>OHGR01000065.1_pt1 | contig 74916 bp, 67 predicted proteins | sample 1567911 | NCBI WGS metagenome assembly OHGR01 (sample SAMEA3879552, study PRJEB24766) | human gut metagenome | biome: human-associated habitat; feature: feces | place: USA | collected 1985/1987
GTGGTGAGGACAAATTCATATTTGCCGCCCAGGACCTCCCGCGCCAGCTCCATACCGATCCGGTGGGCCTCCTCTGGCGTGACCTCCCCAGGTTCAAACGCCTGGATGAGGTGCCGGCCCAGGTTCGTGCCCTTGTCGATGGCATGGCGGCGGGTCCAGGCAAATTCGATGTCGGCGGTCTCTGCGGAGCAGCCGAAGGAGGACACCAGCAGCTTACCGTCCGTCTTGTCGGGATTGCAGATATAGTCAATGGCCGCTTTCAGCGTTGACTTAATAGGATGCGTCTTTGTAACTGCCATATCTGGTCCATCCTCTCCCGGATCTCCTCCATGTCGGCCTGGTAGGCCGGGCCGCCGGCGTTCAACCGCTTGGCGATCTGGTTGATGTTCCGGCCGATGGCAGAGAGGGCGCGGGTCATCTCCTTGATGTCGGTGGTGTCCACCTGGATGATGTACCCATCAATCGCCATCTTGCGGAGATAAGCGCCGATCCGCTTTGTATGGAGCTGGGCCATCTTCTGTTCTATCAGGGCCCGTTCCTCTGCTGTCACCGGGCAGCGCAGGACGATGGGCCGTTTGCGGTTTGCCATAGTGTATGCCTCCGTTTCCTCATAAGGGTCTGGGACTATCCCAGCAAGCAATTTTTGTGTTTAGGGGCAAGGGGTTCCCTAAACCGAAAATTCGCAAGTGTGGCTACACTTGCTGTGCTTGCTATCGTTTCTCTCTCCGTACCTAAGTAATCCGAAACTCCTGCCTTTGGCAACCATGAAAGCAAAGAAAAACGCTACAAACGGTATCCGTTCATAGCGTTTTCTAATCATTATTCAGTTGCACTAACCGCATCATTTTTCTTCCTCCGCTCTGGCATCCAAGATGGCCTGAGCGGTGGCAATGACGATTTTCAGTTCAGTTTCGGTCATTCCATCGAGCAAGGGATCAAGCTGCCTGCGTGCCGTGGACTTACTCTCTGTCGTATCCTCAAAGAGAAGCTGATCTACGGAGATATGATAACGGGTCACCAGTTCAAAGAAAATCTGGAGACTCGGATGCTGCCCTTTATTTTCGATATTGGCAAGATAGCGGGGCGACAGAAACATTTCATTCCCGACTTTGTTGCGGGACTCCTTCTGCTCGTTTCTTGCCGATTTAATTGCCTTTCCAAAAGGCGTAAAATCATATTTTTGTACTGGTCTTTTTGCCATATTGATTCACCCTATTACATTCTACTGTTCACCTTTCTTTCTGAATATGTCTATACAGTTCGCATAGTTAGCCTATATAATTCCTTGTTTGTTTACAATAGGTGCCTTGAAGTATTCGCTTGACCGTATATAATTAAAGCAACAGATATAAAAGCGGGAGGATTGAACCGTATGGAATATATCTCTTGCCCCGAAGCCGCAAAGAAATGGGGTATTTCTGAAAGACGGGTACAAAAGTTTTGCGAAGATGGCCGCATCCCTGGCGTTATAAAGTTTGGCCGTATGTGGATGATTCCTAAAAATGCAGAAAAGCCATCCGATCCTCGCCGGAAAAAATGAAGGTCATTATTCTTAGGACATTTCTGCAACATTTCAGTTTTAAGATAAGTGATACAGCCGAAAAAGAGAGGAAGTGAACGCATGAGAAAGATACTGATTGTGGAGGACGATACCCTACTGAACCGGACTCTGGGTTATAACCTGGCGTCTGATGGATATGAAATCACAGCGGCCTATAACCACAAGGATGCTGTTTTCCATTTGAAAGAAACCGAGTTTGATGTTGCGCTCCTGGACATCAATTTGCCGGATGGCAGCGGTCTTGATCTTTGCGAAGAAATCCGGGGGCGCGGCCAGCACACCTACATTATTTTCATCACCGCCAACGACAAGGAAAGCGATATGCTCAAAGGCTATGAAGCAGGCGGCGCGGACTATGTGACGAAACCTTTTTCGGTGACGGTGCTGTGCAGGAAGGTGGCGGCGGTCTTTGCCAATCTGGAACTGCGCACGCCCCGGCACGATCTGTTTGACGATGGCTTTTTGAAAATCGACTTTTCCGAGCAGCGGGCGTCCCTTGCCGGGGAGCCGCTGGACTTCACCCCGAAGGAATACCGCACCTTGTTCCTGTTCGTGAAGAACCCCCGGATTATCCTGACCAAGCGGCAGATTTTAGAGAAGCTGTGGGACATTGACGGGGATTTTGTGGACGAGCATACCCTGACCACCATCATCAGCCGTATCCGCAAAAAAATCGAAACAGACGAGCATAAGTATATCAAGACAGCTTACGGCATGGGCTATCAGTGGATCGGTGGTGAACCAAAATGAAAATAGAAAACCTGTCCATGAAAAAGTTTCTGTGGCTTATTACTGGTGGCCTTCTGGCAACCTCTTTTCTGGTGCTGCTCTGTCTGTTTTTGGTCACGAAAAACCTACGGGTGGTTTTGTACGGCGGGTTGCTGACCGCTGTGTTTCTGGTATGGGGCGGGATTTTCCTGCACTACTTTCAAAAGAAGCTGACCCTGTTCACCGATAGCCTGTGCCGGACGCTGGATGACATGATGGACAGCGCCGCACGGCCAGAAATGGACTATGAAGCGGAAACGCTGCTGGCGAGAATCAGCCACCGCCTGGAACGGCTCTACAACATCATGCAGAAAGACCGAAATACGGTGGCAAAAGAAAAGGCCGATCTACAATCTCTGTTATCGGATATTTCCCACCAGACCAAGACCCCCATTGCCAATCTGAAAATGCTCAATGAAACCATGCTGACCCGTCCGATTTCGGAGGAACAGCGGCGGGAGTTTTTGCAGGCAACCGGCAGCCAGCTTGACAAGCTGGACTTTCTGATTCAGGCAATGGTGAAAACTTCCCGGCTGGAGGCTGGTGTGATTACGCTGGAGAAAAAGGACGCTTTAATAGAGGAAACTTTGGTGTACGCCATCAACGGGATTTTGGCTCCAATGGAGAAAAAAGGTATTGAGCTGACCGTGGATTGCCCAGAGGGGCTGACCATTTCCCATGATAGCCGCTGGACTTCCGAGGCCCTGTTCAATCTGCTGGACAATGCGGTGAAGTACACGCCTGCTGGTGGCAGCATCCATGTGTCCGTTCAGAATTGGGAAATGTACTGGAAAATTGATGTGACTGACACGGGCCGGGGCATCCCGGAACGAGAGCAGGCCACGATCTTCAAGCGATTTTACCGGGAAGAAGCGGTGCATGAGGTGGACGGAATCGGCATTGGTCTATATCTGGCCCGTGAGATCATTACCATGCAGGGCGGGTATATTCTGGTGACTTCCGAGGTTGGGAAAGGTTCCACCTTTTCGGTGTTCTTGCCACAAGAGTAATCAAGCGGCGGCCTGTGCGGGCTGCCGCTTTTTCAAAAAATTATCACAGCATGGATTTTAGGACATTTCTGCAACATTTGGGAGGTAGGCTTTTCTCAAACAATGAGAGGAGGAAGTTACATGGCTATTACAAGGACATTGATTCTCAATGCGGTCCTGCTCTGCCTGCCACCTATGATTATCCTGGGCGTTTTCAAATTCTTCTTTGTCCGGCATATTCGATGGGCAGCCGGAGTAGTGGCATTGATTGATGTTGTTATCTTTCAGACACAGCTATTTTATTATGAGAGCATCTGGCTTGTGCTGTTCTTTTTGGTGATTCAACTGGCAATTACCGGCTTGCTTTCCGTTCGGCTTTACAAAAAATACTATCAAAAATGAAATGTCCTAAAATTGAAGCAATTCAGTCCAAAACCAGAGGGCGTTTAGGACATTTCTGTAACAATTCAGCTTTAGACTACTCTTATCAAAAAACAGAAAGGCGGTATTCATATGAGTATCTTGCAGACCAATGATCTGAAAAAATATTACGGTACTGAGCCGAACATTACCCGCGCTCTGGACGGTGTGACCTTCTGCGTAGAGGAAGGAGAGTTTGTAGCGGTGGTGGGTACATCCGGTTCCGGCAAATCCACCCTGCTGCACATGATGGGCGGTCTGGATACTCCCACTTCCGGCAGCGTGGTGGTTCGGGACAAGGAACTGGCCAAGATGAACGACGAGCAGCTTACCATCTTCCGCCGCCGCAACATTGGGTTTGTGTTCCAAAACTACAATCTGGTGCCGATTCTGAATGTGCATGAGAACATTGTTCTGCCTGTGGAACTGGATGGCGACACCGTGGATCAGAAATTCATGGTTGAGGTCGTGAAGATGCTGGGCCTTCAGGACAAACTCCAGAATATGCCCAACAACCTTTCCGGCGGCCAGCAGCAGCGCGTGGCGATTGCCCGCGCCCTGGTATCCAAACCGGCCATTGTCCTGGCTGATGAACCCACTGGCAACCTGGACAGCAAGACCAGCGCCGACGTGCTGGGCCTGCTTCAGCGCACCAGCCGGGAGTTCAACCAAACGCTTGTGATGATTACCCATAACAACGAGATTGCCCAGCTTGCCGACCGTATTGTGCGCATTGAGGACGGAAAAATCAAGGCGTAAGGAGGTGGAGGATATGACATTACCATTTGAAAATGATACGCGCAGAATAATACATGGTCTTGCGAAAGCTGATCTGAAAACACACAAATTAAAAACATTTTTAACTGCAACCATTATCGTTCTGGCCACCTGTCTGATGGCAACTATTTTTTCGGTTTTAGTGAATGATGCGTTGGATCAAGCGAATCAGGCTCCATACCATGCTATGTATCGGGCAGTAAACGAAGATACCAAAACCACACTCCAATCGGATAAAGATTTTGAAGCCGTAGGCATCTACAAATCTTTTGGAAATCAGGTTGACCGTGATGGTCGTACCGATCTGGCATATATGGACGAACAGGCGCTGGCCTTTATGGGGTTCCGGCTTGTAGATGGCGTAATCCCGGACAGTGAAAATGAGGTGCTTGTGTCCGAAACCTACTTAAAGAATCGTGCTTTGTCGGTGGGAGATACTTTCCGGTTTGCTTATGTTGACAGCTTGACCAATGAAGAAAGAGAAGAAGAATTTACTGTATGTGGTACGATTCAAAACAAGGAACAAGAACGTGGAGAGCAGTTTTATGTTGTAACATCAAACAGTTTCCAAATGAAATATGCCCAACAATACAGTCAAATAACTTCGGATTTCAGCACAGAAACCGCTGCCACGGTTGATGTACTTGTTTTACTCAATTCGGATTATTCCAGTACAGGTTCCGATACCCAAAAAGACTTTTTGAAAAGCAAAGGCGAGTCTGCAGGCATCCCCAGCTTTGATGTTATCATAAATGAGAGTTACATTGATGGAGTTTACATTGATGGAACTGTGATCGCTGCTGTCATCTTTTTCACCATATTCCTGATGTTTGCCAGCAGCTTTGTGATATACAGCATTTTTTATATTTCCATCGTAAATTCCATGCCAATGTATGCCCAACTGATCTCATTGGGCACAACACAAAAGCAACTGCGCCGGTTCTTAAATACGCAAGGCAATATGTTGGCAGTGAGATTTATACCGCTTGGAGCATTGATTTCTATTTTGCTCATTGTCTTAATCTCTGGAGTACAATGGCTTCTGTATGATGCTCTCATTACTTTATTTGCGATCCTGCTGATTTATGTCGTTATTAAATTTGCACTGAGGAAACCTGCAAAACTTTTGGCAAATGCTTCACCCATTGAAGCTATGAAATTCAGGGATGGGGAAACCGCTGGTTCTCACAAGGCACTAAAACAAATTACCCCTGATTCGTTAGCAAAAAGCAATCTGTACACAAATCGGAAGAAAAATCGAATGTCAATTATTTCGCTAAGTATCAGCGGAACATTGATGATTGCATTAGCCATTTTTGTGTCCTCTATCAATCTTCCGGCAATGATACGGCAAAGCTATCCTATGGATGAAGATTTTCAAATTGGTATTCAAATGGACAATTTCTACGAACGTTTCCCGACAATTATTCAGAACAATCCATTATCCGATGAACTGATGGGACAAATCACAGATATTCCTGGTGTCCAGAAAATCATTCTTGACGAGTGTGTTATGGGCCGTTTGGTTGAATCGGTTGTAAATTATACCTCGCTCGAAGATAACTTGGAACTGCTGAATAGCTTGTCACCAGAACTGATCGCCAATGTCAGCGAAATCGTAAGTGGAACTGTTAGCTATGATGATTTAAGTACGAATGAAATTGTAATCAATAAATACCGCACAGATCGAAGTGAACTCAACTATGGCGATTTGCAAGTTGGAGATTCGTTGACATTCCGTTTTGAAGTCGGTGGACAGACCATAGAAGAAACATTTACTGTTGCAGGTATTGCCTATTTCCCCTCGACGGGATTATTCTATTGCACTCAAGAAGCAATCGAACAGATTTCCCCGTATAATAATACAACACATATCTCTATCTTTTGTGATAAAAACTATACGGAGTCTGTAAAAGACAGACTGGCATCTCTTATCAGCGGAAATCCGAATTTACGGCTCAAAGTATATTCGGAAGAATATTCTATGATTGCAGGGTTTATCAATGTAACAATGAGTAGTCTATATGCTATATCTGCCTTTGTCGTGATATTCGGATTGCTCAATATGATAAATATGCTGATTAACAGCGCAATCATCCGCAAACGGGAGTTTGCTTTGCTACAAGCTGTTGGGATGACAAACCGGCAACTGCGAAAAATGCTCTACCGGGAGGGTATGAGTGTCAGTATCAAGTCGGCACTATTGGCAGCGGCTTTTGGTATTACGATTGGTGGACTTCTGTGCTATTTGGCAAATAAGGTAATGGCTCTGAAATTCGTTATCTTTGCCATTGATCCGTTACCTGTTCTCTTGTTTGCTGCTGTACTGATTGGGTTACAGATTCTTGTCAGCTATTGCATCTGTCGTTCAATCGAAAAAACAAGTCTGATTGAAAATCTGAGGGCAGAATAAACACTGTCTTTCAAGAAGAAAACTGGTCGGGACAGAGATTGCTTGTCCCGACCAGTTTTTGCTATTTGTAAACTTTCTTTAACCATATTGTCTTTTTGCTCGCTTTGTGTTATAGTGTTATATATAATAGCATAACAGTTAAAACAGCGAGAAGGTGAGATGGATTGAAACTAATTATTTCAAATGTATCAGGCGTACCCATCTACGAGCAAATTAAGCAGCAGGTCAAGGCGGCAATCCTATCTGGCGAACTGAAAGAGGACGAAGCCTTACCTTCTCTTCGAACACTGGCAAAAGATTTGAAAATCAGTGTCCTAACCGTTACAAGGGCCTATACAGAATTAGAGCAAGAGGGATTTGTCAAAAATGTTCAGGGACGCGGCTGCTTTGTCATGGGCCGTGGCTCTGAACTAATGAGAGAGCAGCTTATCTGCAAAGTAGAAAATGGGCTGACCGATGCAATCAAGGCGGCAAGAATAGCAAATCTTCCAAACGAGGAACTGCACCGTCTTTTAGATATTTTATTGGAGGCGAATACAGATGACTAACTATTTAGAGGTGAAAAACCTGTCGAAATCCTTTGACAGTTTCCAGCTTCACAATATCAGCTTCACCTTGCCGAAGGGATATATTATGGGGCTGATCGGGCCAAACGGCTCCGGCAAGACAACCACCATCAAACTCATTCTGAATATGCTCAAGCGCAACGGCGGCGAAATCAAGATCATGGGGCTGGATAATGTCGCTGACGAGCAGAAAGCAAAAGCGGAACTCGGTGTTGTATTTGATACCAACTATTTCAGCGATGATTGGCAGGTAACACAGGTAGAAAAATCTATCTCCGTTTTCTACCCCAACTGGAAGTCGGAGCGGTTTGCCGAGATGCTGCGGAAGTTCCACATCGCTCCCACCAAGAAAGTGAAAGAACTCTCAAAGGGTATGCAGATGAAGTTGATGCTGGCCTGTGCGTTCTCTTACGACGCAAAGCTGCTGATCCTGGACGAACCCACCAGCGGCCTCGATCCGGTTTCCAGAGATGAACTGCTTCAAATTCTCTCGGAATATATCGAGGACGGAGAACACAGTGTACTGTTCTCTACCCATATCACCGGCGATTTGGAACGCGCTGCTGACTATATCACTTATATCAGCTATGGAGAATTGTTTTTCAGCGGCAGCAAGGATGAATTTGTCGATATGTTCCGCATTGTCAAGGGAGGAACAGAAGAACTGTCTGCTGACCTGAAGGAAAAAGCTGTCGGTGTCCGCACATTCTCTACGGGCTTTGAGGCCCTGGTCAAGACCGAAGATACGGTCGCTTTTTCCTCTTTGAGTATTGAACCGGCGACCATTGATGAAATCGTTGTATTCACGAGCAAGAAAGGTGACGATTATGAGTAATACATTAAAAGCAACAAAATTAGACTTTTCGCTGGTAAAGCCCTATATCAAGGTGATCGGTTTTACCATGCTTCTTCCTATCGCTTTTGCGGCCATTAACCGTTCCATCCTGACCGGCGTTTCCTTTGCCATGTGCTTTATCGCCATGACCACAGGATACACTTTCTCTGTAACGGAGAAAAACAGCATGGAGCGTTTGTATGGGATTTTACCCATCAAGAAAAGCGAAATGGTAACAGGCCGGTATCTCTTTGTTCTTGCGCTGGGCGCGATGGCTCTGGTGGTTTCTCTTATCACACAGCCGATTGTGCTGCGGGCAATGGGTGAAAGTGTTGGAGCATTTGATATGATTAGTGCAGCCATCGGCGGTTTATTCCTGTTTGCCCTTTATACCGTATTTCAAATTCCGGGCTATTACAAATATGGAGCCATCAAAGGCCGTGTGTTCATGTATATTCCTGTGGCTGGATTTTTGGCGACCTTGTTTTTCCTGCCCAAGATGCCCGCAGACAATCCCTTTGTGACTACGGTTGTAAGTTCCCCGGTACTGCTGATCGGCCTTGTGCTTGTACTCGTTGTTGTCATGTACGCTGTGTCGATCTGGTTCTCCATTCGGATTATGGAAAATAAAGAAATGTGAGGTGAGCAATATGGATTTTACAATTTTAGCGGTAGTTCTTCTGATTGGTGTCGGTATTCCTGTCCGCAACAAGCTGATCCGAAAATATCGGGAAGAAAAGAAGCAAAAAGATAAGGATCGGGATGCAAAATGACCGATATGGAGAAAGCCGAGTTCATCCGCTGTCCCATTTGTGGAAATAAAACACGGGACAAAATTCGGGAGGATACCATCCTAAAAAACTTCCCTCTCTTTTGTCCCAAATGCAAAAGTGAGTGTCTAATTGACATTGAACAATTTCATATAACCGTTATCAAAGCGCCAGACGCACAGCCGCAGAGCCGATAACTCACAAGATCCGATTCACTTGTGATTATCGGCTTTTTTGAATGTTCTGTGCCATATACCTGACTATTTTGGCGCAACCATGTTCCTGCTCAAACGGATTATTTTGCGGTCTGAAATGCAATGAATTTAGAATTGCTACAAAAGTGAAGCAATTCGGGCTGTTTTTTTGTCGAAAGAAGTGGGCGTTAGGACAATTCTGCAACAATTCGATTTTACAGTATTGATAAAGCCAAATATATAATCTATCTGCCCGGCGGCAGAAAAGAAAAAACCGTCGCTGGGCAGACCAATTTCTATGCTCAAAATATAATTTTAGCGGCGGTTTTGAGAAATCAAGGCCGCCGCTTCTTTCTGTCCAAAGGCTAACGACGACCCTATACCTTGCAATTTGGCACGGCGGCAATAGGAGGATGCCGCCATGTGCTACAAAGCCTTTCGACATAAAACGACAAGAGCCATCTTGTCAAAAAAAGTCTGTTTCCATTATCGAGATATTCCGGCCATGAAGATGAACAGTTAAATCATGTAAATACTTCTGTCAATTCCTTTGCGCCTGTCCGCATTTTGCGGATGGGCGCTTTTTGTTGTTTATGTGGGCCTTCGTCACCTGACGGAGCCTTTCATAAAAATTTCTTTCCTTTCCAGGTTGCCAAAATCGCAAGTCTTGGATTACTGAGGCGAAAGGGAGGAAATCACCACCCCGCACCTGTGCGGCGCGAAGGGAGGTGAGAATATGAAAGACTCCCATGAGCAACGCATTCAAAATCAATTTGGCGCCTTCTGCGTCAGGGTTTTGAAGAATGAGGCCCGGCATATCCAACGTGACTATGCCAGCCTTCTGGACCAGGAAAAGCCTTTGGACGAGCTGACAGCCTCCGAGCTGGAGCAGACCGCCGTGTGGGACGATTACTTTATGGACGAGCATGTCTTTGAAGTATTGGGACTTCCGGTAGTCGTAACCGGCAATGTCCTGGCCGATGCGTTAGCGCAGTTGCCGGAGGGTAAACGGGATGTGATCCTGCTGTCCTACTTCCTGGGTATGACGGACCGGGAAATCAGCGAAAAGCTGCATATCGTCCATCAGACCGTATCCAAACGGCGGCTCGTTACGCTGAAAGAACTGTACGAATATCTGGTAAAGGAGGGATTTGAATGGCCGGACATGTAAAGCCCATTCCGGTGCCTGTGATTCTGGCAGCCGTGAACGGTGACGAAAATGCTCTTGCTGCTGTCGTCGCTCATTATCAGAAGTACATTCGGGCTCTTGCCACCAGACCGGTGAGGGACGAGTACGGTAACGAATACCTGTATGTGGACGAAGATATGCGGCTCAGACTGGAAACAAAGCTGATACATAGTATCGTGACGAGTTTCAAGGTGCTGCCGGTCTAAAGTTGTTCGGGGTAAGTTTCGCTCCCTTTCCTTGCCCCTGACGATCCGGCAGCGGAGTCCATGATCCTTGACAAAGAAAGCCTTCGGGCAGCATAAGGCAGACGGATACGATCTGTCTGTGTGGAGCCGGTCGGCCGGTGCGCCAAGACCCTGTTGCAAGTCCGCAGGACGGGACCCCTACTAAACAGGCGAGCGACAAAACCAGGCCGCAAAACAGGTGTGGCAGCCTGTGGGCGAGGATGCACAGGCAGGATAATGAGACTCCCGCGTTGAACGCCCTCAAAGCATTGCGCGGCGCACCCATCAGCATGGGCCGGGGTGAGATTCCCGTGGAGCTGCGGCCAGCAGCCGTCCGTTTTTTGCCTCTTTTATGGTTTTAATGAAATGGCATGAAAGGGGCCTTATTATGCAGAAAATTCAATCTGAAAATAAATATGCCCCGCCTATGCGGAGCAAAAAGAAGATCGGCAACACGACCTTTATCGTCAATTCCTTTTTCCCTCAAACGGGAAATCAGACGATAGCCTCCAAACTGGAGAACCTGATAAAAGCCGATATTCAGAAACAAACTGTGACTTGAAAACCTTCTAACAGGCAGACAGGGAAAAGAAAGCGCGGTATAATGAAGTTGGACTTCAATATCGTGTTTGACTGCCGGATAGGAGGTATTTATGTATTACCAGTCAAACACCGCTGCCGCGCTTCAATTCCCTTACACGGCTATGAGCTCCGAAGAACTTACAGCTTTGTATTGTCGCTTATCCCGTGACGATGAATTGCAGGGTGACAGCAATAGCATTGTAAACCAGAAAAAAATCCTGGAAAAGTATGCCCGTGAGCATGGATACAGTAATTTCAAATTCTATGTTGATGATGGCATCTCAGGTACGACCTTCAACCGCCCAGGCTTTCAGCAGATGATTGCAGACATTGAGGCTGGCCTTGTCAAGAGGGTCATCATCAAGGATATGTCACGTTTCGGACGTGATTATCTGCAAGTCGGCATGTATACGGAAATCATGTTTCCCGAACATGATATTCACTTTATTGCGGTGAATGATGGTGTGGACAGCACTCAGGGTGACAACGAGTTTACGCCCTTCCGCAATATCATCAATGAATGGTACGCCAAAGACACCAGCAAAAAAATCCGTGCCGTTATGAAAGTGAAAGGCAATGCAGGAGAACATTTGACTGTTTTGCCTCCGTATGGATACATGAAATCGTCTGATGACAAAAAGCAATGGGTGAAGGATGAAGAAGCCGCCCAGGTAGTTTATGAAATTGGTCTCTATATCATGGACGGATTGGGACCCTCGCAGATTGCAAGGAAACTGACGGAAAGAAAAATTCTTACTCCGGCTGCTTACTATGCGAGCAAGGGCAGAACAACCAATGTCACAAAGAAAGGTTCTCCTTACGCTTGGGATTCTTCTACGATTGCCGACATCATGGACCGTTGGCGTGAATACCTGGGGCACACAGTTAATTTCAAAACCCGTAAAAAATCCTACAAGAGTAAAAAGACCTTGCACAATCCAGAAAGCGAATGGAAGATTTTTGAGAATACCCACGAAGCTATCTGGACGGAGGCGATTGCCGATGCAGCAAGGCTCGCAAGGCAATCGCGGCGCCGCCCTACAAAGATGGGAGAAATGGGGATGTTCTCCGGCATGATGTTCTGTGCCGACTGCGGCTCCATCATGTACCAATGCAGGGCAACCAATTTCCGGCGCGATCAGGAATATTACCTGTGTTCCGGCTATCGGAAAAGCCGTGATGTATGTGGGCAGACACATTCTATCCGAACTGTTATCCTGGAAGAATTAGTTCTGCAAAATCTGCGCGAGATTGTTTCCTTCGCATCACAGCGCAAAGACGATTTTGTGAAGATGGTCATGGATGCGGATATGCGCCAGCGTAACCGAGGTTTGGCAAAACGGCAGAAAACATTGGCCGATGCCGAAAAGCGGATTGCAGAGCTGGACACCATTTTCAAACGGCTCTACGAGGATACTATTTCGGGAAAACTTTCTGACGAACGTTTCCAAAAGCTCTCCGCTGACTACGAGAAAGAACAGCATGAGCTTCAAGAGTTAGCGGCTGTCCTCCGTGGTGAAATCGAAGCAGAGGAACGCAAAAGTGCCAATGTGGAAAGGTTTCTCTCCGTTGTAGAACGGTATACGGAAATTCCTGAATTGACCCCATGTATCTTGCATGAGTTTGTCGAGAAGATTGTTGTCCATGCTGCCAGCGATCCGAAGGGCAAGAACCGCACTCAGGAAATTGACATCTACTATAAGGGCATTGGAGCTCTGGAAGTATCCAAAGTCACTTCATCAAGGCAAGAATGAGAAAAACGGCATAGCCGAAGCTATACCGTTTCTCTCTTGCCCCACGATGTTTTCTTATCGGGAGGCACCTTTACCTGTGCGCTTTTTGTCGTGCAACCTGAAATTACTCGGCGGCGTATGCCTTTACGATTTCTCCGACGTATATTGTGTGAAGATCCATGTTGGGATAGTTGACCTTGAGAACGTCTTTGTCTATGAACGAATCTTCGGTCATCTTCTGCGCAAACAGCTTGCGGCATACCAAAACAAGGTTAGCTTCCTTAAACGTAACGGTGGAATCTATAAATTCCGGCGTTATGCCTGCCTCCTTCGGCTTGTCGTGATCCCTGCCCGAGACACGTCCGCAAAGCGTCAGCGCATCGCGGTAGCCGTCGGGGAAGAAGGTAATGGTGAAGTATTCGTTTTTGTCTACGAACTCCTTTGTGTACCTCTGCGGCCTTATGTAGCATGTGGCTGCGTTTTTGTTCCAAAGGACTCCTACACCGCCCCATGACGCAGTCATGGTGTTGAAGCTGTCCTTGTTTCCTGCGGTTATCAAGCACCAATCCTTGCCTATGCGCTCAAACGGGTTGAGGCAAAGCTCTGAGGGGTTTATTTCTTTAAGCATGGCAATTCCTCCTTGTCATTGTTCATAAACAGTATATGCGTCAGGTTGTGCCTTAATAAGGCACGCCTTATTATTTGTGCCTGTGCGTTTCGAGAAGCATTCTGATTTTTTCGTGGGGGTCTAAGATCTCACTCACCGACATGTCGTGGTTGAGCGATGCCACAAAGTATGAAACGTACTTTGTGCAGTCTACGATGTGGAACCACTCGCGCTTTTTAAGCTCGGGGGATATGTAGGTGAGGTTTGTGCCGAACACGGCGTCGATTATTCCGTCTTTGTATGCTGTGTCGTACTTTTCGAGTCCGGCGGTGAATATCGAGTAGGTGGCGTAGGACAAAATCTTTCTTGCGCTGCGCTTTTTAAGCTCGTATGCTATGTCGAGCATCGATTCACCGGATGAAATGATGTCGTCTGCTATGAATATGTCCATTCCGGTTACGTCGTTGCCAAGGTACTCATGCGCTACTATCGGGTTCTTGCCGTTGATGATTGTGGAGTAGTCTCTTCTCTTATAGAACATTCCAAGGTTGACCTCGAGCGCAGAAGCATAGTACATGTTTCGGCTCATTGCGCCTTCGTCGGGGGACACAACCATAAAGTGATCCTTGTCTATTTCAAGGTCGGAAAACGTGTTGAACAAAGCCTTCAAAACCTGATATGACGGAATTATGTTGTCAAAGCCCATCAGCGGAACGGCGTTCATAACCCTCGGGTCGTGCGCGTCAAAGGTGAGTATGTTTTCAACGCCTATGGCTCTCAGCTCCTGAAGCATCCACGCACAGTCAAGCGATTCACGATAGTTTCTTCTGTGCTGACGTCCGCCGTACAAAAGAGGCATTATGACGTTTATGCGGTGAGCCTTTCCTCCCGCAGCCTGTATAATTCTCTTCAGATCCTGATAATGGTCGTCCGGAGACATGTGGTTTTCATGTCCGAAAAGCGGGTATGTGCAGGAGTAGTTTCCCGTGTCGCAAACTATAAACAGGTCGTAACCGCGCACGGTCTTTGAAATGAGCGCCTTGGCGTCGCCCGATTGAAACCTGGGGCAGCTGCACGGAATCAAGAATGTATCCACATCCTGACCGGACTGCTTTGCCCATGTAACAAGGTAGTCGTTAATCTTCTCTCCGAGTTCCTTAGCGCCGTCCATTGCTATTATGCCCAAAGGAGCTACGCTGACAGTAGGATTAAAGACCTGCGCCGTCTTTTTAAGCTTTGTCATTTGATCAATCCCCCAAATGTTATTTGTACGATCGCCGCCGCATGTATGAATATGCATCTGCATCCACAGCGGGCGGCAAGTTAGTCTGGCTTAATCTAATGTTAATTATATATCAAGCCCCGAGTTATTACAAGAAGCAAACTATATTTTTTTATAAAGACTCAAAAGTTTATATTGCGAATAAATTATCAATAATGCGAATAAAAATTTTCGTTGAATTTTACGTGGCAATGATATATAATAAAATAAGGTTTGTATACCCAAATAAATTTTCGATGAAAGGCATTGGTGATTATGGCTAATTACTCGAATATAACAAAGGTTCAAAGGTTCTTTTATAACCTGCATGCATCGAAGGTGGCGTTTATCGGCGCAGGTGTGAGCCACGCTGAGCTGATAAGGCTGTTTTTGCAGAAGGGCATAGACGTTACCGTCCTAGACAAAAAGGATAAAGAGCATTTTGATTCGGAACTTTATGATGACCTTGCATCCCGCGGAGCAAAGTTTATTTTGGGCGACAACTATCTTGACAGCCTCGATGATTTTGACGTGGTATACCGCACTCCCGGAATGTATTATAACAATCCAAAACTTGTAAAGGCAAGGGACAACGGCGTTATCGTCACAAGCGAGATGGAGTCTTTCTTTGAGCTGTGCCCCTGCAAAATATACGCTGTCACAGGCTCGGACGGAAAAACCACCACGACAACTTTAATAGCCAATATGCTAAAGACCGAGGGCTATACCGTTTGGCTCGGCGGAAATATCGGAAAAGCGCTGCTGCCGAGAATAGAGAGCATATCCGAATCGGATGTTGCAGTGGTAGAGCTTTCGAGTTTTCAGCTGATGTCTATGCGCGAATCTCCCGACGTCGCTGTCATAACAAACATAGCGCCTAATCACCTTGACGTTCACGGAACTATGGATGAGTATATAGCAGCCAAGTGCAATATACTTGACCACCAGAACGCTTTTTCGCGCAGCGTGCTGAATAAGGACAACAAGGAAACCATGAACCTTGCAAAAAGGGTCAGAGGAAAGCTCATAACATTCTCACGCTTAGGACCGGTGGAGCACGGCGCCTACCTTGATTCAGACAGGGTAATTTGCTATAATGACGGCAGAAAAATTGTCAAGGTCATGAACGCATCGGACATAAAAATCCCCGGCGAGCACAATGTAGAAAACTACCTTGCTGCAATATCCGCGGTGTGGAACGATGTGTCCGTAAAGTCGATGTGCAAGGTCGCAAAAACCTTCAGCGGCGTAGAGCACAGAATAGAGTTTGTAAGAGAGCTTAACGGAGTAAGGTATTATAACGACTCGATAGCATCTAACCCGACAAGAGTCATAGCGGGACTTAAATCCTTCGGAAAGGGCAAAAAGATAGTGCTCATAGCGGGCGGATACGATAAGAAAATACCGTTTGATCCGCTTGCCGTACCGGTAAATAAGTACGTAAAGGTTTTGATACTCATAGGCGATACCGCCGATAAGATCGAAAAAGCTGTCACAAGCAGCTACGACTACAGCCCGAGAACGCTTAAAATATTCCATGCCGATACCATGGAGCAGGCTGTGCAGATTGCAAAGAACAACGCATCCCGCGGAGATGTGGTCACTCTCTCTCCCGCATGCGCGTCCTTTGACATGTACCCCAACTTTGAGGCGAGGGGACGCGATTATAAGGCGATAGTAAACAGCTTGTAATCGTCAGCTCGTGCATCTGTAATGATAAAAAGGATAGATAAATTAGATCCTCGCGATCTCCCTGCTCTTAATACGCACTGCATGAGGACGATATGGTCGCACTTTTCGGCATACGGAACGGAGTATGACTTTTGCGAGTTTTACAGGCTGTGGCGGCAGAGAACGCAGATAGGGTATATATGCTCTTTTAACGGTTCGATAACGGCGCAGCTTGTATACGGCAAGAGGGCGACAAGCGATATAATACGGGAGCTGTCCGAGTTTGTGAATTTTAAAAGACCTTATTTTGTGCAGCTTTCCGAAGGCTTGTGCCCAAAAGCGGGCTTTTCGGGCTATAAGCGTGTAAAGCGCAGCTTTTTCACACTTCCGAAGCCGAGCGGCGACGAGGCGAACACAGACGGTTTGATACTTGAGCCGGACGTCGAGTACGTCTATAAGACTGCGTTTTCCGGCGAGGATTACGGACTGTGGCTTACAGATACCGTAAGACGCAAAAACAAAGGTCAGCTGCGAATGTTCGGGTACGAAAGCTCTGTGCTCACGGTGAGGTTTTGCATAGGCGGAGCGGCGTATATTTCAGACGTGTACACGCCGCAGCAGGACAGAAACCGAGGATACGCGACAAAGCTTTTAAAAAAGACCTCTGCACTTTTGAGCGGCGAGGGATACACATCATATCTGTGTGCGGACGAGCAAACATCCGGCTTTTACCTGCGCATGGGCTGCGAGCTTTCGGGCGAGGACACGGCATTTAAATTAAAGGACAAAGGAAAGTAAGTATGGATAACAGCAGTATTGATAATATATGCTTTTTTGATTTTGATAAAAGACTTATAGAGCTTGCAAAGAAAGCTGAGGCGGAATGTGCCGAGGCGTTTGCGAGAATAGACGATATAGCCGCGTATAACGGCGAAAAGGTGCTTTCGGCGTTTATAAACAACAAGGTCGGCGAAACCGCCCTTCACGGCACCACCGGTTACGGATATAACGATTTGGGCAGAGACCTTTTGGATAAGGTCTATGCACAGGCTTTCGGAGGAGAGGACGCACTTGTCCGCCACAACTTTGTAAACGGCACGCATACCTTGTCTGTAGCGCTTTTCGGAGTGTTAAGACCGGGCGACAGGCTGCTCATGTGCTGCGGCGCACCGTATGATACGCTTGAGGAGATCGTCGGAAAGCGCGGAGAACCGGGAAACGGCTCGCTGAGGGATTTCGGCGTGCTGTATGAGGAGGTGCCTCTTCTTTCAAACGGGATGCCCGACCTTGAGAGCATATGCGAGCGCTCAAAGGGCGCAAAGGTCGCATACATTCAGCGCTCGAGAGGATACTCGACAAGACCGTCGTACAGCGTCGCGGAAATTGAGAAGATTGTAAACGCCGCAAAGTCGGGCAACCCTAACGTCATTGTCATGGTTGACAACTGCTACGGAGAGTTTGTCGAAAAGACAGAGCCGTTAGACGTGGGAGCAGACCTTATGATGGGTTCGCTTATTAAAAACCCCGGCGGCGCAGTTGCTTCAACCGGCGGCTATATTGCCGGACGCGCAGATTTAATAGAGCTGTGCGCAAACAGACTGACCTGCGTGGGAATGGGCAAGGAAATAGGAGCAACACTTAACCAGAACCGCGAGATGTTTTTGGGATTTTTCCTCGCTCCGCAAACTGTTGCAAACGCCGTTAAGACCTCTGAGTTTGCATGCAGACTTCTTGGCATGCTCGGCTATGAGACTTTGCCTAAAGCGGGCGAGCCGAGAACAGATATAATCGCATCCATACTCCTTAAAAACGAGAAGGCGCTCACATCGTTTATCAGAGGAATACAAAAGGGCGCGCCTATTGACAGCTATGTCGTTCCCGAGGCGTGGGACATGCCGGGATATGAGAGCAAGGTTATAATGGCTGCCGGTGCGTTTACGAGCGGAGCATCTATAGAGCTTTCCGCCGATGCGCCTATAAGAGAGCCTTTTGCCGCATGGCTGCAAGGCGGAATAACATACCCCACAGGCAAGGCGGGAGTCACGCTTGCGGTGCAGAATATGCTCGACGAAGGCGAGCTTAAACTGTAACGCTTGAATATAAATTTGCCTACAACATTAACTCACGAAAGGAAAGTGAATTATGGCAGAAGTATATACAGTCTCATTGGACAGGCTTATAAGCGCTGCGGGTTTGGATGTGGTCTACACTCCGACCGACCCCAAGGAAATATTGATTTCCAATAACGACATCAACCGCCCCGGCTTGCAGCTCACCGGCTTTTACGCCTACTTCAACACCGAAAAGATTCAGATAATGGGAAACACCGAGTTTGCGTATCTTAACGGGCTCAGCCCGTCGGACAGACAAAAGTCCCTTTCAGAGCTGTTTTCTCACAAGGTTCCGGCAGTAATAATTGCAAGAGGTCATGAGCCTTTTCCGGAGCTTTTGAATGCGGCAAGGGAGTATGAAACCCCGCTGTTGTCGTCAAAGCTCGACACATCAGAGGTAATGGCAAGGGCGATAGCTTTCTTAAATTTAAGCCTTGCTCAAAGAATAACGCGCCACGGAGTTCTGATTGAAATATACGGCGAAGGCGTTCTTATAGTGGGTGAGAGCGGAGTAGGTAAGTCCGAAACCGCAATAGAGCTTGTAAAAAGAGGTCATAGACTTGTTGCGGATGATGCGGTTGAGATTAAAAAAGTCTCCGCAATATCTCTTGTCGGCTCTTCACCCGATAACATCAGGCACTTTATAGAGCTTAGGGGCATAGGAATAGTAAACGCGAGAAGATTGTTCGGTATGGGAGCTATCAAGACCACCGAGCATATCGATCTCGTTGTAAAGCTTGAGGCGTGGGATCCCGATAAGGTGTACGACAGAATGGGCGTTGACAGCGAATATACAAGCATACTCGGCGTAAACGTCCCCAGCATCACCATACCGATTAAACCGGGAAGAAACCTCGCTGTTATACTTGAAGTTGCGGCTATGAACAACCGTCAGAAAAAGCTCGGCTACAACGCCGCTAAGGAGCTTTTGTCAAAGCTCGGCCTTGAGATGGAGAGCAGCGAAAAGTACGAGACCTGGGAGGACTTCTGATAGCCGCTTGGGCAACAATTATTTTTAGAGCATAGAACAAAGTGCAAAAAAGAGAGGTAATATTTTTGCTTATCGAAGCTGATCTTCATACGCATACGGCTGCGTCAACGCATGCATACTCGACGATAACCGAAAACGCTCGTGCGGCTGCCGAAATTGGTTTAAAGGCAATCGCAATGACCGACCATTATAACATGATGCCCGACGCTCCGCACGTATGGCATTTTCAGAATTTAAGAGTTTTGCCCCGAACCATATGCGGTGTAACCGTTCTTAAAGGCGCTGAGGTAAACATATATAATTATAACGGCGACGTGGATATAGACGAAAAGGCAATTTCAAAACTTGAATGGGTTGTGGCGTCGTACCATAAGTACATGTTTGAAAACTTTGAGCCTGCCGACCCTAAGGTGGTCACGGACGGCTATTTAAAGGTCTGCCAAAATCCCTATATCGACGTAATCGGCCACCCGACCACGGACTTTTTCCCGTTTGAATATGAAAGAGCTGTAAAGGCGTTTAAAGAGTACGACAAGCTTGTTGAGGTAAACGAAAGCTCAATAAAGCTCAAAAAAGGCTCCGCTAAAAACGTAGTTCCCATGCTCGAAGCGTGCAAAAAGTACGAGGTTCCGATCGTGGTCAACACCGATGCGCATTTTTGGGATGCTGTGGGAGTTGTTCCGGTTTCGGAAAAGATACTTACCGAACTCGACTTCCCCAAAAAGCTTATAATAAACTCCGATTGGGAGCAGATTAAAGAGAGGGTACTGAAAAAGCATCCGCAGCTTACCCTTTGAAAGGAAAGAGCTAATGACAGATAACACGGGTTATACCGACTCGGATAAAATTTCGGCAATAAAGTCGCTTGCTTTGGAGTGCGGCTGCAAAGCGCTTTCAGGCGAGCCGCTGAGCGCTCATACCACATTCAAAGTCGGCGGAAAGTGCGACATCATGGTCTTCCCAAAGTCGCCGCAGACGCTTTCTTCGCTTATTTTAAAGGCTGAGCAGGTTGGAATAAAATATTTTGTAATGGGCAACGGTTCAAACGTCCTTTTCAGGGACGAGGGGTACGCGGGAGCTGTTTTTGTACTCGGTGAGGACATGTCCGAAATAACCGTCGAATCGGGAGTGATAACCGCGTCTGCCGGTGCAACGCTTTCAAGAGTGTGCAAAACAGCCTTAGAGCATCACTTAGGCGGAATGGAGTTTGCATGGGGAATACCCGGAACTGTCGGCGGAGCGGTGTATATGAACGCAGGAGCTTTCGGTGGCGAGATGAAAGACGTTGTAAAAAGCGTAACATGCATAGATAAAGACGGCAATCTTAAAACCTATTCCGCCTCCGAGCTTGACTTTGGCTACCGCTCAAGCAGGTTTACGGCGTCGAAAGAAATAATAGTAAGCGCTTCGTTTGCACTTAAAGACGCGGATTACGATAAAATCAAGTCGAGAATGGATGAGCTGATAGAGCGCAGGCGCTTAAAGCAGCCGCTTGAGTACCCGAGCGCAGGTTCTACTTTTAAAAGGCCTGAGGGCACGTATGCCGGACTTGTCATCGAGAACAGCGGCCTTAAAGGATACTCTGTCGGCGGAGCGCAGGTCTCCGAAAAGCATGCAAACTTTGTGATAAATAAAAACGGCGCAACTGCTGCCGATATAATTAAACTGATATCAGATGTTAAGCGAACGGTAAAGGAAAAGACGGGTTACGATCTTGAGTGTGAGATAAAACTCGTGGATTGACGCTGATGCGTCGGCAAACGGGGGAATGTGTTATGAAGATAGTCGTTATAACGGGAATGTCCGGAGCGGGCAAGTCTACTGCCTCAAAGTTTTTTGAGGATATTGGCTACTACTGCATTGACAATATGCCGCCGGAGCTTTTGCTTAGCGTGGCGGAGTTCATAGTCAGGTCGGACAGCTTGATAAATAAGATTGCGGTTGCCGTGGATATTCGCTCCGGCGAGCTTTTCACAAAATTCAAAAGCGGCATACAGGCGCTGAAAATACACGACGTCAACGTCAAGGTGCTGTTTGTAGATGCGGATGACGACACACTCGTCAAACGCTATAAGGAGACAAGAAGACGCCACCCGCTCGATGAAGAAGCCTCCGGAAGCCTTGTAAAAGCAATAGAAATGGAGCGCAAAATAACGCTTGAGGCCAAGGAATCAGCCGACTATTACATAGACACCACATCTTTGGGCACGGCAGAGTTTAAAATGAAGCTAAAGGATCTGTTTGCCGACCGTGAAAGCGGAATGATAGTAAACGTCGTTTCGTTCGGATTCAAGTACGGCATACCAAAGGACGCCGACCTCGTCTTTGATGTGAGGTGCCTGCCGAACCCGTTTTATGTCCAGAGCTTAAAGTATAAAACCGGACTTGACGACGATGTGTATGACTATGTAATGAGCTGCAAGGAGTCGAACGAGGTGTTCGACAGGATGCATAGCCTGATAAGCTATATGCTGCCGCTGTATGAACAGGAGGGCAAGGCGATGCTTGTCATAGCGTTCGGATGCACCGGCGGAAAGCATCGCTCGGTGAGCTTTGCAAGGAGAATGGCTGAATGCTTAAAATCCTCCGGCGCAAACGTAACCGTAGACCACAGGCACATAAACCTGTAAAAAAGATGTGAGTGCAATGAGGTTAAAATCAAAAGAGACATTTTCATATAAAGTAAAGTCAGAGTCCGAAAAAAGCGTCACCGGAAGAAAGAAATCGGACGCTTGCCTTATCGGACTTTTGCTTTTAAGCGAGCGCGCGGGCGGGATCACCCTGCGCACCGACAGCGAAATATGCTTAGAGCTGTTTTTAAGGCTTGTGAGGCATGCCTCGGAAAACGAGAACGCCGCCATATATGACGTAATCCGCTCAAGGGGCAGGGCGCCGACCTACTCCGTATCGGTGCTTGACCCGACCGATATAGAAAAGATTTCTCAAAGATTGAGAATAAGCGGCATGTCAGACGAAAAACTTCTCGATGCAGCAAACGGCTTGGGAGAAAAGTACTTCGGCACGTTTTTAAGCGGGATATTCATAGCTTGCGGAAGTATATCGTCTCCGGACAAGGAGTACCATCTGGAGCTTTCGCTGCCGACGGAAAACCTGTGCGGGCAAATTCGTCAGATGCTTATAGAGAGACTCGGCGTAAACATGAAATATACCTGCCGCCGCGGGGAAAACATTTTGTACCTCAAGGGCAGCGAGGGGATAGAAGATGTGCTTACCTTTATAGGCGCTCCGATGTCAAGCCTTGAGCTGATGAACGTAAAGATATTTAAAGACATACGCAACCGCGCAAACAGGGCGACAAACTGCGATACTGCAAACTGCGAACGCCAAAACCGTTCCTCGGCAAGGCAGATAGCCGCCATAAAAATCATAGAGTCGTCTGAGGGCGGCTTGTCACAGCTGAGCGATGAGCTGAGACAGATAGCAGACATGAGACTCATGCACCCTGAGATGACGCTCAGCGAACTGTCGGAGGAGTTTGACCCGCCGCTTTCAAAATCAGGCGCTAATCATCGCTTTCAAAGGATAGAAGAAATCGCCCGTGAGCTGTCGCTGAGGCAAAACGCTTCCGGCGGCACTCCTAAGGCGAAGGATACAGACAAAAGAGAGGAATAAAATATGCCCGAATTCGTTCATTTGCATGTTCACAGTGAATATTCGCTGCTTGACGGTGCGTGCCGGCTCAAGCAGCTTGTTTCCCGTGTGAGCAAAATGGGAATGGGCGCAGTTGCCGTGACCGATCACGGCAATATTTTTGCCGCTGTCGAGTTTTATAACGAATGCAAGCGTCAAGGCGTGAAGCCGATAATCGGCTGCGAGGTGTATGTTGCCCCCAGAACAAGGTTTGATAAGCGCGGCAGGCTTGACACGCCATATCATCTCATACTTTTGTGCAAAAACGAACAGGGCTATAAAAACCTCTGCAAGCTCGTCTCAAGAGCGTATATAGAGGGCTTTTACAACAAGCCGAGAGTTGATTTTGAGCTTTTGAAGATGTATCACGAGGGGCTTGTCTGCCTTTCGGGATGCCTTGCCGGCGAGGTTTCAAGAAACCTTTCAAGCGGCGATTATGAATCGGCAAAAGAGACTGTTTTAAGATATAAAGAGCTTTTCGGAGAGGATTATTATATAGAAATCCAAAACCACAAGTTTGCTGACGAGGAGAATATACTCGTTTATCAATATAAGCTGTCGAAAGAAACCGGCGTAAAGCTTGCCGCGACAAACGACGCTCATTATATAGATAAATCTGACGCTCCGGCACAGAAAATACTCATGTGCATTTCAACAAATACAACCGTTGACGACCCAAACGGCATGAGCTTTCCTACAGATGAGTTTTATCTTAAAACGGCAGATGAGATGATTGCTTTATTCCCGGGACATGAGGACGCCGTCGCCAACACCGTAGAGATAGCGGATAAGTGCTGCGTGGAGTTTGAATTCGGCGTCACAAAAATACCCGCATTTAAGCTTGAAGGCGTTTCGGATAACGAAAAGTTTTTGCGGGATATGAGCTATGACGGGCTTAAACAAAGATACGATGTTGTAACGGATGAGTTAAGACAAAGACTTGAGTATGAGCTGAGCGTCATAGTTGGAATGGGCTATGTAAACTACTACCTCATTGTATGGGATTTTATTCATTACGCAAAGACACATAAAATACCGGTAGGCCCGGGAAGGGGATCCGGAGCGGGAAGCCTTGTAGCATACTGCATAGGCATAACAGGCATAGACCCGATAAAATACAACCTTCTCTTTGAAAGATTTTTAAACCCTGAAAGAGTGTCCATGCCCGATTTTGATATAGATTTTTGTATCGAGGGCAGGCAGGATGTGATAGATTACGTAAAGAGGCGTTACGGCGAGGATCATGTTGCCCAGATCGTCACATTCGGAACCATGGCGGCAAAAAACGCCGTCAGAGACTGCGCAAGGGCCATGGCGTATCCGTACAGCCTTGCCGATAAGGTTGCAAAGGCAATACCGTTCGGGATGAGCATATCTGAGGCCCTTTCTTCAGATAAGGAATTTAAGCAGATGTGCGATAATTCCGATGAGATAAAAAACCTTCTTGACATGGCGATGAAGGTGGAGGGAATGCCCCGCCACTGCTCGACCCATGCCGCCGGAGTTGTCATAACCGCGGGACCTGTGTCTGACTATGTGCCGCTTATGACAAACGACGGACAGCTCGTCACGCAGTATACCATGACTGTACTTGAAAGCCTGGGACTTCTCAAAATAGACTTTTTGGGTCTTAGGAACCTGACGGTAATACGCGATGCCGTGAGAAGCATACATCGCACCGAGCCGGATTTCGACATAGAAAAGATACCGCTTGACGATCCGTCTGTGTTTAAAATGCTTGCGGACGGCGACACGGTGGGCGTGTTCCAATTTGAATCTGCCGGCATGACAAATACTATTGTGAAGCTTGTGCCGGAGAACATAGAAGACCTGATAGCGGTAATATCTCTTTACCGCCCCGGGCCTATGGACTCTATCCCGACATATATAAAAAACCGCCACAATAAAAGCGGAATAGTCTATAAGATACCTCAGCTGAAGCCTATACTTGAGGTCACATACGGATGCATAGTTTATCAGGAGCAGGTCATGCAGATATTCAGAAGCCTTGCGGGATATTCCTATGGCAGAGCCGATATTGTGAGAAGGGCTATGGCAAAAAAGAAACATTCCGTGCTTGAAAACGAGCGGAAGGCGTTTGTTTACGGCGAGAAAAATCCCGACGGAAGCGTAAACTGCCCCGGATGCGTTGCAAACGGCATATCCGAAAAGGCTGCAAACGAGCTGTTTGACGACATGACAAGCTTTGCATCCTATGCCTTCAACAAATCCCACGCCGCCGCATACGCCACCCTGTCATACGAGACGGCGTACTTAAAGCGTCATTACTTTAAGGAGTACATGTCCGCGCTCATTACAAGCGTCTTGGACAACAGCACAAAGGTGACAGAATACACCGCCGAGTGCGAGTCAAAGGGCGTAAAGGTTCTCGGCCCCGACATAAACCTGAGCATGGAGGGATTTGTTTCGGAAGAGGACGGCATACGCTTTGGACTACTTGCAATAAAGAGCCTCGGACGCGGAGCTATCCGTGAGATAATATCGGAGCGGGAGAAAAACGGCAGATTTTTGTCGCTGTATGATTTCATCTCGAGAATGTACGGCAAGGAGCTGACAACACGGGCTATAGAGTGCCTTATAATGAGCGGGGCGTTTGACAGCCTTGAAAACAACCGCCGCAAGATGCTTTCCGGATACGACCTTATGTTAAACGCCGTTGCCGAAAAAAACAGGGAAAGCATCGAAGGACAGCTTGATTTGTTCGGCGGCACCGGCGATGCGGGCGGTGGAGCAAGCGAGCTTCAAATGACCCTTCCCGACGTCGAGGAGTATCCCATGCAAAAGCTTTTGGAAATGGAAAAGGAAACGCTCGGAGTGTATATTTCGGGCCACCCATTGGCAAAGTATTCTCAGTGGCTTGCGGCATGTGAAATCACATCCGTTAAAAACATATCGGATGAATTTGACGGCAAACAGGATCGCGACTTAAAAAACGATTCCAAGCAAGTAAGCATAATAGCGCTCCTGAGGACAAAAAAGCCCCTTGTAACTAAAAAAGGTCAGCAGATGTGCTTTGCAGGAGTGGAGGACGCCACCGGCGATATTGAGGTGATAGTGTTCCCGAACCTTTATGACAAAACGCGCGAGCTAATGTATGAAAACTCCGCTCTTTATATCAAAGGAAAGATTTCCGCCAGAGAGGATGAGCCGCCTAAAATATTGGCCGATGAGATTATTCCCGCCGACAGCTATATAGAGGCTGTAAGCGCTCACCCGATATGCGTGAGGATTGCCTCAACGGACAGACACGCGGTTGAAAGCCTGCGGGATATATCTGCAAGATACCCGGGCGGGGGAAAACTGCTTGTGTACCTTTCCGACCTAAAAAAGCTGACAGCTCTGAAGGGCGCGTCAAACGTTGATATATCCGATAAGCTGCTTTCGGAGCTGTATAAGGCATGCGGCGAGGACAACGTCAGATTTCGCCGCTGATGCGTGTAAGACGCAACTGATATATCGACATAAGAAAAACCTCCCACGCATCACGCGGGGAGGTTTGGTTATTGCCGCAAAACTTACTTGGCGTCGTTTTCAGCTATGGCCTTTATGCTTGAAACAAGACCTGCTATACCCTGTATCTCAGAGGGGATAATTATCTTGGTCGCCTTGCCGTCCGCAGCCTTTTCAAACGCTTCAAGGCTCTTTAGAGCAATTACCCGCTCGTTCGGATTTGCCTCGTTAAGCTTTACAAGGCTCTGTGCAAGCGCTGTCTGAACAACTTCGATAGCCTTAGCTTCACCCTCCGCCTCAAGCATCTTCTGCTCCTTGACGGCTGACGCTCTGAGTATCATAGCCTGCTTTTCGGCTTCAGCCTTGAGTATTTCAGACTGCTTTTCGGCTTCGGCTCTTAAAATCTTTGATTCCTTTTCACCTTCGGCAACAAGTATCTGAGACTTCTTTTCACCCTCTGCCTGAAGTATCTTTTCACGGCGCTCACGTTCAGCCTTCATCTGCTTTTCCATGGCATCCTGTATTTCGCGGGGAGGAATGATGTTTTTAAGCTCGACTCTGTTTACTTTTATGCCCCAGCGGTCGGTCGCCTCATCAAGAACCACCGTTATCTTGGTGTTGATGGTGTCACGCGAGGTGAGCGTAGCATCAAGCTCCATTTCACCGATGATGTTTCTTAAAGTCGTCGCGGTGAGGTTTTCGATTGCGGATATGGGTCGATCCACTCCGTATGTGTACAGCTTTGCGTTTGTTATCTGGAAGAACACAACCGTGTCAATCTGCATTGTTACGTTGTCCTTTGTGATAACAGGCTGTGGTTTAAAATCTGCAACCTGCTCCTTGATCGAAATCTTTTTGACCACCTTGTCTATTATCGGGAAAATCATGTGCGGACCGGTGTGAAGCTCGCGGTTAAACGCACCGAGCCTTTCGACTACATATACCTGAGCCTGCGGAACGATTTTGAAGTTTCCTATAACGAGAAGCAAGATGAGAACTATAATTACTATTAGAATGAAAATCATAAATTTTTCCCCCTGAAAATCAGTTTATTTTTGACACAATGAGCTTTGCACTGTCTATTGCCATTATTTTAACCGTCTGACCCTTTTCTATAACACTTCCGTCTCGGCTCAAAGCCTTCCACGAAACGCCGCTGACCATCACCCTGCCTTCAGACAGCTCGTTATGTATTGTCTCGGTTACAATTGCATCCGTGCCGATGATCATGTCGATGTTTGTCCTCTCGGGCTGCTTTTTAACTTTTTTCACAAACGGCCTTGTGAGGATGAGCAAAAGCACTGACATAGCAACAAACGCACAGATTTGCACCCATTCCGGAGCGTCAAAGCACGCAAGCACTATCGGTATAACCGATGCACAGGAAAACCATATTGACACCATCTGCGAAGTCGCAAGCTCAACTACCAGTGTCGCCACTAAAACAATGCTCCAAAAAACAATCATAGCATAATCCATTTTTACAACAACTCACCCGAAACTCGGATGAGACTTTCTCCTTTCGTTAAGAGTACCGCTTGCACGGCTGCAACGGCAGGCACTGATCGCCTTGGCCGCCGTCATGAGTGGATTAAACACTATATCTATATGATATCATACTTAGATAATATATTCAACAGATTCGGAATATATTTTTAGTCGAAATTACATGGTTTTTATATGAGAACAGCGTGATTGCGCCTTGAAAACGGGCTTAATTTGTGATATAATATAAAAATATTTGTAATGCATGTTCTCTTACGGCTGAGTTTTCAGTTTCGCAGTCTGTTCAGCCGGAAATATAAATTTATCCTGCGAAAATGTTTTAAACGGAGCTAATTATGAAGAAATGGACAGTTTTATCCTCAGACCCTGACAGCGTAAAAGAGATACTCAACAAAACAGACCTTCTGCCGCTGACTGCAAACGTCATGTCCGCGAGGGGATATAACGATTTGAAAAGCTTGTCGGAGTTTTTTGACCCGACGGATTTGTCTGATCCGTATGAGCTTGCCGATATGGAGCAGGCTGTAGAGACTATAAACGATGCCATAGACGCCGGCGAAAAGATATGCGTGTACGGCGACTATGATTGTGACGGGGTTACCGCTTCCGCCATACTTTATGATTATCTTTTGAATATGGGTGCAGATGTCACGTATTATATACCGGAGCGCTCGGAGGGATACGGCTTGAGCGTTGCCGCTGTCGATAAACTGAAAGCAGCCGGCGTTTCGCTGATAATAACCGTCGATAACGGAATTTCCGCGATTGATGAAGCTGAGCATATAAACGAGCTTGGAATGAAGCTCGTCGTCACGGATCATCACCAGCCGTCAGATAAGCTCCCGAACGCCTGCGCGGTTGTTGACCCGCATAGGCATGATGACAGGTCGAAGTTTAAGGACCTTGCCGGAGTTGGCGTGGCGCTTAAGCTGCTTGCGGCTTTGGACGACGGCAATTTTGACATGGTTTCAGAGCAGTACGGCGACATGACGGCTATAGGCACGGTCGCAGACATTGTGCCGCTTCTCGGAGAAAACAGAACCATAGTTTCAAGAGGCATAGGGCTTTTGAGGAACACGGAAAATATCGGGCTTTTGGGACTTGTCGAAGAATGCGGAGCAAACCTCGACAATATCAATTCTACCACGATTGCATTTAATATCGCGCCGAGAATAAATGCCGCGGGAAGATTCGGCTCGCCATCGACAGCATTTAAAATGCTCACGTCGGAGGACGAAAGCGCACGCGAGTTTGCCGCGGAGCTTTCAAGCCTTAACAACATGCGCCGGAATGCTGAGACAGATATAGAGCTTGAAATAGAGAAAATGATTGCCGATAACCCGCAAATTGCGTATCAAAGAGTGATAGTTGTGAGCGGAGACGGCTGGCACCATGGGGTTATAGGCATAGTCGCCGCAAGACTTATGGAGCAGTATGAAAAGCCTGTGATTGTCATATCATCCGACAGCGATACAACTTCAAGAGGCTCTGCAAGGAGCATAAAGGGCTTTAACATTTTCAAGTGCTTTGAATACTGCAAGGGCTTGCTTGAAAAGTACGGCGGACATGAGTGCGCAGGCGGATTTACCGTGCCGACTGAAAACATACCGGCGTTGAACGAGAGGATTGAAGAGTATGCAAGGCTGTACCATCCTAAGATGCCGAGATATACTCTCACCGCTGACCGGCTTATAGGGGAAAATGAGCTGAGCTTTGATGCTGTAAGCGACCTCAGACGCCTTGAACCGTACGGTGCAGGCAATCCCGAGCCGCTGTTTGCTTTTTCCGGCGCAAAGATAGCCGCAGTTGTTCCGCTGAAGAACGGCGAGCATACAAGACTTGATATAGACTATAAGGGCGCGACGCGGATTAAAGCGCTCATGTTCAGGACTAAAACCGATACGCTCGACTTTGTTCAGGGCGATACGGTTGACATAATGGGTCATCTGAATGTCAACAGCTATAAGGGCGTAAAGAGCTTGTCTTTGATTGTAAGCGATATCCGCTTGCATGGAATAAGGCAGGAGCAGTACTTTGCAGCGTGCGATGCATATGAAGCGTACAAAAGAGGAGAAAACGTTCCCGCAGAAACATTAAAGAAGGGGCTTCCGACGAGAGATGAGCTTGCACTGGTGTATAAGCTTTTGAAGCATTTAAGACCCGGAACAAACGTTGAGACGCTTTACGCAAGGCTTGTTTCAAAGGGAATAAACGCGTTCAAGCTGAATATAGCTCTTGATGCGTTTGCCGATGCAAAGCTCGCCGTCGTAACAGGCGCTAAGAGGTCGGCGTCTCTTTTGAGCGTTGAGTCAAAAGTCGATATTTCCGCCGCAGATGCAATAGTAAAGCTGAGCGCGGCGATACATAACAGCGAAAAACAGATATAATGATATAAGAACTTAACATGAAACGGAAGTGTGTGTACTTTAATGGATGATAACGTAAAAACATTTGATGAACTTCTTGACGTCATAACAGACTCAAAGAAAAACTATAACATAAAAAAGATAACGTCAGCATACGAGTATGCGCAAAGCAAGCATGCGGGTCAGCTGAGGGAGTCGGGCGAGCCGTACATCACGCACCCGATTGCCGTTGCCCAAATACTTGTCGAGCTTGGTATGGATACCGATACCATATGCGCCGCACTCCTGCACGACGTTGTGGAAGATACAGACGCATCTTTGGACGTCCTAAAGAAAAATTTCGGTCAGGATGTCGCCAACCTCGTTGACGGCGTGACAAAGCTGAATCAGGTTGCGCTCTTTTCAAGAGAGGAGCAGCAGGCTGAAAACATAAGAAAAATGCTTCTTTTCATGTCCAAAGATATAAGAGTAATAATCATAAAGCTCAGCGACAGACTTCACAACATGCGCACCTTAGGCTTCAGAAGTGAGCAAAAGCGCAGAGAAGTTTCCCTTGAGACCATGAATATTTTTGTGCCCCTGGCAAACCGCCTCGGAATCATAAAGATGAAAGAGGAGCTTGAGGACATAGCGTTTTCTTACCTTGATCCGTATGCCTATAACGAGATTGAACAGATGCTTGATAAGTCAAAGCAGGAGCGGGAGGAGTTTATAGAACTTATAAAATCAAGGCTTATAAAGAGACTGTCCGCAGACTTTAACCCTCTTCCCACCATTGAAGGAAGGGTAAAGAGCGCATACGGCATATATAAAAAAGTTTATGAGCAGGGAAGGCTGTTTGACGAAATATATGACAAGTACGCCGTGAGAGTTATAGTGAACACCGTGACGGAGTGTTACTATGTTCTGGGCGTGGTTCATGACATGTTCCAGCCGATACCGAACAGGTTTAAAGACTATATTTCCACGCCTAAGGCAAACATGTACCAAAGCCTTCATACAACCGTTATGGGCAGAGAGGGAATACCCTTTGAGGTGCAGATAAGAACGTATGAGATGCACCATACAGCCGAATACGGAATCGCTGCCCATTGGAAATACAAAGAGGGCGTAAAGGGAAAGTACAAACTCGACAGCAGACTCAACTGGGTAAGGCAGATACTTGACACGCAGCAGGAGTCAAACGACGTTGAAGATATAGTCAGAGCGATAAAAGAGGACCTTGCACCTGAGGATGTGTTTGCCATGACTCCTAAGGGCGATGTAATATCCCTTCCGCTCGGCTCAACCGTAATAGACTTTGCCTACGCCATACACACGCAGGTCGGACACCGCATGATAGGCGCAAAGGTCGATAAAAAGCTTGTTCCGCTCGATTATGTCATAAAAACGGGCGAGATAATAGAAATTATAACAACAAAAGATCCAAATCACGGTCCGAACAGAGCATGGCTTAACATTTGTCAGACAAATGAGGCCAAATCAAAGATCCGCTCATGGTTCAAAAAGGAAAGACGAGAGGAAAACATTCAGGAGGGCAAGGAAGAGCTTGAACGCGAGTTCAGACGCAACCTCATAAGAGTTCCCGCCGATGAGCTTGAGGACTTTTTGGCGTTTGACATGAAGCGCCACAACTGCGAAACCCTCGATGATTTTTACGCTGCAATCGGTTACGGCGGAGTCATACTTTCAAAGATAATCCCGAGGTTAAAGGACGAATATAACAAAAAGTATGTCCAGACCGACTCGGCACAGGAGATGCCTGAGATCTCGTATCAGCAGCCCAAAAAGACCAACTCCGGAATAATCGTAGACGGAATAGACAACTGCGTGGTGAAGCTTTCGCAGTGCTGTTCTCCGCTCCCCGGAGATGACATAATAGGCTTTATCACCCGCGGCCACGGAGTGTCGATACACAAAAAGGACTGTGTGAACTACCTCTCCCAAAAGGATATTTGCCCCGACAGATGGGTTCAGGTAAAATGGGCAGGCAGCGATGACAACTCCTCCGGCGAGCATAGCTTCTACCGCGTTGTACTCGATGTATTCGGATATGACAGGGTTGGCATACTCGTAGATGTCATGTCGGCACTTCAGGAAGCGAGAATCATGACGCATGAGGCGTCGGCAAGAGCGCTTAAAAACGGAAACGTCAGCATACTTCTCACCATAAGCATTTCAGGCACTCAGGAGCTGCAAAGCGTCATTGCAAGGCTTAAAAAGGTTGATGGAGTAATCTCGGTTGACAGAAGTAATAAGTGAGGTAACCATGTCTTTAAAAATTATTTCCGATATGGGCGACTTCGGCTCCAACGCATACGTTGTTTCAGATGACGAAAGCGCCGTTCTGATAGATGCGCCATGCGACCCGTCGAGACTGCTTGAGGCGCTTGAAGGCAAAAAGCTTGAAGCGATACTTTTGACTCACGGCCATATTGATCACATGTACGCTGCCGGCGAGCTGAAAAAGACCACCGGCTGTGATGTGTACATTTCGCAGGAGGATGCGGGGATGCTTGAAAGCCCGGAGCTTTCACTTGCAAACTACTTTTCAGAGCCGTTTGAGAGATGCAGCGGCGCAAAGCTTGTGCATGACGGCGACAAACTGACTTTTTGCGGTATGGAATTTATGGTCATATCAACGCCCGGTCATACAAAGGGGTCGGTTTGCTACGTCTGCAAAAGCGAAAACGCGATCTTCAGCGGCGATACGCTTTTTGCGGGAAGCATAGGAAGAAACTTCAGCGGCGAAACGTATAAAAAAATAATCCCGTCTATTGAGCGCCTGTACGACTTGGGCGTAAATTACAACGTTTACCCCGGGCACGGCGAAAAGACGGATTTAAGGACAGAACTTGCTTACAACCCCTTTTTGGGCGAGTTGTCAGAGCGTATAAAACCTGATTGGAGCCAAAAATGACCTTAATTTTTTCGGGAAACAGCTTTAAATATCAGCTTGAGGCGGTATGCAAGCTCTTTTTGCCTGTCGAGACGTTCGACTTTATGTTTTTAGACGGCAAAAACGACGCGATGATGGATAAACCTGAGGGCGACTACTGCTTTATCTGCCGCATTGAAGGCGTTAAAAACAGCATGCTCAGCGTGTACGTAAAGATGGGCGCAAGAGCAGCTATGGACAAGTGCAAAATACCGATAGATACCCCCAACTATGACGCCGACTGCGAATTTGAGCTGTCTAAGCTGCTGTTTAACTGCCTTGTAAAACTGACCGGAAAGCGCCCCGAGTGGGGAGTTCTGACCGGCGTCAGACCCGTAAAGCTTATAAATAAACTTCGTTCATCAGGCATGAACTATGACGAGATACTAAACAAATTGACTTGCGACTGCTGCGTTACAGAGGAAAAGGTCAAGGTGGGGTATGATACCGCCGTCAACCAGGATAGAATCGTAAGCGCTATGCCCAAAAAATCGTTCAGTTTGTATGTGTCAATTCCGTTCTGCCCTACGCGATGTTCGTATTGCTCGTTTATATCGCAAACCGTCCAAAGCTTTAAAAAGCTCATGCCGGAATATGTGGATAAGCTTTGTGAGGAGATAAAATTCACGGCTGAGCTTGTAAAAGGCTCAGGCTTTACACTTGATACCGTCTACTTCGGCGGTGGAACGCCAACATCCATAGAAGCGGAACAGCTTTGCAGAATCATGCAGACAGTAAACCAAAGCTTTGACTTGTCCGACATTCGGGAGTATACCGTCGAAGCCGGCAGACCCGACACCATAACGCCTGAAAAGCTTGCGGTTATTAAGGAAAACGGCGGTGACAGGGTGAGCATAAATCCCCAGACAATTCACGACAGTGTGCTCGAAGCCATAGGCAGAAAGCACACGTATGCACAGTTTTGCGACAGCTACAAGCTCGCCCGATCCGTTGGATTTAAAGCCGTGAACGTGGACCTCATAGCAGGACTCCCCACCGATACAATCGAAGGCTTTAAGGAGACTATGGAAAGTATTATAGCTTTACAGCCTGAAAATATAACCGTGCATACACTTTCGATCAAGCGCGCCTCAGATCTGATGTCCAAGTATACAAAAGAGGACGGTGAGGCAGCTAAAGAGATGGTAGCGTATGCATCAAAGCGGCTGTACGAGTCCGGATATCAGCCATATTACCTGTACCGGCAAAAGAATCAGCTCGATAATCAGGAGAATATAGGCTGGACAAAGCCGGGATTTGCCGGAATATACAATATAAATATCATGGAGGAGGTACAATCGATTGTTGCTGTCGGTGCAGGTGCCACCTCTAAGATCATTAACGGATGCTTTGAAAGGTTCTTTAATCCGAAGTATCCCCTTGAATACATAAAGCATTTTGATACCGTGCTTGAGCGCAAAAGAGCTGCGGCAAAGCTTCTGAACGATTATAAGGGCGGGGAAGAGTCAAAATGAATAAAAACGATATTGTAAGGCTTGAAATCACCGCACTCACGTCGGAGGGAAACGGCGTAGGAAGATATGAGGGCATGGCTGTGTTCGTGCCGTATACCGCCGTCGGGGATGTTATTGAGTGCAGAATAGTAAAGCTGAAACCAAACTACGCATACGGAAAAATTGAAAGGCTTCTTTTTTCATCAAAGGACAGAATCGAGCCGGATTGCCCGTCATACTTCAGGTGCGGAGGATGCGTTTTCAGGCATATAAGCTACGATGCGGAGCTTAGGGCAAAAGAGGGCTTTGTAAGAGACTCGTTTAGAAGAATAGGCGGTTTCGAGCTTGAGCCGGAGCCGATTATAGGCTGTAAAGATACATACCATTACAGAAACAAAGTTCAACTTCCCGTCGCATCAGACGAAAACGGATGCTTTTACGGTTTTTTCTCTCAGCGCTCGCATAGGGTGATTAGGATACGCAACTGCCTTATTCAGCCGGAGATTTTCACCGACATATCAGACGATATAATAAGTTATCAGAACAGCCACGGGCTGCCTGCATACGATGAAAGCACCGGCAGGGGACTGCTAAGGCATATATACTTGCGCAAAGGCGAGCATAGCGGAGAAATCATGGTTGTGCTTGTCGTATCTAAAAGCACGGATGCGTATAATGAGCTTGCACACATGCTTGCAGATAAATATAAAGCGATAAAGACCGTTTGCCTTAATGTGAACAGCGAACGCACAAACGTCATACTTGGCAGTAAAGATATATGCCTTTACGGGGATGGGAAAATATCTGATTGCATGTGCGGCATGAAGCTTGAAATTTCGCCCCACGCGTTTTATCAGGTGAACACACCTGCTGCCGAGACAGTATACTCGGTTGCAAAGGATTATGCGCACCTGAGCGAAGATGAGACACTGCTCGATTTGTACTGCGGGATAGGAACCGTAGGCTTGTCGATGGCTGATAAGATAAAGAAACTTGTCGGAGTTGAGGTTATTGAACAAGCCATAGTCAACGCCCGTAAAAACGCAGAGTTAAACGGCATGGCGAGTAAAGCTGAGTTTGTCTGCGGAGATGCGGGAGAAATTTCCCGGGCAATCTGCAAGGAAAGCGGAGACAGCGCATCCAAGCCAAGCATGCATGGGATAAATTATAAAATCGATGTTGTGGTTGTCGACCCACCGAGGAGGGGCTGCGATAAAACAACTCTTGACGCAATTTTAGATATGTCGCCGGAGCGCGTTGTATATATCTCCTGTAATCATGCCACGGCCGCAAGGGATGCCAAGTATCTTTGCGAGCAAGGTTATTCACTTGTCAGATACCGCCCGTGCGATATGTTCCCTCGAACTGCGCATGTTGAGACGGTTGTCTTGCTTTCCAAGGGGGAAATCGACTCGAAGAAAGTGCGTGTGGAGTTCTCATTGGAGGGCATGGATATGTCCGGTTTCCAGAAAGGCACAACCTATGAGCAGATCAAGGCGTATGTGCTGAAGCATACTGGCTTGAAGGTATCGTCCCTGTATATCTCTCAAGTCAAGCGGAAGTGTGGACTGGATGTAGGGCAGAATTATAACTTGTCAAAGAAAGAAAACGCCAAAGTGCCAAAATGCCCGCCGGAAAAGGAAGCGGCGATTATGGAGGCACTGAAGTATTTTCGCATGATCTAAGGAATTCTGGAGTATTAGCTAAACGATTAATGGAATCTGTGGAAGCGACCACCGATTGTTTAATAGTCGGTAGCCGCTTCTTTTTCTATCAGGAAAACAAAATACGATTTTTATTTTCTCTATCTGATTAAGTTTATCACTGTTTAATTGTCTAGCAAAAAGAACAGATATTTGGTTTCTGAATGCAAAATAAAATCTGCTTTTACAAATATTTAATTTGCTAATCGGGTAGAGAATTTTGCAGACTTGTGTTATAATATAAGAAATATTATCGAACTCAGCTGGGAGGGACTTTCGATGATGCGTATCAGTTACAATAAGCTCTGGAAGATGCTTATAGATAAAGAGATGAAAAAAGCGATTTGAAGGAAAAAGCCGGCATTAGCTCTGCTTCCCTTGCAAAGCTCGGCAAAGGGGACAACATTACCACAGATGTTCTACTTCGTATCTGCGAGGTAATGGACTGCCGTATAGAAGATATTCTCGAAACTATCAGAGAATAGCCAACACGAAGAATGAACTGGGAGGTTTTGATATGACGATATTAGGCAAAAAACAGATGTCTGAAGAAGACATCAAGTTAAACTTCATAACTCCGGTCATTCAGAGAGGTTGGAAAGGTCATATCACGATGGAGACCAGAATCACAGACGGTCGCATCAACATTAGGGGTAATATCGTGGCCCGTAGTAAACCCAAGTTTGCCGATTATTTGCTTTACTTAAACGATGGCAAGCCGATTGCCGTTGTGGAAGCAAAGGACAACAACCACTCTGTATCCCACGGATTGCAGCAAGCGATGACATACGCTCAGATGATGGACTTGCCGTTTGCGTATTCGTCAAACGGCGACGCTTTCTATGAGCATGATTTCCTGACCGGGCAGGAACAGCAGATTGAATTGGAAAAATTTCCGACGCAGGACGAGCTGATTGCGCGCTACTATGCGGAGCTGAATGATGGTATGGGCATTTCCGCCTTGGAAAAGAAAATTGTTTCCCAGCCGTATTATTCATCTCAAAGCACTTATCCACCAAGATATTATCAGCGAAATGCTGTGAACAGAACGGTGGAAGCAATCGCAAGAGGACAGCAGAGATTACTGCTTGTTATGGCTACCGGAACCGGCAAGACATATACAGCTTTTCAGATTGTCTATCGACTGCTCCGTTCTGACCTAAAAAAGAGAATTTTATATCTGGCAGACCGAAATATTCTGGTTGACCAAAGCATTATGCAGGACTTTGCACCCCTTGAAAAGACCATCTATAAGGTGGATTTCTCCGATAAGGAATGCCTGAGCAAGATTGCTTCCCATGAAGTGAATTTTGCCCTCTACCATCAGATGGTAGGTAAGAATGACGAAGAACATTTCAGGCAGATACTGGCAGAATATTTCGACCTTATTATTGTAGATGAGTGTCACCGTGGCAGTGCCAAAGAGGACAGCAATTGGCGTAAGGTTTTGGAATATTTTTCTTCCGCAACGCAGATCGGAATGACCGCTACCCCGAAGGAGAGTGAAAAGGTATCCAATATCGACTACTTTGGAGAGCCGGTTTATATTTACAGCTTAAAACAGGGCATTGAGGATGGCTTCCTTGCTCCATTTAAGGTCATCAATATCACAACCAACATCGGAGACGGCTGGAGACCATACCAGGGCCAGACCGATATTTTTGGCAACGTTATTGAAGACCGAATTTACAACAACCGGGACTATGATTATACCATCATTCTTCAAGACCGTATTGATGAGGTCGCCAGAGAGATCACGGAATATCTGAAAAGCACCGACAGAATGCAGAAAACTATCGTGTTCTGCGCTTCCGAAGACCATGCAGAGCGCATGAGAATTGCTCTTGTCAACTACAATCAGGATATGGTGAAGGAGAACCCGGACTATTGCGTGAGAATTACTGGCTCAGACGTGTACGGGAAATCCAAACTTGATTATTTCATCTCTGTATCCGAACCATATCCCGTTATTGCAACAACATCAGAACTACTTTCCACCGGTGCAGACTGCAAGATGACCAAACTGATTGTTCTCGACAAGACCGTTGAGAGTATGACTACTTTCAAGCAAATTATCGGACGAGGAACCCGTATCAGAGAAAAGGATGGCAAGACCCATTTTGTCGTGATGGATTTCCGGAATGTGACAAGGCTGTTTACTGACCCTGACTGGGACGGCCCGGTTGAGCAGGATGAGGGCTTCCAGCATGGCGGTTCCAAGCCAAAGGGTAGCGGTCATGGCGGTGGTGGTAAGAATCCTCCCGATGACCCTGTGGAAACACCTATCGTTGACAAAGACGGCTGCAAGGTAAAGATTATCAATAAGACCGTTTCAGTTTATGATGCGAATGGAAAGCTGCTCAGGCAGGAGGATATTATCGATTACACCAGAACCAACATCAAGGGGGAACATGCTTCTCTGTCCGATTTTATCCGTAAGTGGAAATCATCGGACAAAAAGAAAACTATTGAGGAATCTTTCACGGCGATGGGCATTGACCTAAAAGCATTAAAGGTAGACCAAGGTATGGAAGATGTGGACGATTTCGATTTTATCTGCTATGTGGCATACGGCAAAAAGCCGCTAACCCGCAAAGAGCGAGCCAGCAACGTTAAGAAAAAAGATTTCTTCAGCAAGTATTCTGCCGATGCGCAGGCGGTTTTGGGGATTCTTCTGGATAAATACATGAATCAGGGCATAACCGAGGTCGAGGACATCAAGGTTCTGTCTCTTGCCGATTTTGCGGACTTTGGGAAGCCCGCAAAAATCGTCAAGCTATTTGGTGGCAAGGCGCAGTATGAGGCGGCCATCAAGGAGCTGGAAGAAAACATATATGAATTTGAGGTAGGTTAATATGGCGATGCAGTCAGGATTTATAAAACGAATCAGAGATATTATGCGTATGGACGCAGGTATCAATGGCGATGCCCAGAGAATTGAGCAGATGGTATGGATGCTCTTTCTGAAAGTCTATGACGCAAAAGAAGATGATTGGGAACTGAACGAGGATGACTACGAATCCATCATTCCCGAAGAACTCAGATGGAGAAAATGGGCAAAAGCCGACGAAAACGGTCACGCTATGACTGGGGACAAGCTGCTCAACTTCGTCAACAACATTCTGTTCCCGGTGCTGAAGGGCAACGATGTAAAAGATGGTGATACGGTTCTCTACGAAGGAATCAAGGTGACCCCTGATACCCCCATTAAGAAAGCCATTGTCAAGTCCACCTTCGAGGACGCCAACAACTATATGAAGGACGGCGTTTATCTTCGTCAGGTCATTGATGTCATTGACGAAATTGAATTTGATGATGTAAAGGAAAGTCATGCTTTTGGCTTTGTCTATGAGGAAATTTTGCGGGAGCTGCAATCTGCCGGTTCTTCCGGTGAGTTTTATACGCCGAGAGCAGTCACCGAGTTTATGGCATTGATGATAAAGCCGCAGCTGGGCGAAAAGATGGCAGACTTCGCCTGTGGCACCGGTGGATTCATCACTTCTTGGCTGGGACAGCTCTCCAAGCAAGTAAGGGACACCACAGATCAAAAGCAGCTTGATGACAGCATTTATGGAGTTGAGAAAAAGCCTTTTCCTTATCTGCTGTGCGTGACCAATATGTTGCTGCATGACATTGAGGTTCCGAATATCTATCATATGAACTCGCTGAAACACAATCTGCTGGATTACACAGACGATGACAAGTTTGATGTGATCCTGATGAATCCACCCTACGGCGGGCATGAGGATAAGTCCATTCAGGGCTTCTTCCCTGACGATTTGGCAAGCTCCGAAACCGCAGACCTCTTTATGTCGGTCATCATGTACCGCTTGAAGAAAAACGGCAGGGCTGCTGTTGTCGTGCCGGACGGCTTCCTGTTCGGTCTGGACAACGCCAAGGTGAACATCAAAAAGAAGCTCATTTCCCAGTTCAATCTGCACACAGTTGTCCGGCTGCCCGGCTCTGTGTTCAGCCCTTATACCTCAATCACCACCAATCTGCTGTTTTTTGACAACACCAAGCCGACCACAGAGACATGGTTTTATCGGGTGGATATTCCGTCTGACAGAAAGCACTTCTCCAAGACGAAGCCCATGGAGCTGAAGCACTTTGACGATTGCATTGCCTGGTGGAATGACCGAAAGGAAATTCCGGACGGCGAAAACTTCAAGGCACAGAAGTTTACCGCAGAGTATCTGCTGAACGAACAGGGCTGCAACATCGACCTGTGCGGCTATCCCCATGAGGAAGAAGAAATCCTTGACCCGATCGACACCATCCGGGAATATCAGGAAAGACGAACCACCCTCAATGCGGAAATCGACAAGATGCTGGCAGAGCTGGAAGCTTTGTTGCCGGGAGGTGTGAGTGAATGACACCGGAACAGTTGAAAGCGAGCATTTTGCAGTATGCCATACAAGGCAAGCTGGTGGAGCAAAGGCCGGAAGAAGGCACCGGCGAGGAACTCTACCAGCAGATTCAGGCAGAGAAGCAACGGCTGATACAGGAAAAGAAAATCAAAAAGGAAAAAACGTTGGCGGAGGTTTCCGAAGATGAAATTCCTTTTGATATTCCGGAAAGCTGGAAGTGGGCGAGGTTTTCTTCCGTAATAGAATTACAATCTGGACAAGATATGACACCGGACAAATATAACGCTGATCATGTAGGTATTCCTTATATTACAGGGGCTTCAAATATTACAAACGGCGATGTACTGATAAATCGGTGGACAGAATGTGGAAAAGCATTTGCATATAAAGGTGATGTTTTATTTACCTGCAAAGGCACAGTTGGAACCATGGCTGTTTTGCAAGAAGCAAAGGTTCATATAGCAAGACAAATCATGGCTATTCGTCCGATTGGTTCAATAAGTGTTTATTATATTCATGTTGTACTTGATACTTTGATATCTTCCTTAAAAGCCGCAGCCAAGAGTATAATTCCAGGTATTGCAAGAGAAGATATCTTAACCTCGTTAATTCCACTTCCACCTCTCGCTGAGCAAAAGCGCATCGTTGCCAAGATCGAGAAACTCTTTCCTCTGGTTGACCGCTATGCTGTCGCCTATGAGAAGCTGGAGCAATTTAACGCCAAGTTCCCGGAGGACATGAAGAAGTCCATTCTGCAATATGCCATACAGGGCCAACTGGTGGAGCAGCGACCGGAAGAAGGCACCGGCGAGGAACTCTATCAGCAGATTCAGGCGGAGAAGCAACGGCTGATACAGGAAAAGAAAATCAAAAAGGAAAAACCGTTGGCGGAGATTTCCGAAGATGAAATTCCATTTGATATTCCGGAAAGCTGGAAATGGTGCCGAATGGGTAGTCTTGGAATAACTCAAACTGGTAATACACCATCTAAAGCACATCCAGAATATCAAGGAAAAGATATTCCTTTTATCACTCCTGGAGATATATTAGATGGTGATATTTGTTATGAAAATCAAGCTCTATCAATAGCAGGAATGAAAGTTGCAAGGATTTGTGAAGCAGGTTCAATATTGCAAGTTTGTATAGGCGGCTCTATTAGCAAGGTGGCAATGACTAAGCAGCGAGTAACTTTTAATCAGCAAATAAATTCAATCACTCCATTCTGCTGTGATAATCGCTATATTTATTATGTAATGATGTCGTTTTATTTTTCCAAAACAATGAAAGAAAAGGCTGGCGGAACTGCAACACCTATTATCAACCGTGGCATTTGGAATACCCTACTGCTTCCCCTCCCACCTCTTGCCGAACAGAAGCGCATCGTTGCCAAAATTGAAGAACTGCTGCCGCTATGTGAGCGGCTGAAATGAGGTAAAAAGAATGAAAACGCAACAAACAAATACAACGTCAATTATGGCATCGTTTGCAACAATAAAAAGCCTATCAGATGCCAAACAATACCAAAGTCCATATCAGATTCTTAGAGAGTTCATCAGTTATATCATTCTGAAGGATTCATTGTATTCATTTTCAGCCATTGAAATGAAGAATCGTTTGAGCAGTCATTTCTGTTTTTCTATTCCGGAGGCTATTATTAAGACTGCTCTCAAAAACTTGCCCGGTGCGACCTTAGCAAATGGTATATATAACATCTCGCAGGACGAAGTATGCGCAGATTCGTTATTTGAGAGAACGAAAACAGAATCAGATGAATATGAATCGCGCATAATCGAGCTGCTATCTGAATACATATCTTTTAGAACGGGTAATAATCTGATTAGTGTGGAAACACTTTCAGAAGAACTTACTAATTTTTTGGTGGAAGATGCACCCTCACAGTCAACAAAATATTCAGAGCTCATCGGAGAGTTCGTTCTAAAAAATGAACAAAACAGAGAAATACAAGATGGACTTAATAAAATACGTGAAGGCAGTATTCTTTACCTAGGTTTAAGTCATAGTATTGGAGAAACCGGAAGCATTACAAAGCCACTAACGCTTTACTTGGGAACAGAGATTTTATTTAGTCTTGTCGGATATAACGGAGAAATATTTCAGCAGTTTGCTGACGATTTTTTGACTCAAGTCCGCACAGCTAACGCTGGTAAAACTCGAAAAATACACCTTCGTTATTTCTCGGAGATCAAGAAAGAGATTGATGAATTCTTTGGTACAGCAAGTGAAATAGTGGAAGGAAAACGACATCGCCTTCTTGATAAGCCTGCTATGAAAGCGATAACAGACGGCTGTAGCACGGCAGCTGATGTGGATGTAAAGAAATCTGATTTTTACCACAAAATACGGTATTCCTTTAGCATTGTAGAAGATTCGACAAACAATTATTACAGCGAAGAATATTTCACTAGTAATTTGGAGAGTTTTGATTACGATGATGAGAATGATAAAAGAAAGAAAAAGGAAACGGCAATTAAGTTAATTAGCCATATTAACAAGCTTCGTAATGGATGCCGTTTCGACAATGATATCGAATCTGAACATCTCATTGTAACAAATACCAAGGCCACCCTACTTATATCTAAAGATGTATCAGATAATATCAAAGAAACAGAAGGGTTAGGTAGTATCTGCAATTTTGCTGTTTCTCTTGATAGAATAACCAGTCTGCTTTGGTATAAACTTGGAAATGGTTTTTCAAAAGCCAAGTTTCCTTCCAGTGTAAGTGCTGTATTAAAGGCTCGAATTGTATTGTCGGCCAGCATTGCTAAAAATGCAGAAAGGGAATTTGCGAAAGTTAAAAAGGAATATGCAGACGGTTTAATTGATAACGACCAGGTTGCTGCTCGCATTATTACGCTTAGAAACAAACCCGTTCTTCCGGAAGATCTGCAAGGAGATGATATTGATGAAATGATGGATTTCACTCCTGAATACTTGAGCAGATATGAAGAACAGGTCAAAAATGATAAGAAAGCACTTAGCGAAAAGGAAACTGTCATTGAAACACTAAAAGCTGATGCTGAAAGAAGATTGACCGAAAAAGATGAAACAATTGTAGCACAAGCGAATGCAATTAAAAACTCATCTGAAGAAAACGCTTTACTCCGCGATGAACTTAATAAATATCGCCAGCAAGAAGAAGCAGCTTTGCAGAAAAAGAACCGTCGCCGAAATGTACTTCGGTTTATTTGGAGTATTGTTTGGAAGTTAGTAGTTCTTGCAGGATTAACAGCATTGGCTATTTATTTAGAAAGCAAATGCAACTCGAAAATTCCGGCATATATTTCCATGGGTGTAAATGCAGTGGGCGTCATATACACTCTCTGGTCTGCATTAAAAAAAGATAAGGAAAAGTACCTTAAAAATACCGAGGAGAGCACATCAGGCAACAACCAGTAAGCAAAGGCGACCAGCTATAAAAGTTGGTCGCCTTTGTTACGTTCGTTTTTGAGTACAATATATCTCTAATACATTGCTACCCCTGCCGCAGCAGTGTTGCGAGGGAATTTTCATGTGAGAGAATACAGGATTTTTACTCGTCACATCTTCGAAAAATGGTCAGACATAGGAAAACGCAGCTTTTCTGTGTGAGCATCATTTGAGAGAAAATGGCGGGGTGTTCAGAGGGGGAATACCCCTTTGGCTCTGGGTTTCCAATAGGGGCGAGTAGCATACCTGTTGGCACACGACTTTCCTTCGGAAAGTCTAGTGTGTTATACCTTTGTGGAGCAGATGGCAGCCGGAAATGTAGCACGCCCCGGAAAGTGTGGCTACAATTGCGGCGTTTTGGCGGGAAAGGTTGCCCCTTCTGGGGCAGCATAAGCGACAGAAAAAAGCTGGTAGGCGGGGCGGATATGCACTGCCTGTCAGCCGTGTCATCTGCGGAACAAAGGTATATCAAAGCCCCCGTCAGCCGCTGCTTCCCATCGTATCAGAACCACCACGGCAGCTTTCCGCGCAGGCTGTCCATCGCCTCGCCCTCCACCTTCTTTGTCCAGCTCTCGCTGAGATGGAAATGGAGCGCCGCGCCGATCAGCGGGTGCTCGATTCCATCGGTAAAGCCATAGCGGTACAGCAGATAGGTCTGCTCTCTGGCCGTCAGCTTGTCCAGCGCCGCATACAATTCTATCAGCTGCTCTTTTTGGATATAGATTTGCTCCGGCGTTTGGGTGTGAGGGTCGGCTATGGCTTCGATCCGCAGCATCCGTTCATCATCGGATAGAATGTCATCCAGATATACTCTCTGGAAGCCGGGGCCGTCTTTCTTATCCATCATCCGTTGCTCAAATTGAGCTAGGGCGGCGCGGATGCAGTCTGTCATGGCATTGCGGATTGCCGGTGCCGCATAAGTCAGGAATTTCATGCCCCGTCCGGCATCAAACAAAGGGATCGTGTTCAGCAGGCCGATACTTCCCTCCTGCATCAAATCATCCAAATCAATTCCAATATCATTTTCATCCAGCCCCATGTTTCGGTATTGCTCCAGCGCAATTTTTCGGATGAATCCCAGATTCTTTTCCAGCAGAATGTCACGGGCAGCCGTATCCCCTTTCTGTGCCAGTCTGCACAGCTGCTCATTGCTCCGGGTCGGCATTTTGCTTCTCCTGCGCGTGGTCTAAGGTGGATTGGAGAAATTCCGTCAGCGCCTGACCGAACTTGTCTAATGCTTCCTTTTGCACACCGTCCATCCCCGCTGCGCTCTGGGTGACGGCGGCGGAAATCATTTCGGGCGTGATGGTCGGAGTATGAACATCCGCCCCTTTGGTGAGTTCGGTAAACATCTGCTGAGTGATGCCCTTGGTCAAGGACTGCGCTGCTGTGAAATCGTTGCCGATCTCTTTCTTCACTTCCCGCAGCGCCGCCATAAATGTGTTCTGTATCATCGTCAGGTCTGCCTGATATACGGGAACTTTCTGCCGGTTGACAGTTCTGGCCGCCTGCACCGCAGCGTCTGTTTTATTGTTTCGGCGCAGCATGGCGCTGAGAGTAGTAAGCATCTGGTTCTGTCCGGCGAAACCGGCGGCCAGCGTATCGTCAAAATATTGTTCAATCATATAGGTGACTTCTGCAAAGCGAGGGCTTTCCAAAAGGCGGTTGACGATCTCTGCATTGGCTTTTCCGGTGTACAGATTCCGCGCCGCCTGCACCGACAGGCCCAGTTCTTCAATATCAAAATTTGTCCGGTCGGGCGTGTTGACTTCCCCCAGCAGGAAATCTGTGGAGACTTCAAACACTTTCGCAATGCGGAGCAAATGTTCTGTGCTGATCTTATCAGCCTTACCGCTGACAAACCGGCTGATGGCGCTCTCGGTGCTGCCGATGCGGGTCGCCAGCTGTGCCTGGGTAATTTTATGTTCCTTCATAAGCTCCTGCATTCGCTGCCGGATATTGCCGGGCAGATAGGCTCCCTCCATGTGACGCACCTCTCTTCTGAAAACTCTCTTTATCCATTATACCTGATAAAACCAGCGCGGGCAAATGCTTTCCGCTGGCTTCGCCGCTCTGAGGTCTTGCATTTTTGCAAGATTTCAGGGCGGCGTTTTTTCATTTCTTGCACTTTTAGCGGATTTTTCGGTTTATAGGCTTTTTCCCCGTATATTCAGGCAGACGGGCAGATACCGTCAATAAATGATGGAGGGCATAGCCTATGAATTTGTTTGAAACTGTAAAATCTGCTGTTACTGTGAAGCAGGCCGCCGAATACTACGGCTGTAAGGTCAACCGGGGCGATATGATCTGCTGTCCCTTCCACGATGACCGGCACCCCAGCATGAAGCTGAACAGGGATTATTTCTACTGCTTTGGCTGCGGGGCCACCGGGGACGTGATTGACTTTGTGGCACGGCTATTTGGCCTGAGCAGCTACGAGGCCGCAAAGAAGCTGGCCTATGACTTCGGCCTCGACCCGGACAAGCCCCCGGCAGCGATGGCCTTGAAAAAGCCCTATCCGCTGGCGCAGGCCTTCCGCAACGATGAGATGTACTGCCAGCGGGTGCTGTGCGATTATCTGCACCTGCTGGAACGCTGGAAGGTCGAATATGCCCCGCAATCGCCGGAGGATGAACTGGATGACCGCTTTGTGGAAGCCTGTCATATGATCGAGTATGTAAATGATTTGTTGGACGTTCTCATGTTTGCAGAACTGAAGCAGCGTGTGAAAGCGGTGGATATGCTGCTGAAGGACGGCACTATCACCGCGCTGGAGCAGCGGCTCAGACGTCCGGAAAAGGAGGTGCAGCACCGTGGCGAAGAACGAGCAATCGCGTGAGGCCAACCAGCCCATCTGGTTTGACGGCAAGAGTATCAACGAAGCCCTGTTTTGTGATGATTTTCTGAGCAGACACAAAATCATCTACACAAACGGGGCTTTTTTCACGCCGGAGGGCCGCATCACCGATGAACTGCCGCTGCGTGGAGAAATTTTTGAGGAAGTGAAATGCTGCGCGGTCAGCAATATTCCCCGCAAAATCAGCAACATTGTCGAGCTGATGAAGCTGGCCGCACTGGCGGAGGACTTCCCGCCGGAAACCGACCGCATCCATCTGGCAAACGGCACGTTGTTTCTGGATGGCACTTTTACAGAAGGTAAGCCGGAGATCGTGCGCTGCCGACTGCCGGTGGCCTACAATCCCAATGCGCTCACGCTGACCCGTTGGCTGGCTTTTCTGGACGGGCTGCTCTACCCGGAGGACATCCCCACCTTGCAGGAATATATCGGCTACTGCCTGATCCCCAGCAACAAAGGCCAGCGGATGATGGTTATCAAAGGCAGCGGCGGCGAGGGCAAGAGCCAGATCGGCGCGGTGCTGTCCGCCTTGTTCGGCAGCAATATGAAAGATGGCAGCATCGGCAAAATTTCCGAGAACCGGTTCGCCCGCGCTGATCTGGAACACATTCTGCTGTGTGTCGATGACGATATGCGGATGGAGGCGCTGCGGCAGACCAACTACGTTAAATCCATCGTCACCGCGCAGGGTAAGATGGATTTGGAGCGCAAGGGCAAGCAGAGTTATCAGGGGTGGATGTCTTCCCGCTTGCTGGCATTCAGCAACGGCGACTTGCAGGCCCTCTTTGACCGAAGCGACGGCTTCTATCGGCGGCAGTTGATTTTGACCACCAAAGAGAAACCTGTTGACCGCGTGGATGATCCCGACCTTTCCGAAAAGATGAAGGCAGAAATCGAGGGCATATTCCTCTGGGCCTTTGCGGGACTGCAGCGGCTGGTGGCAAACAACTTCAAGTTCACCGAAAGCCAGCGCACCAAAGAGAACCGGGAGGCCGTTAAGCGGGACAACAACAATGTGTTTGACTTTCTGGAATCCGAGGGCTACATCCGGCTGAAAGCGGATGCGTCCATCAGCTCAAAGGATTGCTACGACATTTATCGGATGTGGTGTGAGGAAAATAGTCTGACTGCTCTTAAACGCCGCAGCTTCAGCGATGCGCTGGTGGCAGCCTGCGGCAAGTACAATCTGGAACACTGCAACACGATCACCAATTCGGCAGGACGCCGGGTGTGGGGCTTTATGGGCATTGAGGCGGTGGCAAGGCCGCATATAAACGAGTTTACGGACGCTTCACAGTGTACGTACGTACCGGAAGACTGGCGGGATTGATTTTCGCTCTGGTCGCCGGTACGTATGTACGCAGCGATTCACCCTGTTACCTCATATATTAGAGGCGCTTCATGCGGATAAAGTGGTCGTGCCCATTTTGGGTACGACCAGAACCATGTAAATATTCTCGGTTTTGTGATGTGAAGTGGTTGGTGTCATTTTGAACCCGACCACTTTAGCAGGACGAAGTAGGTGTGGTCATTTTGACCACACCTAAAACGGTCAGCAAAAGAGGTGATTTTGCAGGTATCTTTTGAAGCAATCTCAAAACGGCGAAATATTTCTCTGTTATCTGCACACAGTTCATCAAATAGCGACTCGTGGAACTGTGCACACGCTGCACTATCTCGCGCAGATACAGCCCGAACGATGAAAAACCCCACATTTTCGCGAAGTTGAATATTCCGCCGTTGACCAACGATACGCAGGAAGCCATTTCTATCGCAAAACAGCATTTGCACAAATTTCACCATTGACCAAAGCCAGTGTGCTCCCCAGCGTAGCCGGTTCTTTTTATGACGCAACAGAAAATCATGTTTTAGTTGTCAAGTGACAAAGGGCGTCACTTGCAAAAATGGAGGATTACCATGAAATCAAGTATTCGAAACGAAATCAAGGCGCAGATCATCCGCGCCGGTTACACCATGCAGGAAGTCGTTGACCAGCTGCACGATGAATATGGTTGGAGCGACAGCGTATCCAATCTTTCCGGGAAATTGCAGCGGGAATCACTGCGGTATCGGGAGGCCGTGGAGCTGGCTGATGTGCTGGGTTATGACATTGTCTGGCAGAAACGGAGGGATTGAGCATGGAAAAAGCACAGTATGCGATTATGCGATTTGCAAAATACAAGGGGCCTGAAATCGGCAATATCGAGGCCCATAACGAGCGCACAAAGGAAAAGTACGCCAGCAATCCCGATGTGGATACCAGCCGAAGCAAGTACAACTTCCATCTTGTCAAACCGCCCGGCAAGTACCGGACGGAATCGGAACGGCAGATTTCTGCCGCCGGATGCCGTACCCGGAAGGACAGTATCCGTATGATCGAGACGCTGTTTACTGCCAGCCCGGAGTTCTTCAAGGGAAAGAAGCGGGCTGAGATTCGGACATTTTTCGAGGAAGCTCTGCACTTTCTGGAACAGCATCAATCCAAAGAGACAATTATATCTGCCGTGGTGCATATGGACGAGAAAACGCCCCATATGCACCTTTGTTTTGTCCCGCTTACGGAAGATGGCAGGCTCAGCGCCAAAGACATTATGGGCAACAAAAAGAAGCTGACCTGGTGGCAGGATGAGTTCTGGAAACACATGGTCAAGAAATTCCCGGATTTGGAGCGCGGCGAAAGCGCCAGCCTGACCGGGCGCGACCACATTCCGCCCCGCGTGTTCAAGGAGATGACCCGACTGACCAAACAGAAGGAAAAACTGGGGCAACTGCTCACTGGCATTACTCCATTTAATGCAAAAAGCCGGGCGGAGGAAATCTGTAAGATTCTGGATACCTATATTCCCAGCGTGGAGAAGATGGACACACTGCTGCGGAAATATGGCGTAGCCTTCACGAAAACAGCATCCGAAAACAAAAGGTTGAAAACGAAAAATGCCGAACTGGAAGAATCTCTTGCATCGGCGCAGAAAGTCAGCACCCTAAAGCAGATCGAAGACCTCAAGCTGCGGCGCGACTATGACAGTGCCGTGGCGATTTTGGAACAGATACCGGCAGAAGTTTTGAACATCTATGCGCAGAGCAGCCATAGAGGAAAGGAGCGGCCTATTGAGCAAAGTTTATGATGATCCGAAATATAATGCGGCGTTTGACCGCTGTGTTGATGTGATGTCGCGGCTGTTGCAGAAGTATGGTCCGCAGCTATTGGGGCAGATGCAGGAGACTGCGAATGCTGGCTGCACACGTTCTGTGGTATCGGGAAAGCAACCCGTTTCGGTGTATCAGGAATTTGACAAAGCCGCTTGATATAAATTTGATTTACACGTTGCGTATTTGTTTGGCGTATGCTATAATAAATACGCAACGTGTATTTTTGCTTTATGGGGTAAAAGAAATGGACTGCAAAACCAAAATAAAAGAATTGCGGGAAAGTACAGGCATGAACCGCAAGGAATTTTGTAAATATTTTCAGATTCCCTATCGGACTGTGACAGAGTGGGAACTGGATAACCGCCATGCGCCGGAATATGTGCTCCGTTTGTTGGAGTACTACATTCAGAATGAAGGTCTGGCGAAGAAGAAAGTAACGGATGAATGTTCAGAGATGGAAGAAAGGGGCGACCCGTATGAAGAAAACTAAAACAAAATGCTATCTTTATACACGGGTATCTACTTCCATGCAGGTGGACGGATACAGTCTGGATGCTCAGCGTGATAAGCTGCGAAAATACGCTGAATACGAAGATATGGTAGTGGCTGGCGAATATTCTGACGAAGGCTTTTCCGGCAAGAATATTCAGGGCAGACACGAATTTCAGCGGATGCTGCAAGATATTCAGGACTGCAAAGATGGCGTGGAATATGTGCTGGTGTTCAAACTGTCTCGATTCGGAAGAAATGCTGCCGATGTACTGAATTCTTTGCAGCTGATGCAGGATTTCGGTGTCAATTTGATTTGTGTGGAAGATGGCATTGACAGTTCCAAGGATTCCGGCAAGCTGATGATTTCTGTCCTTTCTGCGGTGGCAGAGATAGAGCGTGAGAATATTCGGACACAGACGATGGCTGGACGGGAGCAGAAAGCCCGTGAAGGAAAATGGAACGGCGGCTTTGCCCCTTATGGATACCGTCTTGAAAAAGGTGAACTGCTGATCGCTGAGGATGAAGTGGACGTGATCCGCACCATCTTTGACCGCTATATTCACACCAACGATGGTGTCAGCGGCGTGGCGAAATATCTGAACCGGCAGGGCTTTGTGAAAAAGCTGCGGCAAAACGGCACTATTCCCGGTTTTTCCGCCAGCTTTGTGAAAAGTATCATTGACAATCCGGTATATATAGGGAAAATCGCCTATGGTAGACGCCGGACAGAGAAGAAGATCGGTACCCGGAATGAGATGCACGTGGTTGAACAGTCGGAGTTTCCCGTGTACGAGGGAAAGCATGAGGCTATCATTTCAGAAGAAGATTGGAATCTCGCGCAGGAGAAACGGAAAGTCAATGCTTATCGGCGTGAGAAGGTTAACGATCCTACCCATGCGCATATTCTGTCCGGCATTCTGAAATGCCCTTGCTGCGGCAAAAGCCTGTACGGGAATATTGCAAAAGCCCACAGCAAGGACAAAAAGACCCACTATTACTATTACTGCAAGAATACGGTGACGCCAACAGGCCACGAGTGTACTTTCCGGCTGAACATTGAGCAGACCGAGATGAACCGCATGGTAGCGTCAATTATCTCTGCTATGGTCAGTGACCCACGGTTTGCGGATGCAATCAAGGCAAAAATCGGCTCCGCTGTCGATACGAACGACTTAGAGAAGCAGCTGGAAGCGTTACAAGCGCAGCTTCGGCAGACGTTAGGCACAAAGACCCGACTGGAACGGCAGATGGACGGTTTGGATGTGAATGACCCGTATTATGACCGGAAAATTTCTGATTTGCAGCGCCGCTATGACGAGCAATATGGTAGAATAGATGAGATCGAAGTCCAGATTGACGATGTGCAAAGCCAGATACGGAGTATCCGACAGGAGAAAATTTCCGGTGACAATATTTATCGCTTACTGTTGGCGTTCGATCAGGTCTATGAAGCCGCCTCCGAGGTGGACCGGAAGGAGTTCATGCGGGCGTTCATTGAGCGGATCGAATTGTTCCCGGAAAAGCAGCCGGACGGCAACTGGATCAGGAAGATTATCTTCAATTTCCCTGTTCCTGTGAATGGGGCGGAAGTGAAAGAATTGCCCTTGGAAAATGAAACAATGGTCGAGACGGTTGTCTTGCTTTCCAAGTAAAATACGCCTCACCGCCCTTTGAAAGCTGTTGGCGTCATGCCTTCGGAGCGCTTGAATATTTCGCAGAAATAGCTGACGTCCTCAAACCCGCAAGCCGGAGCAATCTCCTTGATCAGCATGTCTGTGCTTTTTAAAAGCTCTTTGCTCTTGCCTATCCTCACGACGTTGATATACTCTGTAAGCGTTTGCCCCGTAAGGCTTTTGAAGATGTTGCACAGATGCTGCGGTGTCACTTTTACTTTCTGCGCAAGCGTTTCAAGCGGAATTACCTCAGCGTAGTGAGTGCTTATATATGCAAAAACCGGCTTTAGCCTCTCTGCTTTGTGCGTCAGGGCGGGCGCTTGCTTTGTAAATGCGTTTATATAAATATTGAGAAGAATTTGATAAACTATGCCCGATGAGATTATGTATTTCATCGGGTTTTCTGTTATTGCCGTTTCAAAAAGCTTGGATGTCAGCTCAAGTATGTCGTTTGGATATGCAAGTGAATATATCCCCGAATGTTCCGCTTTCATTACGTTTTTAATAAACTCTGCGGTTTGAGCACCGTCAAAAATTACCCAGTCGACCATCCACTTACCATCAACAGACATGTACTCGTGCGGCTCGTTTGGCAGCAAAAGCATGCCTTGTCCCTTGGATATGCTGTATTTTTTGCCTTGCAGCCACACCTCTCCGCTGCCCTCACGGCATTGTATCCATTGATAAAACGGGTAAACCCACTCGGTTTCCTCACGCCCGCCCGGGCGCTTAACATGCTCTTGCTCGTAGAAGCATCCCACACCGGCAAAACCGTAGGGAAGCTTTTTTCTGTATTCATCCGTAGCGGAAAAGAAAAATCTCAGCATAAAATCACCTCTGAAAAAAAGTATATCGCTGCTTTATATATAGGTCAATATGCAATCTTAAAATAGCCGTATAATTCTTAAAAAAATTCGATTGATATTGAGTTTTAAGCATTTTATAATTTTAATATAACAAAATCATAAGGGAGGTATAAGGCATGCGCAGGGGATTATTATTTACTGCTGCAGCAGTGGTTGTATCAATGCTGTTCTTATTCGGCTGCAAAGCTGACAAAACTAAGCAGTCAGACAATGAATCGCAGATACAAGACACCGGTCTATACGAATATGAATTAGAGAATATGGAAAGAGAAGTAATCAATTTTAACACGGATTGGCTTTATGCGCCTGCCGATTATAAAAATGGTGAGGCGGTCGATCTCGACGACAGTGAGTTTGAGGCTGTGAGCCTCCCTCACGCGAATAAGATAATTGAGAAGCACAAAGGACCTGAATTTGAAAAGGAAATAGAGTCTTATCGCTTCGTTTCGTGGTATAGACGCCATTTTGAAATTGACGAAAGCTACCTTGACAAGCGCGTCTTTGTCGAATTTGAAGGTGTTGCAACGGTTGCGGATGTGTACGTAAACGGAGAATATGTCGACACCCATAAGGGCGCATACACAGGATTTACAGTCGATATAACCGACTATATTCACGAGGGTGCAAATGTTTTGGCTGTCAGGGTTGACTCGGAGCGTCAGACTGAGGTTCCTCCTGAGGGCGGCAATGTGGATTATTGCCTGTTCGGCGGAATTGTCCGTGATGTCAATATGATTGTGACATCACCTGCATACATCTCAAATACCTTCATCACAACTCCGGAGCTTTCAGCGGAGTCGGGAAAGGCGGCGTTTGAGGTTACCGTAAACAATTTGTACGATACCGAAAAAACGCTTTCTGTTACAGCGGAAATATTAGATAACGACGGCACTGTTGTTGCTGAGTTTTCGGATGAGCATTCTGTTGCGCCAAATAGCGAAGTTGTTTTTGAATCTGTCAGCGATGCAATTTTATCGCCTAATCTTTGGAGCACTGACGATCCGTATTTGTACACCGTCAGAGTAACCCTTTCCGAGGGAGATGCCGCCATAGACAGCGTGTGGTACGGCTCTACGGCGCCGAGCCACGGAATTATGATTTTAAACCTTGACGGAGAAGAGCAGGAAATTGACTGTTACAGCGAGGAACGACGTGATTCGGTTGTGATATTTGATTCCGGAGAAATTGAAAACACCGAGCACACCTTAACAGTCACGGTCACCGGCAGGGAAAACGATCTCGCAACGGATAGGTTCATAAACGTAGACAGAGTGAGAGTATATCAAACAAAATAACATAGTTTGTGTGAGATGTTTAAAACATCAAAAATGCGCTCGGGTCGTGATGATCCGAGCGTACTTTCTGCCTGAAAACAATGCCTGTAAGCAAATCCATGCCGAAAAATAAGATAAGTGCAGTGTGCAGATGCGCACTGCCATGGCAATTACAGTGAGTTTAAATAATCGAGCAGGGGAGTCAGATATTTTTTATCCGTCCAGTCGCAGCTTTGCCCCTGCGCACACATGAGCGCCTTCATCCACGGCTCGTAAGTCGCGGGGTCTTTTTTGGATATCGATTTTTGAAGCATTCTGCACAGCGTCCTGTCAATAAACGTCATGCTGCTTTCGTCCCATGCGCCTCTTGCATAAAACACCGGAACGTCCTTTAGCTCGTTTGAAAGATTGTGCGCTTTGACCTCTTCAAATGCGTTTTTATCGTAAGGAGACGCCCCCACGCACAGTATCGCCAAGTTCTTCCCGCTCAGCATTCCTATGTTCTTTTTTAAAAATTTGATTCCCGCTATGCCTGATGCGTAGATTCCTCCGCACAGGACTACCGTGTCATACTTTGATACCTCGCCTATATCAGCCTTGGAAACCTCTGTGCACGGATATCCCGTCTGCTCCCCAAGCCACTGCGCATACTTTTTTGTCGCTCCGTACTTAGATTGATAAATGATAATTCCTGTTTTCATGGTGCACCTCTCCTTGTGAAAGCTAAATTACAAATAGTATAATGTCAGTCGTCATTTTTCAACGCCTGCTCAAGGAAAGCCTTGTAGGCAAGCTCCTGATGCGTATATATTTCAGATGCCGATATTCCCGGCGATGTGACTGAAAATATGGTGCCTATTCCCATCGTGTAAATTAAAATGTTCAAATGCAACTCTATCGCTTTCTCGGTGCTGATGTTCAGATCCTTGGAAATGTATTCGGCAATCTGCGGGTTTGCCTCCGAACGATATAAGTCTTTAAGCGAAGATATTCCCTCGCGCTTGTGCAAAATAAATATTTTGAACAGATTCGGCTCGTCCTGAGCAAGCTGAATGTATGCTTTTCCTGTGCTGCGGAACATGTCGTCTTTATCAATGCGCGCCGCTACATATTCACTTATAAAAGCGTCTACCCGCTCTACTACGTCACGCTTCAGATCCTCCATGCTGTTGCAGTAGCTGTATATGGGTTGGACAGAGCATCCGATGTTGTCGGCGATGTTCTTAACCATAACCTGCTCCATGCCATACCTTCTTGCAATGTCAAAGGCGGCGTCAACAACACTTTCTTTTGTTATTCTTTGCTTTGGCATCTTTGATCACATCCGAAATAAAAGAGTTATATAAATTGCTTATATAATCATTGTACCTGACGGTTTGCCGGCTGTCAATCTCTATAAGGCGAGCAATCGTACATTTAAATCCGAACTGATTTGCTTATAACATAGCCATGACTTGTGTAATAAATATCCACAGTCCGCAAAATAATAAGCGATATATTTTATCACGTGATATTTTATCACGTGCATTGCTTTACTCGGCAAGGGCATGCCGAAAAAAATCCGCACCGGACAAACTGGCCGATGCGGAATCTTTTATTTTGTTTTTAGCTTATGACTTTTGCCGTTAGCTCTTCTTTGCCTTTTTGTGCTTTTTAATCACAACTATAATTATGATCACTGCTGCGATGACTACTATAACGGGAACGGCTATAATTGCGACTTTGGTCAAAGTCTCTTTTATCTGTTCGACCCTTGCGGCCTTTTCGGCAGCGGCCTCTTCCTCTTCCTGACCTTCATATCTTACGTCAAGAAGTGCAACGCTTGAGATGCCGCCTTCCTTACTGCCGATGTGGATGCGGTTGCCGTTCATTTCGCAAAGGGCAAACGTAATCTCGGTTTCGCCGGGGTTGTCTGCAATGTACGACTTAACCATGTCGGTAACATCTATCTGAATCTCAATGGGGGATTCCTCGGTTGCAAACACATCAGAAAGAACCGTCTCGTCGGCACTTGAAAGTATCTGAGGCTGATTGCTCCAAACGACCTCGTTGTTGTACTGCACGCGGTTTCCGTTGGCGCTCGGACCTGTTGATGCTCCGGTTCCTTCTCGCCAATCGGAGTCTGCAATCGCAACCTCAATCTGATTTTCCGCGTCTACTCCCGCCTGCAAGCCCTGATATACAACCGACAGCGTGACGCTTTCTATTTCTTTTTCTATGTACTTAGAAATGTCGTATCTTATGTATGCAATCTTGCAATCGTAATTGTCTGAAGGCTTTTCGCCCTCGCCGAACAGTCCCTGTGAGTCGTTTCTTTGAAGCTGTAAGAACGATTCGCCGCCATAGTTTAGATCAGCCTCGGTGCCCCACGATTGAGCGGTGGTGTCTGCCTCCGGTTCTATTCCCTCACGATGCGCCAGAGGATCGACGTACACATCTGTTTTATCAAACTCGTCAAGAGCCTCGCCGTCGAACGGAACGACGATTATCTTACTGCCGTGAGAGTCGTTTCCGAAGTCCTGTTCCTTTTCAACGTCGATAACCGCAAAGGTAAACGCCTTTATAGTGCCGTCCTCTACGTATATGTTCGGGCGCTCAAGCTTAGTCCAGTTGTTTTCCGTGCCGTCCTCGTATACCAAGAAGTTTTCATTAGGAGTGTATGCAATTCCGCTGTGGCGAACCCAGTCTGTAACTCCGTCCTCAGATGTAAGGTAGAACGCTTCCTTTGTGTCCCACTTGTTCGCAATTACGTGATACAGCCCGTCGGAGTACCATATAACAGGGTCCTCAATGTTTACGTTGGGCATTCCCTCTACCTGCCACCAAAGGCCGTAAAGCTGAACTTCCCATACGCCCGCAAGGGTATCTGCTATTGCAATGTCTCCGTTTCTGTTGATGGCCTCGTATTTTCCGTCCTCTCTGAGCGTTATGCTGACGTTAGTCATGTAGTATCCGCTTGAGCCGACTGCGTTAAGCCTTCCGCCGTTGCCGTTGTCGAGAAGATCCCACGGGCCGTCAAGATCCTTTGCAATGTGGATGGTTCCGTTTGCAATCTCACCGTGCATGCCGGTGTCGCTTATCATGATTGCGTATCTGTAGCCCTCGTCATACAGCGGGTCGTCCTCGCTGACCATGAACGGGAATACGTTGTGTCCTGCACCGTCGCACCAATCCGGCCAAAGCGGACCCATATCGGTGTACGGTCCGTAAAGGTTGTCGCTCACGGCGTATATAGCCTGAGAGCCTTGCCATCCGGATATGCCGTTTTCTCCCCAGTGGCCGCCCGCCTGATTCCAGCGGCTCGCAAACATGTAATACATTCCGGTTTCCTCATCCTTGATGATTCCGCCGTCCCAATAGGAGTACTGCGCCATCTCTCTGTCCTCAAGACCGTTGCCCTGGTCACGAGGGCCTACTCTTGAACCCCAGCAATCCTCTGTCAGTTCCTCGATAATAGGCATTGGCATAAAGCAGTCCATAAACTGAGTTATCTCGCTCTCTTCTTCCGCACTCACGTATGCCGCGGAGGACAAAGAGGTGAATGCCAATGTGGCTGCCGCGGAAATGGCTGAAATTTTTTTAATTATTTCTTTCATGTGTTTCCTCTTTTTCTTCATTTAAAGTTGCCTGCGCTTTGGCTTACTGCCATTTGCGCTATGTTCCATACATTTTTAAATTATATCACACTTAGGCTTAAAGTTCAATCTTTATTATGGCAAAAATCAACCCTCATCTTTGTGCCTAATGCTAAATCGCTTTGACAACTTAACTGTAAAAAGCGGCGCACAGCTCTTTTAAAAGCCGTGCGTCGCCGAAGATAATTAAATTTTGCGCTGTTTGTTCTGCGGGTTATGAGAAGTAGACTTTGTACCACACGAGGAATGTGTATACCGTCCATATCTTTCGCGAGTAGTCGTACTTTCCCGCACGGTGGTCATCAAGCAGCGACACGAGCATGTCTGTGTGGAAGAACTTTTTTGCGTTGTCGCTCTCAAATTCTTTTCTGACGATGTTGTAGTATTTATCCTCCTTGAGCCATACCCTTGTCGGCACGGGAAAACCGAGCTTTTTCTTGTCGGCAGTCTGGGGCGGGCATGCCCTGTGAGCGGCCATTCTCATGGCGTACTTTGTGTTTTCCTTGGTCACACGATATCTCTTCGGTATCCTTTGAGCCAAAGCCATCACTTTTTTGTCGAGGAAGGGGACACGCAGCTCAAGAGAATTTGCCATGCTCATCTTGTCGGCCTTGAGAAGTATATCTCCTGCCATCCATAAATTGATATCAAGGAACTGCATCTTTGTGACGTTGTCCTTGCCCTTTACCTGGTCGTAGTACGGCTTTGTTATCTCGCATGCGTTAGGCGCGTTTGTCTTTATAGATAGTATGCTCTTTCTTTCGCTCTCGGAAAAGATGTATGCGTTGCCTATGAACCTCTCTTCAAGGTCGCGGCTCCTTCTTATTAAGAAGTTGACTCCGCGCTTGTGAGGAAGCTTTGAACAAATATTTCCTATAGCACGCCTTATCGGCTTGGGTACGGCGTTGTAAAACGCCATGTCATCCGGCTCCTTATAGATATTGTATCCGCCGAAAAGCTCGTCAGCACCCTCGCCGCTCAAAACGACCTTTACCTTTTGCGACGCAAGCTTGCACACAAAGTAGAGTGCAACCGCCGCCGGGTCGGCGAGCGGTTCATCCATGTGATACTGAATCTTTGGAAACTCGCTCCAATATTCATCGGCAGTTATGACTTTTGATATGTTTTCTTTTCCGATGTATTTTGAGAAATCCTTTGCATAGCCGATTTCGTTGTATCTCTCATCCTCGCCGAAGCCGACCGTAAATGTTTTGTCTACGTTTGCAACGGCTGCCACATAGCTTGAATCCACTCCGCTTGAAAGGAAGCTGCCGACCTCAACATCCGCAATCTTATGCGCCTCGACGGAGTCCTTGAACGTGTCGCTTATCATGTTCACCCAGTCCTCAAGGCTCGGCTTTTCGTCTGCGTCAAACTTCACGCTCCAATAACGCTCTGTTTTCAGCTTGCCGTCCTTGTATATAAAGTAATGCGCCGGCGGAAGCTTGAACACGCCTTTAAAGAACGTCTCTTCGCAGGGCGAATACTGAAATGTCAGGTAGTTTTCAAGCGCATCCGTGTTTAACTCCTTGTCAAAGTGCGGATGCAGCAAAAAGCTCTTTATTTCGGAGCCGAACATGAAGGTGCCTCTCATCTGCGCATAGTACATCGGCTTGATTCCGAAAAAGTCGCGCGCTCCGAAAAGCTCCTTTGTATTCTTGTTCCATATTACAAAGGCAAACATTCCTCTCAGCCTGTCAAGAAGTCCTTTTTGCCACTGCTCATATCCGTGGAGCAAAACCTCGGAGTCGGTGTTGGTTTTAAAAATGTGCCCGTGCGATATAAGCTCCTCGCGAAGTTCGCGATAATTGTATATCTCTCCGTTAAAAAGTAAAACAAGCGATCCGTCCTCGTTAAATATGGGCTGGCTGCCTGTTGAAATGTCTATTATTGATAGGCGGCGGAATCCGAGCGCTATGTCGCTGTCTATATATTTTCCGTCCGAATCCGGACCGCGATGCTTTATAGAGTCCATCATCCTGCTTAGAACGGTCTGCGCATCAGAGATGCTGTTTGTGAATCCGACAAATCCGCACATGTGCTTTACCTCACTTTGTATGTAAATAACGCTAATATTATATCCGATTGCAGTGCCGTTTTCAAGTAATAGTATGCGAATATTAAAATAATCGCATGCGAATATTAAAATAATCGCATGCGAATAATCAAGCATTCGCATGTGCATATAGGTTACGCAGCGGTTACAAATAATGAAATTTTCAAATTTTCTTGAAACGCGGTTTTTAATCTTATATAATATAATATATATTCGACGTAAGAAAAAGATGATATAAGGAGCGCAAAAATGAGCGATTATATAGGCGGCAAGAAGCCAAAAAAAGTAAGATATCATTTCAGCATAGTCTTTTTAGCGGCTGTGGTTGTTTTCGGAGTTATGTTTTACAGGTATATGAAGAGTACAACTCTTGAGGACGTTTTGTCACAGGAGATGGACATTGTAGTGCCTGCCAACTCGGATAAAAACAACGAGCAAGCTTCGTCTGAAGATGAGCAAACAGATTCGGATGCAAACGCGGACGAGTCTGTGGTAAATCCCGTGGCTGAGTCCGAGGCTGTTGACAGCGAGTATCTGGACAGCTGCGTGTTTATAGGCGATTCGATAATGTACGGGCTGTCGTCATACGGACTTGTTCCCGCATCTAACGTTTATGCAAGCATGTCAATGGACGTTTCCGAGGCGGAAACGCAGACGATACAAACCTCTCAGTACGGCGAGGTCACCATACTTGAGGCGCTTGAGAGCAGCATGCCGCAAAACATATATATCATGCTCGGCTCAAAAGGCTCGGCATATATGACCCCCTCGCAGATGTATTCCGATTATTCGTCCTTTGTCAACAAAGTAAAATCGACCTGTCCGGATGCAAACATATATCTGATATCCGTTCCGCCCGTGACAAACGCAAAGGAACAGTCTAAAGAAAGCCCCGTGCAAAATTCCGACCTTGACAGCTTTAACGAGCTTGTTTTGGAGTATGCAAACACCCATGATGTGTACTACCTTGATTTGAACAGCTACTTAAAAGACGATACGGGAAAGCTTCCGGCGGCAGATGCGGAAAACGACGGCGTGCACTTTAAGTATTCGACATACGAAAAGTTCATTGATTATGTCCTGACGCATGTGGCGGGATAAAATACATGGAGGAAATGCTTTTATGAGATTCAGATCTGTGATGGCAGCCGCAGCAAAGCATGCTGTCTTAATGCTTTTGTGCGCAGCCGCGGCGTTGATGTGCCTTTGCTCGTGCGGGGAGCAGCTTCCGTCCCCAAAGGCGTCGGAAATAGTAGACGCAATACTTGCATCCCAAACCGAAGGCGAAGAGTTCACCGCCGCAAGCGATGAGGAAATAGAGATAATTTTCGGCTGCGATATTCAAAACTACTCCGATGTCGAGGTGATGTATGCCACGGACGCCGGCTTTGCGGACGTTATAGCGGTGTTTAAATCGGCAGACGACGATGCGCAGACTGAAACTCAGCAGCTTTTGAACGACTTTTTGGATAAAAGACACGACGACTTTGCGGGATACGCTCCTCAGGAGGTAAAGAAAATAGACGCATCAAGCGTCATCACATACGGCAGCTACGACGTTCTTGTAATTTTGTCCGATTTTGATGCGGCTAAAGACGCCGTAGATGCGCTGTTTAAGAGCTGATTAAAGCGTTTTTACTTTACGCAAATACGGCTGAAAACAGGCTTGTCAAGCACATTAGCATTACATTTAACGGCATTTCGCAGTTGTGCATAATCCATAAAACAGTTGAATTTATTTTACGTTTATTCTTCTTGACAATGTCGTTTGCATACCATATACTTGCCATAGCGGCGCTTTGAATACAACATGTTGTGCTCGGCGCCATAAGCAAGACGGGAGGAAACGATAATGATAACTAAAATACAAAAGCGTGACGGCAGGATTGTGACGTTTAACATAGAAAAGATAGCTAACGCCATATTTAAGGCCGCGGAGTCCATAGGCGGCTCAGATTATGATGAATCGCTCGAGATAGCGGGCAGGGTGTGCGATTATATAGAGCAGCAGGGAAATAAGCTGCCGTCTGTCGAGCAAATACAGGACGCGGTTGAAAAGACGCTCATAGAAGAAGGGCATGCCGCAACAGCCAAGGCGTATATACTTTATCGTTCCGACAGAACAAGAGTGCGTGAGATGAACTCAAAGATCATGAAAATATATGAGGATCTCACTTTCAGCTCGGCAAAGGACAGCGACGTAAAGCGCGAGAATGCAAATATAGACGGCGACACCGCTATGGGAACCATGCTTAAATACGGCTCCTGCGGTGCAAAAGAGTTTTATCAGATGTATGTTTTGGATCCTGTGTTCTCAAAGGCGCACGCAGACGGCGACATACATATCCACGACCTTGATTTTTATACATTGACCACAACGTGCACTCAGATCGACCTCACAAAGCTTTTTGAGAACGGATTTTCAACCGGCCACGGACATCTGAGAACGCCTAACGATATATCGAGCTACGCCGCTTTGGCATGCATAGCGATTCAGTCCAATCAAAACGACCAGCACGGCGGACAGTCTGTGCCGAAGTTTGATTATGACATGGCTAAGGGCGTTAAAAAGACATTTGCACACCGCTACCGCGACAACGTTGCGCGCTCGCTTGAGCTTTTGGACGGTGTCGAAAACGCAGCAGATTTCGTAAAGGAGTATATGAGCGAGCTTGAGGACAAGGGCTTGATGCCTTTGCTCGACATGAGCGATGAATATAAGAGTGCAGAAGCGCAAAAGCTCAAAAAATACTGCTCTGATGAACAGATTGCCAAGATACAGAAGTTTGCATACGAAACCTCTGTCAAAGAGACCGACAAAGCCACCTACCAGGCGATGGAGGCGCTTATACATAACCTCAACACCATGAACTCACGTGCGGGAGCGCAAACACCGTTTAGCTCCATCAACTACGGCACAGACACCTCCACAGAGGGCAGAATGGTGATCAAAAACGTGCTTTTGGCTCAGGATGCGGGCTTGGGCAACGGCGAAACTCCCATATTCCCGATACACATCTTCAAGGTCAAAGAGGGGGTAAACTATAACGAGGGCGATCCAAACTACGATATGTTTAAGCTCGCGTGCAGGGTGTCGGCAAAGAGACTTTTCCCCAACTTTTCGTTTATAGATGCGCCTTTCAATCTTCAGTATTATAAGCCCGGAAACCCCGACACCGAAATTGCGTATATGGGATGCCGAACAAGAGTTATAGGCAACGCATACGACCCTTCAAGGGAGATAGTCACGGGCAGGGGAAACCTTTCGTTCACGTCAATAAATCTCCCCAGGCTTGCGATAGAGTCAAAGGGAAACATAGATATATTCTATGAAAAACTCGATGCCATGATGAACCTCGTCATAGACCAGCTCATGGCAAGGTACCGCATACAGGCCCAGAAAAAGGTCAAAAACTTCCCGTTCTTAATGGGCCAGGGCGTGTGGATAGATTCAGACAAGCTTTCGCCGGAGGACACCATAGAGGAAGTATTAAAGCACGGAACTTTGTCCGTCGGATTCATAGGTCTTGCGGAGTGCTTAAAATCCCTCACGGGCAAGCATCACGGGGAAAGCGAAGAGGCAAGAAAGTTAGGCATCGAGATAATAACGAGAATGAGAAAGCGCATGGACGAGGAGACGGACAAAACGCATCTCAACTTTTCGCTGCTTGCCACGCCAGCCGAGGGTCTTTCAGGAAGGTTTTTAAGGATAGACAGAAAGAAGTACGGCGTAATAGCAGGCGTTACGGACAGAGAGTATTACACAAATTCATTCCATGTTCCGGTTTACTACAATTGCAGCGCATATGACAAGATAAAGATAGAGGCGCCTTATCATGCGCTGACCAATGCCGGACATATAAGCTACGTTGAACTTGACGGTGATCCGCTTCAAAACCTTCCTGCGTTTGAGAAGATAATAAGATGCATGAAGGAGTCGGGAATAGGCTACGGATCGATAAACCATCCGGTTGACAGAGACCCCTGCTGCGGCTTCACCGGCATAATAGGCGACACCTGCCCCAAGTGCGGCAGAAAAGAGTCGGATGCAGACGTGGGCTTTGAGAGAATACGCAGAATAACCGGTTACCTTGTCGGAACGCTTGAAAGATTTAACAACGCAAAGCGCGCGGAAGTTGAGGACAGAGTAAAGCACAGCCTTGCAGAGCGCGAATAGGTGAAAAATAATGTTTACTTTCGGGCAGGCTGATTCAGTTCTGCCCGAACTTTGCATATGTATTATCGGGGGATGCAAAATGAAAATAAGAATGTCCGGAGTTGTAAGCGAATCTATTGTAGACGGTCCGGGAATAAGGTATACTGTATTTGTGCAGGGCTGCCCTCACAGGTGCGAAGGATGCCACAACCCGCAAACTCATGATTTTGCGGGCGGGTATGACGACGATACCGACGCACTGTATGAAAAAATAATAAAAAATCCGCTGCTTGACGGCGTTACATTCAGCGGCGGCGAGCCGTTTTGCCAGGCGAAGAGCTTGGCGCAGCTCGGCAAAAAGCTGAAAAATCACGGCTTGGGCGTCATGGCGTATACAGGGTATACTATTGAGGAACTGCTCAAAAACGCAAATGACAGCAACGGCTACATGGAGCTTTTAAGCACCATAGATTATTTGGTTGACGGCAGATTTGAGCTTGCTCTAAAGAGCTATGAATGTCATTTCCGAGGCAGCACAAACCAAAGGATAATAGATGTCCCCAAAACACTTGAGAAAGGTAATGTAATTGTTGCGCAGATGTAAATTTGTAAGTAAAATTGCATTGTTTATATTAAGCTGTCTTGTTTTCATGACGGCTTGTTCGCCGTTGGACAAGGTGATATCCATATTCAAAGACGACGGATCAAACTATATCTTTAAAATCTCCATAAGCGATGACCCTGAAAACCTCGACCCTCAGATTGCATCAGACATAAACTCCGTTATGATAGCAAAGAACATGTTTGTCGGGCTTTTGAGACTGGATGAGAACGGAAGGATATCTTCGGGCGTTGCAAAGGACTATACCATATCCTCAGACGGGCTTAAATATGTCTTTAACCTTGACGACAGATACAAGTGGACAACGTCCGCCGATTTTGAGGCGGATGTGACTGCAAATGACTTCGTGTTTGCATTTAAAAGGCTTTTCAATCCCGAAACAGGCTCCGAATATGCCGACGAGTATTTTTGCATAAAAGGTTCAAAGCAAGCATACGAGGGCAGGGCCTCTCTTGACGACATAGGCGTGAAGGCGCTGGACGACTATACTCTTGAGATAACGCTTGAATACCCCAACGCGAGGTTTTTAAGCCTTCTTACCGCGCTGCCCGCCTCGCCGTGCAACGAGGAATTTTTCAATCTTTGCAGGGGAAAGTACGGACTTGAGGCGGACGCCATCGCATCAAACGGACCGTTTTATGTGACATACTGGCTGCATGATGAGTACGGCAAGAATAACTATGTGAGAATCCGCCGCTGCTCCGCTTATTCCGAAATAAGCACGGTAACCGCTGCGGGCGTAAACTACCTTGTTGAAAAGGACAAGTCTGTGAGGCTAAGCGACTTTACAGGCGGGAGTACGAACGTATATATTCCCGATGACCCGTCCGTGTCGGAGCTTGCGGAGTATAATTCAATCGCAGTGTATACCGGATCGGCGGGACTTATAGTCAACCCAAGCAACGAAGTGTTTTCAAGGCCTGAGGTGCTCGACATTCTTTCAATGTGTATCAGCCGCAGCGAACTTGAAACGACTGCCGGCTTTAAAGCTGCATACGGAGTCATACCTGATGCTGCGTTTGTCGGCGGAACACGCTACAGAGGCGGCGCAAACGAACCTGAAATAGAGGAAAACAGCATGCTTGCGGAGTATAAGTGGGAGTTTACCCTGACAGATGACGAAAAGCTCAGCATCAACGGCTGCACAATAATGGTTCCGGACAGCTTTTTGGAGTATAACCTCCTTAGCAGTGTTACAGATATGTGGTACGATGCGCTTGGGCTGACGGTAAATATAGAGGTAGTCAATCAGTCCGACTATGAAAGACGGCTTGAGAACAGCGACTATGACATTTGCCTGATGATTGTCGAATCTCAGACTTTGGATGCGTATGATTATATTTTCTCATTCTCTTCGGACGAAGGAGCCGTTTTCGATGAAGCGTGCAAAAAAGCATACGACAGCCGTGACAAGTATACCACCTTAACAGAGGCAATATATGATATAAGTCTTGCGGAAAGCTCCCTTGTAGATAACAATAAGTTCATACCGCTTTGGTATCTTCCGAAGTTCATATATTGCGACGATGAAACATCCGGAATAACGTATGATCCGTTTACCGGTGCAATTATGTTTGAAAAAGCGGTCCACTGACTGAGTTAAATATTTTTTATTAGGAGGTTTGGCTAAGATGAAAAGAGTATTTTTGATAGTTCTCGACAGCGTAGGCGCAGGTGAGCTGCCTGATGCGGCGCTGTTCAACGATACCGGTTCAAACACGCTTAAAAGCTGTTACAATACCGGTCACCTCGTGATACCCAACATGCTTGACATGGGAATCGGCAATATAGACGGTTTGTCTTTTTTGGGCAGCAGGAGCAGCCAAACCGCCGCATGCTGCAAACTTGCCGAAAAATCCATGGGCAAGGACACAACAATAGGTCATTGGGAGATTGCGGGACTTGTCTCCGAAAAGCCCTTTCCGACATATCCGAACGGCTTTCCGGACGACGTCATAGATGAGTTTTCCCGACAGACGGGAAGGGGCGTTCTTTGCAACAAGCCGTACTCCGGAACGGTTGTCATAAACGATTACGGCGACGAACACGTTAAAACGGGAAAGCTGATTGTTTATACGTCCGCAGACAGCGTTTTTCAGATCGCAGCGCATGAGGACGTAGTCCCGGTCGAGACGCTGTACGAATATTGCAGGACGGCAAGGAAGATTCTCACCGGCAAAAACGCGGTGGGACGTGTAATTGCAAGGCCGTTTGTCGGAACGAGCGGAGCATATGTGCGCACGGCAAACAGAAAGGACTTCTCACTTGAGCCGACAGGCAGAACAATGCTTGACGCTATAAGCGCCGACAATAAAGACGTCGTGTCGGTCGGAAAGATAGCGGACATATTCGCTCAAAGGGGAATAACAAAAGCAATACCCGCACACGGCAACGCCGAAGCCATGGATGCAACATATGAGCTTGCAAAAACCGATTTTGAAGGGCTGGCGTTTATCAATCTTGTTGATTTTGATATGCTTTACGGTCACAGAAATAACGCCGTAGGATACGCAGATGCTTTGAGCGAGTTCGACAGATGGCTCGGAAAGTTCAAAGAGCTGCTAAGACCCGACGACATCCTTATGATAACGGCAGACCACGGCTGTGATCCGGCAACTAAAAGCACCGACCATTCAAGAGAGTATATACCCTTCTTGGCCTATGGGGAGCATGTTAAGCCGGTAAATCTCGGCATCCGCAGCACATTTTCAGATATAGCCGCAACTGTTTGCGAGTATCTTGAAACCGATTTTGACTGCCCCGGAACAAGCTTTCTTCAAAGCGTTATAAAGGAGTGATACTATGGCTGTAGATGAAAAACAGGCGGCCATGCTTGCCGACGCCGCAAAACAGGCGATGAAACTTGCATACGCTCCGTATTCGCGGTATTGCGTAGGCGCTGCACTGTTGTGCTCAGACGGAAGCGTGTATACAGGCTGCAACATCGAAAACGCAAGTTTTTCAGCGACAAACTGTGCCGAAAGAACCGCAATATTTAAAGCGGTCAGCTCAGGGAATCTCAATTTTGAAGCCATAGCAGTATGCGGCGGTAAAGGCGGAGAGCTTGACAACGAGATTTTTGCTCCCTGCGGAATTTGCAGACAGGTCATGCGCGAGTTCTGCAAAAACGACTTTACAGTGCTGCTTGTCACGAAGGACAGCATAATTACAAGGACGCTTGATGAGCTGCTGCCGCTCTCTTTCGGTCCGGAAAGGATAGATACGAGCCATGAGAATGTATGATATAATCCTGAAGAAGCGCAGAGGCGAAGAGCTTTCGCCCGAAGAAATCAAATTTGCAATAGACGGGTTTACGTCCGGCGAAATTCCCGACTATCAGATGGCTGCGCTTGCAATGGCAATATGCTTTAATTCCATGACCGACGCCGAAACGGCTGCGCTTACATACGCAATGGCCGATTCGGGCGACAAGGTTGATCTGTCCATGTTCGGCGACGCCACTGTGGATAAGCACTCAACCGGCGGTGTCGGAGACAAGACGACTCTTATCATCGCACCTATTGTAGCGGCATGCGGAGCAAAGCTTGCTAAAATGTCCGGAAGGGGACTCGGACACACCGGCGGCACGATCGACAAGCTTGAATCAATCCCGGGATACAGAACAGAGCTGAGCGAGCAAGATTTCATCGATCAGGTGAGCAAAATCGGCGTTTGCGTAATAAGCCAGACAGGGAATATGGTGCCCGCGGATAAAAAGCTGTACGCTTTAAGAGATGTGACCGCCACGGTTGATTCGGTTCCGCTTATTGCGTCGAGCGTGATGTCTAAAAAGCTTGCGGCCGGCGCAAAATCCATCGTCTTAGATGTCAAGGTCGGAAGCGGAGCGTTTATGCATGACCTGAAATCCGCCGAGGAGCTTGCAAAAAAGATGGTTGCCATAGGAAAACACTGCGGCAGAAACGTCCGCGCTCTTATAACAAACATGGATGTCCCGCTGGGAAGATGCGTGGGCAACACCCTCGAGGTCGTCGAGGCGATATCTGTGCTCAAAAACGAGACGTTCGGAGAGCTGAGAGAAATTTGCCTTGAGCTTAGTGCGGCGATACTTTCAATGAGCATGAATTTGCCGCACGATAAGGCGTATGCAAAAGCCGAAATAGCCCTCACAAGCGGCGCAGCGTATAAAAAGTTCAAGGAGTGGATATCTGCTCAGGGCGCTGATGAGGGGTACGCAGACGATACGTCACTGTTCAGAAGGGCTAACTTTAATATGGTCGTCTCAAGCCCCTGCGACGGGTACATATCAAAGATGAACACCGAACGCATAGGCGGCGTTGCATGTATGCTCGGCGCAGGAAGGGCAAGCAAAGACGACAGCATAAACTATGCCGCCGGAGTTGTGATTGATAAAAAAGTCGGAGATGAAGTATGTAAAGGTGAAGAGCTTGCCACGCTTTGCTCTGACAATGAGGAAATTTTAGGAATAGCATGCAAGGAATATATTTCAGCACTGGAGTTTTCGGAGACAGCGCCCCAAAAGCCGCAGCTCATACTTGAAAAAGTAGAGTAGCCGCAAACACGAAAGAAAAATATATAACCGATATTTTTTCGACATTGTTCGACTTACTTTCTCCTAAAGTCGTGTTAAGCTTATAACCGTTACAGGCGCATGTTCAGCCTGCGGATGCATATCCACATCCGGAACAGATTTGACGCGGACTTTTACATGACGAAAAGGAGAAAATGTATGACTGAGGCAATTGGCATCAAGGAAAAGATCAGCTATGCCGTAACACCGGCGAGGTATGACAACGACGAACACATAGCCGAGTACGGCATAGCGGCGTACGACCAAAACAACAAACAGGTGTTTATAATCGAAAACGTGACAAGCGACAAGGCGGCTCTCGAGAAGCTTGCAGATGCATGCAACAACTCTGAGCTTTCACAGGTTCACATATTCGACATCATCTGCGACTTTGTTGAATCGCACTGAGATTTTTATAACCTTCATTCTTTATGCTAAAGGGGAAACGGTAAGAGGAATTTTGCCGGCTCAATATGCGCCCGAGCCGATTAAACTATAAATTATCGGATTTTTATAATTTGCTATTGATTTTTTAAAACCGACATGCTATAATAAACCTCGCTGTCCAATAGGCGACGCCTAAGAGGCAATGCAAAAGATGCAATGCCGAAGGCAACGTAAAGCGCGCTGATTCATAAGCGGTGTGTAACGCATTGCATTAAAGATGTGTTTGGCTGTACTTATGTCAGACGGCAGTATATGGTGGGTATAGCGTAGTTGGTTAACGCGTCAGATTGTGGTTCTGAAGACCGTCGGTTCGAATCCGACTACCCACCCCATAGAACCGCAGGTACATTTATTTTGTGCCTGCGGTTCTTTTTGCTTGTGATGATAAAGAGCTTTTTGCGTCGCGGCATACCTGCCGTTGGGCATACCTGCCGTTGGGCCATGCTTGCCGTTGGCAGATCATGTGTATACTTTGTGCGCATGTTTAATGTTAAAAAATGATGAATCTTTTTAGTCGTGATTGACGGCGGAAAGATTTATGCGTATAATAAATCTTGCATCAAAAATTAAAATAAAGGCAGGGTGATATAAATGAAAACAGGCGGCGGAAAAAAGGCGAAGAAATTAAATATCGTGCCGCTTATCGTCATTCTTTTGCTTGCTGTGGTTATAGTTGTCGCGCTTTATCTCATCTCATCGGACGACACACCGCAGTCCGACAGCAATATAGATGCGATTCAGCCGGTTGACAGCTCAACAAGGAAGATACTTTTAAACGAGTCTGCTCTTCCTGATGCAACCGCTCCCGTTCAGCTTTCCGCTGAGAAAGGCGATACTGTCATAACGCTAAATAACGAATCAACAACCATTGACGGCTCCGGCGCATCTTATAAAGACGGCGTGCTTTTGATAAATCGTGCAGGCGTTTATGAGCTTTCCGGAACATTGAACGGAAACATAATAGTCAGCGCAGCGGGTGAGGATGTCGTCTTAATATTTAACGGCGTAAACGTAACAAGCAGTAATTCATCTGCGCTGTATGTTCATAACGCCAACACCGTCAATCTGATAGCCAACGGCGAGACACAAAACGTCTTTACCGATGGAACAACTTACGACTTCAATCTCGACTACTCAAGCCCCACTGAGGCTGAGCCTAACGCAGCTATTTTCTCAAAGGACGACCTTATAATTCGAGGAACCGGAACGTTTGTCGTGAACGGAAGATATTCTGCGGGAATTATAGGCAAGGATAACCTCAAGATTGTAAATACAAACGTAGTTGTCGACGCCGTGAACAACGGCATCAACGGCAAGGACAGCCTTATAATTCAAAACTCAACCGTCAATGTAACGGCAGGAAACGACGGACTCAGGTCAACTCAGGACAACAACCCCGCTTTGGGATACGGATTGTTCACCGACTCTAATATAACCGTTACTGCAAACGGCGACGGCATTCAGGTTGAAACCGGACTCACCATAGACAACTGCGCAATGTACATTCTTGCGGGCGGCGGAGCGCAAAACACTGCGGTTGACAGCCAAAAGGGCATAAAGTGCAACCAGGGATACGTAAACTTCAACAGCGGAAATATCGTAATTGACAGCGCGGACGACAGCGTGAACGCAGTCGGCGACGTCAGTGTTTTAGCAGGTGTGCTGAACCTTTCAACGGGCGACGACGGAATACATTCGGATGCGTCTGTTGCAATCAAGGGCGGAACTGTGGTTGTGTCTGTTTCGCATGAGGGACTTGAAGGAGTGACGGTAGACATTTCCGGCGGAGATGTCTACATCAATTCAAAGTCTGACGGAATAAACGCTGCCGGCGGTTCTGACGGCGAAGGATTTGACGGTGCAGCATCTGCTGTGGGCGCGTCAAACAGGTTCATCCGCGTTTCTGACGGCTACGTGTATATAAACTCTGACGGAGACGGCATAGACTCGAACGGCGATATTTATCTTTCCGGCGGCACGGTTATAATCACCGGATCCTTGACAGCTGATTACAGCATGTTTGACTACCTCGGAAACTTTAACCTGACCGGCGGAACGCTTCTTGCAATGGGCGGAGCACAGCAGATTCCTTCTACCGACGGCTTCACGCAAAACTGCGTTGATATAACGTTCAGCAACACCCTCAGCGCAGAGACTTTTGTAAGCATTGAATGTGACAGCCAGGAAATCGTCTTTAAGACGACAAAATCCGCGGATAAGGTGATATTCTCTTCTCCCATGCTCAAAACCGGCAGCGGATGCACTGTTTCCTACGGAGGAAAGTATTCAAGCAATGAAAACCTTGACGGAGTGTACACCGGAGGACGTTATTCCGGCGGATCTCAGATAACGGGATCTGTCGCGGGAGTCCTTTCATACATTTCCGCAACCAATCCGGAGTAAAAAATAATTCGGGCGCAACTACAGCACATGCTTTAGCGTTTGCTGTACGCGCCCGTTTTTTTGTTTAAATATATGCTTTCGCTGCTGCGAGCTAAATTGACAACATGGCCGGGGCATGGTATAATATCTGTTATGTTTGATTTAAAAGAGAGGGGCTTTAATATGCCTGAAAATGCAGAAAGAAAAAAGGTAATATTCAGCGGTATACAACCCACCGGCACATTTACGCTCGGAAACTATATAGGCGCAATCAGAAACTGGGGACCGCTTCAGGATGAGTACGAATGCATTTACTCAATAGTTGATATGCACGCCCTCACCGTAAAGCGCGATCCGGTAAAATTCAGACAGCAGACGCTTGAGGCGTATGCTCTTATACTCGCTTGCGGAATAGATCCCGTGAAGTCGATTGCGTTCATACAAAGCCACAACCCGAGCCATGCGCAGCTCAATTGGATTTTGGCATGTGCAACGCAGTTCGGCGAGCTGTCGAGAATGACGCAGTTTAAGGACAAGTCCAAAAAGCATCCCGATGATATAAACGCGGGACTTTTCACATACCCCGTGCTTATGGCGGCGGACATACTGACCTATAATGCCGACCTCGTTCCGATAGGCGCAGACCAAAAACAGCACTTAGAGCTTGCAAGAAATATTGCGGTGAGGTTTAATCAGCGCTTCGGTGAGCTGTTTGTAATTCCCGAGCCGTATATTCCGAGCTTCGGCGCAAGCGTCAAGAGCCTTCAGGATCCGACTAAGAAAATGTCCAAGTCTGACGAGAACCCTAACGCATGCATATTCATCCTCGACGACAAGGATACAATTATAAGAAAATTCAAGCGCGCGGTCACCGACAGCGATACCGTCGTCAGATACGCTGAGGGCAAGGACGGAATAAACAACCTCATGACCATCTATTCCTGCGTTACCGGTAAAACCATGCCCGAAATCGAAAGCGAATTCAGCGGCAAGGGATACGGCGAGTTTAAGGCAGCAGTCGGAGAGGCTGTGGCAGACCACCTTGAGCCTGTAAGAACAAAATACGCGCAGCTCATAGCGGACAAGGCATACCTAAAGGAGTGCTACACCGACGGAGCCAGAAGAGCGTTTAACATATCAAATAAAATAGTCACCAAGGCATACCGCAAAGTCGGCTTTGTGGACTATAGGTGACAGTGATCTGTGCCGGGCGTCCGGCTGTTACGCCGTTTTGCCGGAGCTTTTTGCAGCGCACAGCTCGGTATCTGTAATTATTGATTTTGGAGATGAAAAGATGAAACTTGGCATCGTAATAAATTAGCCTTTTTTCATAAATCCATGTACCTCCATAAAAGTCCGTAAAACCGCATGGTTGCAAGGTTTCTTAAAAAAGCAAAAGCATAAAGCTCCATGTAAAATCACATAATTTAATGCCATTTGGGCGTAGAAATGGGCGTAGATTGATAGTTCAAAATCGGAGTCCAATGCAATTTTTACTGATAAATAGTACGCTTATAAGTTTCTACGGATAAGACCATACGGCATAACAGAACAAACCGAAAATTTTATATTGCACCGCACAAGCGGCGTTTCCCACTTCCACACGGAAGAACAGGAACGCCGCTTTTTTCATGCCCTTTGTTACGCAGTAGGGGCAGAAAAAGCCTTGCTACAAGCGGCTTTGCGGAAGCAATTTTGACAGGGCAAGGGGTTTATACCTTTTCCCTCAAAATCGCCGTTCTACTGCGTAACAAATCCAAAGCAAAGGAGTGATGAAGCTATGGCAGTATTCCGCGTGGAGCGCAACACAGGCTACACCGTAATGAGCAACCACCACTTACGCAATAAGGAGCTTTCCTTAAAGGCAAAGGGGCTGTTATCTCAAATGTTGTCTTTGCCGGAGGATTGGGACTACACCCTTGCGGGGCTGTCCTATATCAACCGGGAAAGTATCGACGCTATCCGTACCGCCGTTTGGGAGCTTGAAAAAGCCGGATATATCACAAGGCGGCAGGGACGCGACGAGAAAGGCAAAATGACCGCTATCGAGTACACCATTTACGAACAGCCGCAGCCGCCGGAATTGGATTGCCCGGTATTGGAAAAACCAACAGCGGATAACCCGATATTGGAAAATCCGACAACGGATAATCCGACGTCGGAAAATCCAACGCAATTAAATAAAGATA
>OHGR01000092.1_pt1 | contig 60989 bp, 41 predicted proteins | sample 1567911 | NCBI WGS metagenome assembly OHGR01 (sample SAMEA3879552, study PRJEB24766) | human gut metagenome | biome: human-associated habitat; feature: feces | place: USA | collected 1985/1987
AAGGTACCGCTTGTGCTTTCTGCTTTTCTGATGGGTATCTGGCTGTTTATAGTGGAGTGTGACTGTTTTAGTGATATTGATAATAACCTTGGCTTATATATATTATCGCCGGAGAATGAAACGAAACAACCTAATTCAGTCGAAGGAAAAACAGCAACCGGTAATAGAAGAAAAATATAGAAAGAGTAATGTGACTGAAGAAGAATGTAGGCGCTTGGCTGGCGAACTGGAACTTCTGATGCAAAGGGATCGACTATATGTTAATCCCAATCTGAAAATAGCAGACTTGGCTGCAATATTGAATGTTTCCACTTATACATTATCCTATTTATTCAATCAATATTTGGATAAAAACTATTATGACTATTTGAATGACTATCGCATAGAGGAGTTTAAGCGTTTGGTTGATAAAGATGAATATTCTAAATATACGTTGACAGCTTTAGCCGAACTATGTGGTTTTAGTTCGCGTACTTCCTTCTTTCGTTATTTTAAAAAGGTTATTGGAATTACTCCGAATGAATATATTCGAAGTATCGGAAAGACCAATGAAGAATAATATACTTATGTACCTTTCATTTTAAACTTTAGATTGATAAATACCTCTTTAGAGTCTCAAATAATAAATTGAGACTCTATGAAATTGAGAGTTAACTGTCTGATAATTAGAATGTGTGTTGATCGCTTGCTCTCCGCCAATAGGACGGAATTTATCTCTTTCTTTTTGAATATCCGTTTTCATATTTACCTTCTATATTTGCCAACGTAATGATAAACAAAAATCTAAGCAATGGAAAATATAGATATGTCATCCGTACAGTTGATTACTGATTCTTATCAGAATTATCATCGTTCCGTTTACTTGTATATCTTATATAAGATAGGAAAAGATGAAGACGCGAAAGATCTGGCTCAAGATGTATTTTTACGTTTGATGGATTATAAGCAAATGTTGCGACCGGAAACAATAAAGTACTTTATTTTCTCTATTTGCCGGAATTTGGTTATTGATTATTTGCGTCGTCATTATAAAATGCAGGAAATTACATCCTATTTTTTAGATCAGCTTCCTACCTTTATTAATGAGGTAGAGAGCCAGATAATCGCTAATGATTTATCTGTGTGTGAGCAGAAGAGAGTTCTCCGGCTGCCTGCGCAACGAAGAAAGATTTATGTAATGAGTCGCTTCAAGCATATATCGTCAGCGGATATTTCCGCTTGTCTCGGATTATCTGTCCGTACTGTAGAAAATCATTTGTTTATCAGTCGGAAAGAAATCCGTGAATATATCCAACAGTGTATCTAATATTAGAATAAATAGTATAAATGTTAGTTTTAAATTTTATGTATATGAAAAAAAATCTCTTCAGATTCTCATCGAGAAGATTTCTATTCTCTACGGTGATGGCCTCTGCCCTTGTAACAGGTGCTCCACAGGCGGTATTTGCCTATGTGGGAGAAGTGCAGGCTGTTTCGCAGACTGGGGCAATCAAAGGTAAAATCGTGGATTCCTATGGCGAACCTGTTATTGGTGCCAATGTCAAAGTGAAAGGCACTACCAATGGTACGATAACGGATATGGATGGAAACTTTACTTTGAATAATGTATCAGGTGGTACGTTGGTGATTTCTTTTATTGGTTATAAGACGTTGGAAGTTTCTGTAAAAGGGACGAATTTGGCTAAAATTATCATGCACGAAGATACAGAGGTGCTGGATGAAGTTGTTGTGGTAGGTTATGGTACTCAGAAAAAAGAATCGTTGACAGGCTCGGTAACAGTGGTCGACCAAAAACTTTTTAAGGACAAAGGTACAGTGGCCAATCCGCTTTCGGCTATGCAAGGTCAGGTTCCGGGCTTACGCATCACCCGCTCGTCGGCTGCTCCCGGCGAAGAGGGATGGGGTGTCTCAATCCGTGGCTCTGTCTCAAAGAACAAGGTAGAACCTCTCTTGATTATTGACGGTGTACCAGCCAGTGGTGTGAGCGAGATGGCTCAACTCAATGCCGACGACATCGAAACCATTAACTTCCTGAAAGATGCTTCGGCTGCTATTTATGGCGCAAAAGCAGCGGGTGGTGTGATTTTGGTAACTACCAAACGTCCCGATGCCGGCAAAACCAAAGTGGAATATAGCGGTTCGGTTACACGTAAAATTGTGGGTTTGCAGCCCCGCATGATGAGCATGGACGAATGGACGGACGGTGTGCTTCAAGCCCGTTTGAATGACGGCTATGGAGAAGACGACAACTGGGTGCGCTATGCCCGTTTGGCTAAAGCGATGAAGGGGAGTTGGATTAATCTGCATGGTGGAAACAATCCCGATGAAGATCCCATTCCGGGAGGATTCCGTGGTGTGGCCGACTTTGTGTTTCACGATATGAACTGGACTGATGTGCTGTGGGGAAACGCCACTTCTACCCAGCATAACCTCAGCGTAAGCGGAGGTTCGGAAAAATCGACCTACCGACTTTCGTTGGGGTATTTGAACGACCAAGGGACGCTGCAATGGGGGAACAACTCGAACGAACGCTATAATGTACGTTTATTCAACAGTTTCAAGATAAACAACCGTATCAGCTTGGAAACCAACATGTCAGCTAGTCGTCAGCATCAAGTGGCTCCTACACAGATTGGTAGTATATTGGGTAGCAGCATACCGCAGCCAGGGCTACCGGTTTCGACTATTGATGGCAAACCGTATGCGTGGGGAGGCATTCATACCCCCAACTGGTCGGCCGAATTGGGTGGTGACAACAAACTTGTGGTGACCACAATGAATGTGAACGAGATTTTGAAAGTGAACATTTTGGATGGTCTTGATTTTCAGGGAACTTTGGGATACTCAACGAACAATGCGGCCCGTGACGAACAATATCTTTCGGTTGATTGGTATCAATACGACGGCACTCCGATTCTGAATGAGAACTCTCCCTATCCCGCAAAAGAAAAATCATCGTATACTAAAAGTTCTGCGCGTACCGACAATTACACAGCATCAGCTTTCCTCACTTATAAGAAATTATTTGATGAGGTTCACGACATATCGCTTATGGGAGGTGTGCAATATGACTATGCCGCTTACGATTATAGCGGCACCAAAGCAATGGACGTGGAAGCAGCAATCGAATCGCTTAACGGTAAAGGACAAATCTACATAGACAAGGTAGACCGTTGGGAGGAAGCCATTCTTTCTTATTTCGGTCGCATGAATTATAACTACAAGTCGAGATATATGGTCGAAGTGAATGCTCGTTACGACGGCTCTTCGAAATTTTTGCCCAAGAATCGCTGGAACTTCTTCTGGGGCGCATCAGCCGGATGGCGTATCACTGAAGAAAAATTCATGGAGAACTTGCGTGACTATGTGAATGAACTGAAACTACGTGCCTCATATGGTGAGGTAGGTAACCAAAATGGTATCGGACGCTATGACGGCATCCAACTTTACAACTACAAATCGAACAGCGGCGCTTTGTTGGGCAACTCGAAAGGAACCTATGTGGAATCTGCCGGACTGGTGAGCACCGTGCGTACTTGGGAACGTATCTACAACTATAACTTGGGTATTGACTTTGGATTCCTCAACAATCGCCTTACGGGTACGTTCGAGGTCTTTAAAAAGAAAAACGACAATATGCTGGTTTCGCGTCTGCACCCCGGTGTATTGGGTGGAACTGCTCCCAGCACTAATAGCGGTAAGTTTGAAGCCAATGGTTACGATGCCAGCTTGACTTGGCGTGACAAGATAGGCGGTTTCAACTACCACGTTGGCGGTACGTTAACCTATATGACCAACAAACTCGTCGATGGAGGTAACATCGTGGTAAGCGCAGGTTATAACGAAGCTGTGAATGGCTATCCACTCAACTCGGTATTTGGCTACCGCTATGTGGGCAAAGTACAAAACCAAGACCAACTGGATTATTACGTGGACAAATATGTGGGCAGCAACTCTATCGCCCTGCCTGCTAACTTGCGTTTGGGCGACCACATGTATGAAGATGTGAACAAAGACGGCAAACTGACACAAGATGACCTTGTATTTCTCGGTTCCGACGACCCCAAATATTCGTTCTCGTTTAATTTCGGATGCGAGTGGAAAGGATTCGATTTCAATACCGTGTTCCAAGGTGTGGGCAAGCGTACCATCTATCGTGAAATTGACTCTTGGAAAGTGCCTTTCAAAGCTATTTGGCTGAACACTACCAACCAGTCGGTAGGTAATGTATGGAGTCCTGAAACTCCTAACAACCATTTTCCTACTTATTCAAACAGTAATGACATCAATAACTACAATTACATTCCCTCTACCTGGTCGGCCGATAATGGTGCTTACCTGCGTCTCAAAGAGATTGTACTAGGTTACACATTGCCAAAGGCATGGATGAATAAGAGCGGTTTCATCAGCAACCTGCGTATTTATGTATCGGGTGCCGACTTGTGGGAAAAATCGTATATCACCGATGGTTGGGATCCCGAAGCCACCCGCAAGGTAGAAAACAAGCAACGCTATCCGTTTAACCGCACCGTGACTTTCGGTGTGAATGCCACATTCTAATTTTTATTCTTAATATTGAAGATAACAATGAAAAAAATAGCATATATTTTAGGAATCATTTGCGCCATGATCATGCAGTCGTGTTTAGACCTTGAGCCCAAGACGCAATTGGCGGATACCAACTATTGGAAGTCGCCCGAACACTTCAAACTCTTTGCTACCCAGTTCTACGGCTGGTCGGCCGATTTCAAGTGGCTTGACGATAGCCAGCACGCTGATATTCGCTCGGACTTGTTTGCCGGTAGCACGGTGAATATCTATAGTAATGGAACGAACAGTATTCCGTCATCCGACAAGCATTATACCGACAATTACAATCGTATTCGCCAAGCCAACACCTTGTTGCAACAGGCTGATGCGTATGACCAACAAGCCGACATCGCCATTTCGGTGGGGGAAGCCCGTTTCTTCCGTGCTTATTGTTACTTCGAGTTGTTGCAGGCCTACGGTGACCTTATCATTACCCGCACGCCGCTCGACATCGACTCGCCTGAGATGCAGAAGGCCCGCAATCCGCGTACCGAGGTGGCTGACTTCATCATTGACGACTTGAAAGAAGCCGCTAAACTATTACCCGTCGATAAGGCTATCAGCAGCAGCGACGAAGGTCGCCTCTCCAGCGAAGCTGCTTTGGCATTTCTTTCACGTGTAGCCCTCTATGAAGGTACATGGGAGAAATTCCATAATGGCGGTCAAAATACCGAACGTATAAAAGATTTGCTCAATACCGCAGCACAGGCGGCTCATGATGTAATGGCGGGCGGAGCATTCGAGCTTTTTGCTCCTCAAGAATTGGGTACGGAAGCCTACAAATATCTCTTTATCTTGGAGAATGAAAAGTCGAATCCTGCCAGTATCAATAAAACAGGTAATAAAGAGTATATCTTTACCCGCCGCCACGACCCTGTTATCAATTCTATCGGGTTCAACATAACCCAAGGGCGTTTGGGCAATGCCTTGTACGTTACTCGCAAAATGGCTAATATGTATCTGCAAAGCAATGGGTTGCCCATCAATCCCCAAACGTGGAATTACACGAAAGTGGATGATGAATATAAAAATCGCGACAACCGCATGAACAATCAGCTTATGGTGCCCGGACAAACTTACTGGGGTACAAACGGCGGACGCATCGATTGGAGCGGCAATGCTGCCGAAATAGCCAATGCCTCGCATAGGAACTTCATGCCTCAAACGGGTACAGGCTACTTTCCCCACAAGTGGTGTAGCGAACGCGACGGAGTGCCTACCGGTATGGAAGCCTATGACTTCCCCATCATCCGCTATGCTGAGGTATTGCTGAACTATGCCGAAGCCGTGTTTGAACGCGATGGACAAATATCGGATGAAGACTTAGCCATCAGTTTGAACCTGACACGCAAACGCATCAACCCCGAAATGCCTGACTTGACTAACGACTTTGTTACGGCAAATAATTTGGATATGCGCACAGAGATTCGTCGTGAGCGTACCATCGAATTTTTCGATGAGAATTTCCGCATTGATGATCTGAAGCGTTGGAAAACGGCCGAAGATGAAATGCCGATGAACCTCACCGGTGTGAAGTGGAAAGGTACCGATTTTGAAAACAGATGGCCTGATGCTTCCTTTAAGGAGAAAGATGGTGAAGGTTGCATTATCCACGAGAAAGGACGCAACTGGCACGAAAAGCATTACTTATTGCCGCTGCCCACCGACCAGCTCAAACTGAACTCCAACTTGAAACAAAATCCGGGTTGGAACCAATAATCCATTCATTATTCATTTATAAAGTAATCGAATTATGACATACAAAAATATACTTCAAAAGGGTGCGTTTGTAGCACTGATGACGGCTGGCTTAATGATGACCGTTTCGTGCAACGATGACGATGTATCCCCTGTTTTAGAAGAGAGAGTGCTCGTTAAGGAAATCAACCTTGAAGTGACCCCCGAACTGCCTCTGCTGATAGGCACTGACACTTTGATAAAATATACCGTAGGTCCTGATGAGGCTTTCAACAAAGAGGTGGTATGGAAATCGACTGTGCCCGATGTGGCTACCGTAGATGCCGAAGGACGCATCACGGCAGTGAAGGCCGGTAGTACGGTAATTTCGGCCAAGCCGGCTGTGGGCTATTCTGCCACTTCGACCATCAATGTGAAGGTGGTAAACGAAATTATTCACATCACTGATATCAATCTCACTAACGAAGACCTCGAAGTGTTTGTAACCTCAACTTTGCCCCTTACTTGGCAGACTACTCCGGCCGACCCCACTTACCCCGGGTTGATTTGGAAAAGCCTTACTCCCGATAAAGCCACTGTCAATGAAAAAGGCGAGGTGAAGGGCATAGCCGAAGGAAAGGCACGCATCCAAGTTACCGCTACCGACGACAAACATTTCACGAAAGAGTTTGAAATTAAGGTGAAGCCCATTATCTATATCGAAAGTATGGAATTTGTGAAAGAAACAGACAAACTGGCTTTGGGCGAAACCTACACTCCGCAGATGAATGTAACGCCGATAGATGCTACGCTTTCGTACATCGCATGGGAAAGCAGTAAGCCGGATGTTGTAGAGATTGATGAAAAAGGCCGGTTCGTGGCGAAGGCTTATGGCAATGCAGTAATTACCGCTTTGGCCGACTATGGTGACGGTAAACCTGTCAAAGCTACGATGAGTGTCAACGTGAGCGAAGGTTTAATGAACGACCAGTTTACTGTCGAGAACATCTGGCAGCCATTCGGAAACTTTACCCACCGGGAATTTGAATGGATGGAGAATGACGGAGTACTTCGTATTTTCCCCGGTGAAGATAAGACTTACAAAGCTGTCCGCATTTGTCGCAACGGCGGTTTTGGGTTCAACGTAACCAACTATCCCATCTTGGCCTTTAAAATGAAATTCCCCGAAAATGTGTTCGAAGCATCGACAAGTATAGAGTGGTATCTAGACATTTGGGGCGGAAGCGGCATTACCGTAGCCGGTAAATATGGCGAAGATACCGATAAAGGAAAAAATGCCATGACTGTGGTAGATTGCGGTGAATACAAAGTATTCTACGCCGACTTCACGAAGAAATTCCTTGGCAAAAATCAACAGTATATGCCTACCTCATTGACGAAGTACGACACGGTGGAACTTCAATTTTGGAAAATCTGGTATGAAGCCAATGAAACAGGCAGCATCTATGTGGATTGGATAAAGACTTTCGAATCGGAACAAGAACTGAAAGATTTGATAAAGAACGAAAGTGGTAAACAATAGCATCTACTTTCTCTGGAAACTGATTGAATAACAAAATGAAAATTGAATGTATGAAAAATCTTATTTATACCTTCGTGGGCAGCGTAACGCTTGTGTTGCTGACCAGCTGTAGTGCTGAGTTCGAGAACGGAACTCCCGAACCATGGCAACGCGAAATCAACCCCAATGAAAATTATGAGTACACCATCAAGCATCCTTGTCTGGTGAACACCGAAGCCGACTTTGAACGCGCACGCCGCAAAGTGAACGAACGTGCCGAACCTTGGATTAGCGGTTGGGAAAAATTGTGCGAAAGCCGATTTGCCCAACTGAGCTACAACGCAAACCCGCAAGAAGAAATTGTACGTCACTCGCAAGGCGGCAACTTCAATACGGCCGCTTTCGATGCCGGTGCCGCTTATCAGTTGGCTGTACGCTGGAAAATTTCGGGAGATGAAGATTATGCCAAGGCAGCTGTTAGAATTCTGAACGGATGGGCTAAGACTTGTAAGGGGGTGAATTATAAAACATGGCCCGACGACAGCCATCGTCTGCTTGCCGCCGGATTTATCGGATACCAGTTTGCTGCTCCCGCTGAATTGATGCGGGATTACGAAGGTTGGAAAACCGAAGATTTTGAAGTCTTCAAGAAATGGATAGATAAAACTTTCTATCCCATCTGTGATGATTTCTTGGATAACCACTTTAATTCTTCAGCCATTTCGGGCTGGATGAGTTGGGATTTGCCTGCCATGCTTACCATTCTTTCTATTGGCGTGCTGAACGATGACGATGCCAAGATTAAACAAGCCTTGGAATTTTTCTATCACGGAAAAGGTATGGGCTGTATCGAATGGTCGGTGAAAGGTATGCACGAGGATCCTGCGGGAAAAGTGAAAGGCAGACATTTGGCACAGAGCCAGGAGATGGGACGCGACCAGGGGCACGCTACTCTCAACGTAGGCTTGCACGCTTACTTCTGCCGTACAGCCTATAACATGGGCATCGACCTTTTTGCCTACAACGACAACATCATTCTTGACCTCTGCGAATATACGGCTAAGTATAACTTAACTTCGGCCGAAGATGTGGAAATGCCTTTCGAACCTTACTATCACCCCAAATACGGTTGGCATGAGAAGGTGTCGGCTGACGGTAAGGGGCGTGCCCGTCCGGGATGGGAACTCCTTTACAACCATTATGCCAAGGTGAAAGGTATGAATGCTCCATATTCGCAAGCTTTTGCCGAAAAAGAACGCCCCGAAGGATATGGCGAGCGTGGTACTGCCGAAGCCGGTGATTTGGGGTTTGGAACATTATTGTATACTGAAGAATAACTTTTTGAGATTTTCCTACTGATTTCAAGGAGTTAAGAGGTTAGGCTTCTTAACTCCTTGACGTTACTCAATGGAAACCCTTACAACCCTTTATCTTATGATAAATAGATTATTTTCTACCTTATTATTCCTTTCCTGTCTTTTTTGTGGTTTGTCCCCAACGGCAAAGGCGCAAAACAACGAGTGGGAAAATCCCACCCAATATGAGTGGAACAAAGAGAAACCACACGCTGACTTTCGCCTCTACGAGCGCGCAGATGATGCAGTGAACGATAATCCCCAAAAATCGCCTTGGCAATACTCGTTGAATGGTACGTGGAAATTTGTTTATGCTCCCTCTATCGCAGAAAGCATAAAAGATTTTTATCGTACAGATTTATCCGACAATGATTGGGATACAATTATTGTCCCTTCCAACTGGGAAATCCAAGGATTCGGTGAGCCGATAATCCGCAACATTCAGTATGTGTTTTCACCCAATCCACCTTATATCGACGTTGATAATCCTGTGGGGACTTACCGGCGCACATTTACGGTTCCTCAAAACTGGCAGGGGCGTGAAGTGTTGTTGCACTTCGGTTCCATCAGCGGCTACGCCCGTATCTATGTGAACGGGCAGCAGGTGGGGATGACTAAAGCATCCAAGACTCCGGCAGAATTTAATGTGACAAACTATTTGAAAAAAGGAGAGAACTTGCTTGCTGTACAGGTGTATCGCTGGCACGATGGCAGCTATATGGAAGACCAGGATTTTTGGCGTCTAAGCGGTATCGAACGCGATGTTTTCCTGACCGCTTATCCCCAAACGACCATTTGGGATTTCTTTCTGCATGCAGGACTGGACGATACCTACCGACACGGGCAATTCCGGGCTACTGTAGACTTGCGTTCGTTCAATACCAATGCAACCCTGCAAAAGGGGACACTTACACTTGATTTGAAGGACGCAGGGGGGAAGACTGTCCTATCTGCGCAGAAAGTATATTGTATCTCAGACATAAGTACTACACTTACTTTCGAAGGCACTGTGCGCAATGTGCGGAAATGGAGCGCCGAACACCCTTCGCTCTACGACTGTATCCTGACACTTCGATCCGATGGCGACAAGCAACAGACGGTAGTGGCTCATAAAGTCGGATTCCGCCGCATTGAGATTAAGAATGCACGGCTACTGGTAAATGGTGTACCCACCTATATAAAAGGTGTCAACCGTCACGAACACAATGATACGTTGGGACATGTGCAGACCCGCGAAATCATAATGAATGATTTGCGACTGATTAAACAACTGAACATGAACGCTGTTCGTACCAGTCATTATCCAAATCATCCGTTATTCTATCAATTGTGTGACCAATATGGTGTCTATGTAGTGGATGAAGCCAATATTGAAACTCATGGAATGGGTTCGGTTCCTTATTTCAAAGATACCATCCCGCATCCTGCTTATCGTCCCGAATGGGTTGCAGCTCATGTCGACCGTATCACCCGAATGGTGGAAAGGGATAAAAATCATCCATGTATCATCGGATGGTCATTAGGAAACGAATGTGGCAATGGAATCGTGTTCCACGATGAATATAAGCGTTTGAAGAAATATGACCCCGGTCGTTTTGTACAGTTCGAGCAGGCCTGGGAAGATTGGAATACAGATATTGTCTGTCCGATGTATCCCAATATGTGGAAAATAACAGAATATCGGAAGTCCGGCAAACAGCGACCGTTTATCATGTGTGAGTATGCTCACGCCCAAGGAAACAGTAATGGCAATTTTAAAGACCTTTGGGATATTATTTATGACAGCCCTAACTTGCAAGGCGGTTTTATCTGGGATTTTATGGATCAGGGATTTAAGGTAAAGACCGAACCAAGAGACGGACGTACTTATTGGACGTATAATGGTAAGATGGGTAGCTATAAATGGCTGGAAGATAAGAAAGGGGAACTAAACACGGGAACTGACGGTTTGATTTCTGCCAATGGTATTCCCAAACCACAAGCGTATGAAGTGAAGAAAGTGTATCAGTACATTCAGTTTAGCGCAAAAGACTTGGGGAAAGGAATTATTTCCATTAAAAACCGTTATGACTTTACCAATCTGGATGAGTATGCTTTTATATGGGAAATATACAAAAACGGAGAAAAAATATCTACGGGGGATTTCAATGTCGATTTGAAACCTCATGAAGAGAAAGAGATACGTTTATCTCTTCCTGTTATACCGGAAGACGGGAATGAGTATTTCCTTAATCTCTATGCGCACACCCGGGTTGCTACCGATTTAGTACCTGCCCGCTATGAAGTAGCTAGAGAGCAGATGCAATTAAATAAAAGTAGTTTCTTCACATCGCTCCCGTCTTGCTCGGGAAAACTGTCTTATGAAACGAAAGATAATATTTTGTCTTTTCAATCGGGGGTCGTTTCAGGTAAGATTGATTTGAAAAAGGGAATCTTGTTTGATTATATGATAAATGGCAAGCAACCTATCAGGCAATATCCCGAACCTGCCTTTTGGCGTGCTCCGATTGATAATGATTTTGGGAATAAAATGCCCACTTTGGCAGGTGTTTGGCGGACAGCTCATGTTAACCGTTATGTGAAGAAAGTGACAATAGACGAACAGAATGAAAAAGGATTATCCATCAGGATTGATTGGATATTAAATGATATTCAGGTTCCTTATATGATGGAATATTTGATCTGTAATAATGGTGCTATTGTTGTGACAGGCAGTATCGACCTGACAGGAACGAAACTTCCCGAACTTCCCCGTTTTGGTATGCGTATGGAATTGCATCAACCTTATGAAAACTTGACTTATTATGGTAGAGGGCCTTTGGAAAATTATATCGACCGTTATTCGAGTTCCTTCATCGGACGATATGAGGATAAGGTTGAAAATCAGTTCTATTGGTATATACGTCCGCAGGAAACAGGAAATAAAACAGATGTTCGTTGGCTGTCCTTATTGGATAGCGAAGGGCAAGGAGTGAGAATTACAGGCTTGCAACCTATCGCATTTTCCGCTTTGCATTTCTCACCGGAAGACCTTGATCCCGGCCTGACCCGTAAATTGCAGCATACTATTGACATTGTTCCGCAAAAGAATATCTTTCTGCACGTTGACTTGAAGCAACGTGGATTAGGCGGCGATAATAGTTGGGGAATGTATCCGCACAATGAATATCGCTTGCTTGACAAGAAATATACTTATAGCTATATGATTGAATTGGTAGAAAAAAAATCAGATTAAGGCTATTGTTTGAATCAGTGGCAGATAAAATCTTCAATAGCATTGAGTAAATAAATTCTCTCCTTCGTATTTGTTTTCCATATATAACAAATACGAAGGGACTATTTTTTTGTATAAAGGAATGTGCTCTTTTGGAGATTTTTATGTATGTTTGTCACATGTTTAATATGAAAGGAAACGGTTGTAAGTGAAGAACACGATTAAATATCTGATTCTTTTAATCATATACTTGGTTTGTGGTGTAAATCTGCAAGCCCAGAATTATACATTTCGTAATGTAGTCATGTCCGATGGACTGTCCGGGTTATTGGTGAATGCCATTTATAAAGACTCGGAAGGTTTTGCATGGCTAGGAACAGATAATTGCCTCGATCGTTTTGATGGTGTGAAAGTTCGACATTATGAATTTCGAGGCGTGGATTCCGGAAGGAAGAAACGGGTGAACTGCATCACGGAAACAGCCGACAATCAGCTTTGGGTAGGAAACGGTATCGGACTTTGGCGTCTGAATCGTGCAAACGGCCAGCTGGAGAGAATTGTTCCCGAAAAGATAGATTTTGCTGTAAATACCTTACTTCCGGATGGAGATATTCTCTATATCGGTACAGAGAAAGGATTGTTCATCCAAAAGGACGGGCAATTGCTCCAAGTATTGACCGACCGGAATATGCTGGCTGCCTGTAATCGAATTATGGATCTCTGTCTGAATGAAGATAAAAGTGCGTTATGGCTGGCTACAGTGCAAGGTTTGTTCTCTTATTCATTGAAAGATGGTAAGATTGATTCTTGGCATTTCCAGGAGAATGTTCCCGAGACCGATTACTTCCGTTGCCTGACTCGTATTGGAGAAACCCTTTATTTAGGTACAATGAGCCAGGGAGTAGTTCGTTTCGATATAAACAAAAAGAGCTTTTCGCATACGGTGTCTTTAGGCTGTGATGTCATTTCCGACATATCCAGTGATGGAAAGGAGACAATATACATTGCAACAGATGGTAATGGCGTTCATTTCCTTTCGCATAAAGCCCAACAAGTGACCCGTCGTTTTTGTCACGATGTAAGTGATAAAGAAGGTATTCGCAGTAATTCCATTTATTCACTATTGGTGGATGACAGAGGTGCTGTTTGGGTGGGGCACTTCCAGGCAGGTTTGGATTACTCACTTTATCAGAATGGTCTTTTCCGAACTTATGCTTATCCTCCTCTGTTTAACTCTGCCAATCTTTCCATTCGTTCTTTTGTCAACAGAGGACACGAAAAGGTCATCGGTTCACGTGACGGCTTGTATTATATAAATGAAGCTACCGGAGTCGTAAAGAGTTTTGTGAAACCTGTTTTGACTTCAGATTTGATATTGACAATCTGCTTTTATGAAGGCGAATATTATATCGGTACGTATGGCGGAGGTATGATGGTGTTGAATCCGGAGACATTATCTCTAAAATATTTTGCCCAGGGAGGAGATGGAGATGCAGAGCTGTTTCAGAAAGGACATATCTTTTGTGTGCGACCGGATGAGAAAGGAAATCTCTGGATAGGCACTTCACAGGGATTGTTCTGTTATAATAAACAGGCAAAGCAGATCAAACACTTTACCAGCGCCAATTCCCAATTGCCGGAAGGTAACGTTTATGAAGTTAGTTTTGACTCTACCGGCAAAGGATGGATTGCCACGGAAACCGGTATGTGTATATATGATCCTGCTTCTCAAAGTTTACGATCGAATGTGTTCCCTGAAGGATTTGTACATAGGGATAAGGTGCGCACCATTTACGAAGATACCGGACACGACCTTTATTTTATTCGTGAAAAGGGGAGTCTGTTTACCTCTACTTTAACGATGGATCGTTTTCGGAACCGTTCCGTCTTTTCCACGCTTCCGGACAATTCGCTGATGTCGATTGTGGAAGATAACCAGGGTTGGTTGTGGGTGGCTTGCAATGATGGATTGTTACGCATAAAGGAAGAAGGAGAAGAGTACGATGCCTTCACTTTCAATGATGGAGTACCGGGACCTACTTTTACGAATGGGGCTGCTTATAAAGATGAAAAAGGAATATTATGGTTCGGCAACACCAAAGGTTTGATTTATGTCGATCCGAAGCGGGTGGATGAAGTGCGTGGTAAAGTCCGTCCGATTGTGTTTACGGATATATTGGCTAATGGCATTTCTTTTACCAACCCGTCTTTAAAATATAATCAGAATAATCTGACTTTCTGTTTTACGGATTTTGCTTATGGGCTGCCTTCTGCCTTACTGTACGAATATCAGTTGGAAGGAGTGGATAAAGACTGGAAACTATTGGCTGCGCAGAATGAGGTTTCCTATTATGGATTATCTTCCGGAACTTATACGTTCCGTGTGCGCCTTCCGGGAAATGAACAGTCGGAAGCTGTTTATCAAGTGACGGTGCGTCCTATGATACCTTGGTGGGGATGGGCACTTTCTGTTTTATTAATTGTAGGCATTATTGCTTTTATACGATATTATGTGTGGAATCGTATGCGCCGCCTGCTTACTTCTCCTGCATCGGCAATCTCCGCACCCATAGAGAAGACACAGCAGAAAGACCGAACGATAGAACAAGCGGAAGTGATTTCTGAAGAGTCTTCTATCGCTGCAACCGAAGAAAAGTATAAAACTAACAGGCTGACTGAAGAAGAATGTAAAGAACTCCATAAGAAACTGGTTGCTTATGTGGAGAAAGAAAAGCCATATATTAATCCTGATTTGAAAATGGGCGACCTGGCTTCTGCTCTGGATACTTCTTCGCATTCATTATCGTATCTTTTGAATCAATATCTCAATCAGTCTTATTATGATTTTATAAACGAATACCGCGTCACTCAATTCAAGAAAATGGTGGTGGATAGTCAATATTCCCGCTATACATTAACTGCACTGGCAGAACTCTGCGGCTTCAGTTCTCGTGCTTCTTTCTTCCGCTCATTCAAAAAGAGTACGGGAGTCACTCCGAATGAATATATTCGTAGTATAGGTGGAACAGCCAAAGAAGAGTAACTTTTCGACTTATTATCACTGAAATCTATTTTATACTCATATCCCTTTCACCCTTCACACCGCCCTATTCATCGGGGTTAGAGGGTGAAGGACCTCCTTTCACCAAGTGGATTTTCCTTTTACTAGTCTTTTTCTCGTAATCTATTAATAGATAAGTTCTTCTTCTCCCTATATAAACTTCTTTTGCTCCTATTGCAAAGTTGTTTTTTATAGGGAGTAATCTATAAACGCAAGCTTTGTTTTTATAAATGAAACTTGCGTTTATAAAAACAAAGCTTGCAATTATATAATTGAAGCTTTCATTTATAGTTTACCCTTAATCAAACGTAACTTTGCAATAAGTGCAAAGCAAGTTTATCTTTAATGAAACGGAACTTATCTATTAATGTTCGTACTTCATTAATAGCTTTGATGTGACAATGAAACGATCAAATAATAAAATTGAAGAGGGGAAGAGGATGGGAGCAAACGAGCGTAAGTGGAGCAAAGATACGTTGAATTGAGTGATTTGAGTCTCATTTTATAAAGTGATACTCTCTTTTTGTAAACGTAATATATTGATAATTAGAATTGTATATTTAAATGAGTCTACCTAGATTCATTGAGATTGATCTGCTTTATTTTCTAGCTGATATATCCAAAATCACCTCTATATTTGCATCGTGATCAAAACCGAAAAAGATAGTATTATGGAGACAATAGCTAACACTTCCGACAACATTATCACCCGTTCTTATGAAGAATATTACCAGGTGATTCTTACCTATATTACTTATCGTATCACTCATCGCTACGAAGCGGAGGATCTAACCCAGGATGTATTTGTACGTCTGCTGGACTACAAGCAAATGCTCCGTCCGGACACTGTGAAATATTTCTTGTTCACCATTGCCCGCAATATCGTGATCGACTATATCCGTCGTTATTATAAGAAACAGGAGATAGACAGCTACATCTATGATACTATGTCCACTTCTACCAATGAAACCGAAGAAAAAATTATCGGTGATGATTTAATGACAATGGAACGGACTCGCTTGGCTGCTATGCCCGAACAACGTCGGTTAATTTATACATTGAACCGCTTCGAAAATAAAACGTCTCCGGAAATCGCGAATGAACTGAATTTAAGTTGCAGGACGGTGGAAAACCATCTGTTTCTGGGACGTCGTGAAATGCGCGAGTTTTTCCGGAATTGTATATAATCTTATTCATTAATAAATAACCCTTTGTGCTTATGGAAAAGGAGTCAGAATTTACAAAGAGGTACTTGTATGCCTCACCTTATTTTAGAGAACAAAAATTTAATACTATTTTTAAACCTCAAATTTAATTTTATGAAACGAAGAGGATTAATATTTAATTCGCGGCCTAACAAAACAGCGGTGTTTGCGTTAGGATTAATGCTGGGACTTTGTCCTGTTTCAAAGGCGTGGGCCGATACAAACATGAAAGATAGTCAAGTAGTGGCACAGGCTCAAAAGAAAGTGAAAGGTCAAGTCGTTGATGCAACAGGCGAACCATTGATTGGTGTGAATATTACTGTAATAGGAGGAACAGAAGGAACTATTACGGATATTGACGGAAATTATACGATTGGTGTACCTGCTGGAGCTAAGTTGAAATTCAGCTATATTGGTTATAAGGATCAAATTATAGATGTGGCTGCACAAACTGTGATAAATGTAAAATTGCAGGAAGATAGCGAAGTATTGGACGAAGTTGTGGTAGTGGGATACGGTTCACAAAAGAAGGAGACATTGACTGGTGCTGTAACAGTGGTATCTGATAAAATGTTGAAGAATAAAGGAACGATGTCAAGTCCGTTACAGGCAATGCAAGGTCAGGTTCCGGGTGTTACGATCACTCGCAATTCGGCAGCTCCGGGAGATGAGAGCTGGGGCTTGAAATTGCGTGGTTCTGTTTCTGCAAATAATGCGGAGCCATTGATCGTTATTGACGGAGTTGCTTATGATGGTGTAAATGCACTGCGTAATATCAGCCCTTCTGATATTCAGTCTATCAATTTTCTGAAAGATGCATCGGCTGCTATTTATGGTTCCCGGGCTGCAGGTGGTGTGGTATTGGTAACCACTAAGCAGGCAAAGGAAGGAAAAGCGAGAATAGAATATAGCGGTTCATACACTTACAAGATGGTGGGATTGCAGCCGGAGCTGATGACTATGAACGAGTGGGCGAATGCAGTGTTACAGACTTGTCAGAACGATGGTCAGCCGGATTCTTACTCATGGGTGAAATATGCGAAAATGGCATTGGCTAATGAAGGTAAATACATTGATTTGGATCACAGTGCAAATCCTTTCGCTCCCAGCTATTCAGATGTAATGGATTTCGTGTTCATGGATACCAACTGGCAAGACGTGTTGTTCGGCAATTCTTATTCTACGCAACATGACTTAGCTGTTTCCGGAGGTACAGAAAAGAATTTATATCGCTTGTCCGTAGGGTATATGTATGATGACAGTAACTTGAAGTGGGGAAATAATAACAATCAGCGTTTCAATCTTCGTTTGACTAATAAACTGAAAGTCTTTGATAACTTTTCTATTGAATCTGTGATAGCCTATAACCGTCAGGATCAGGTGGCTCCTTCACAACTGAATAGAACATTGACTTCCAGTTATCCGCAACCGGGACTTCCGGCTTCTACGATTGATGGAAAACCTTATTCGTGGGGAACTTGGTTGTCACCGATTTGGTTTGCCGAACTGGGTGGAGATAATAAACTGAAAGTATCTGAAATTAATATCAGTGAGAAATTCACTTACAATATTAATAAACATCTGGATGTAGTAGCAAATCTCGGTTATAACTCCGGAGTAGCTTCACGTGATATAAAGAAGATGGCTATTACTTCTTATAATTATGCGGGAACCAAGATAAACACTAAGGCTGACGGTTACAAACAGGAAGAGTCGTCTTACGAGAAAACAAGTTCGCGTACAGACTTCTATTCTATGGCAGGTTATGTTGATTATCATAATACATTTGCGCAGCATCATAATGTAAGTGCAATGGTTGGTGCTCAATATGAATTGAAAGAATACGATTATTTTGGTGTATCGGTGAAAGATATACAGAACTCGTTGGAAACTGTAAATGGGGCAGGTTTGGTAAATCTGACAGATAAACATGGTACAAAGTGGCATGAGGCTGTGATGTCCTACTATTCTCGTTTAAACTATAATTATAAGTCAAAATACTTATTGGAAGTAAATATGCGTTATGATGGTTCTTCCAAGTTTAAACCGGAAAATCGCTGGGACTTCTTTTATGGAATATCCGGTGGATGGCGTATTACGGAAGAGGCGTTTATGAAGAACATCAAATGGTTGAATGATTTGAAAATCCGTCTTTCTTATGGTGAAGTTGGTAACCAGAGTGGTATTGATCGATATGATGGTACACAATTCTATAAATTTGAATCTCAAAGCGGAGCTTATATCGGTCCTAACAAAGGCACTATCATAGATACGAATGGTAAAATCGCTTCTCTGGGACGTGAATGGGAACGCATTAAGAATTATAACTTAGGATTGGATTTTTCCTTGTTCAATTCCCGTCTGACAGGTACTGCCGAAGTATACATGAAACGTAATGATAATATGTTGATTAATGTTTCTTATCCGGGAGTTCTGGGTGATAACGCAGGTATGTCAAACAATGGAAAATTCAGATCACATGGATGGGAAGTCATGGTAAACTGGTCTGATAAGATTGGAAAAGACTTCACTTATCATGTAGGAGGTACTTATTCTTTCAATACGAATAAACTGACGGATATTGGTGCAGTTTCAGTTCTGAAATCCGGTTTTGTTGATAAACAGCAAGGTTATCCGTTGAATAGTATTTTTGGTTTGCGTTATGCCGGCAAAGCACAGACAGAAGAAGAACGTCAAAAATATCTATATCGCTTCCTGACTGGTAATACTATCGGACTGACAGAACAAAACTTCCGTTTGGGAGATAATATGTATGCTGACGTAAATAATGACGGCAAACTGGATCAGAATGATATTGTTTATTTAGGTACAGATGATCCGAAAATCTCTTTCTCTTTTAATGTAGGAGCAGAATGGAAGGGATTTGATTTATCATTGGTTTTCCAGGGTGCTGCTCAACGTACAATCTTCCGTACGGGAGATAATAACGGTAATGAGATTTGGCGTATACCGATGAAAGCATTATATCTGAACACTTCGAATCAATCGGTAGGTAACACGTGGAGTCCGGAGAACCGGGGTGCTTATTATCCGACATATAGTAATAAGAATGAAATCAATGACTACAACTATCAGGCTTCTTCCTGGTCAGTGGAAGATGGTTCTTACATTCGTCTGAAAAATGTGACATTGGGATACAATGTACCTTCTGCCTTTTTGGCTAAAACGAAAGCAATTAGTTCTTGTCGTGTATATGTAGCAGGTGCTGATCTTTGGGAATATTCTAAAATTAACGACGGATGGGATCCGGAGGCTAGCCGTAAGGTATCAGCAGCAGGACGTTTCCCCTTTGTCCGTACAGTGACTTTCGGATTAAATCTAACTTTTTAATGTATGAAGAATATGAAACTATATAAGAAAGCTCTTTTAATTTTATCGCTTGGTCTGACACTGAATTCGTGTCTGGATCTTGATCCGCAGGACCAACTGGCAGATGGCAACTTATGGGGGGCAGCAGATGATTTTAAATATTTTGCAACTAATTTCTATGGTTGGACTCGTGATTTTACATCGGTAATTTCTGATGGTGCACATTCTGACTGGCGTTCGGACTTGATGACTTCCAGTTCTGTAAATATGTACAGCAATGGTAGTAATCCAATTCCTACTTCAGATGGTAACTATACCAGCAATTATGCCCATATCCGCCGTTGCAATTTGTTGCTGCAAAAAGCGGCGTCTTTTTCCGGTAACGGTGATATTAGTCGCTATGTAGCAGAAGCGAAGTTCTTCCGTGCTTATTCTTATTTTGATTTGGTGCAATTGTTTGGCAATGTGATTATCACTAAAGAACCGTTGGATATTACTTCACCCGAGTTACGCATGAGCCGTAATGACCGTAGCGAAGTGATTGACTTCGTGATTCAGGATTTGAAGGATGCGGCTGAAGTATTGCCGGAAACAATTACGACAGACGATGAAGGGCGTATTTCAAAATGGGGAGCTTATGCATTCCTTTCACGTGTCGCTTTATATGAAGGTACATGGCAACAAAACCGCAATAATGAAGAACGTGGCAAAGCATTGTTGAGTATTGCAGCGGATGCGGCGAAAAAAGTTATCGACAGTAAGCAATTCGAGCTATTCAAACCAGCAGCATTGGGAGAGATGGCTTATAAATACCTGTTCATTTTAGAGAATGTACAGTCTAATCCTGCGAATCTGACTAAGAGTGCCAATAAAGAATATATATTCTATCGTCGTCATGATGAAACGATTGCTCCGATCGGGACTAATATCACACATGGTTGTGTAGCGAACGTGCAATATATTAACCGTAAATTTGTGAATATGTATCTTTGTAGCAATGGGCTACCTATTGACCATGCCAAGAGTGCTGACCTCTTTAAAGGTTATGGAGGTCTGACTACGGAATTTGAAAATCGTGATAATCGCATGAAGAACTGTCTTCTGGCTCATGGCACTAAATATTGGGATAACGACAAACCGCGTATTGACTGGAAAGGTATGGATGGGGAAGATGCGACCAATGCCATTACATGTAATGTATTCCAAGGTTCCGGTTATCAAAACCAAAAATGGGGTACGGAACGTAAGGTGGCTGATACATTTGAAGGTTACGACTTTCCGATTATTCGTTATGCAGAAGTTTTATTGAATTATGCAGAAGCTATGTATGAGTTGGGAACCACTGGCAAAGCTTTGGATGATGCTTTGAATATCTCGTTGAATTTGGTTCGTCTCCGTGTAAATCCGGATATGCCTAAACTGACTACGTCTTTTGCTTCAGAAAACAGTTTGAATATGCGAGAGGAAATCCGTCGTGAACGTACCATCGAATTGTACAATGAAGGTTTCCGAGTTGATGATTTGAAGCGTTGGAATACTGCTATTGTAGAGATGCCTAAACCTATTCTAGGAGTGAAATGGACAGGAACTGATTTTGCGACTTCATGGGCTGGCGCTTCTAATATGGCAAAAGACTCCGATGGCTGTTTGATCTTGGAAAATAGTCGGCGCTGGGGTAGTAAAAATGACCTGTATCCGCTTCCGGTAGATCAGTGTCAGTTGAATCCGAACTTGGGACAGAATCCGGGATGGCAATAATCAAGTCTGAATAACTTAAAGAATAAGAATCATGAAAAGAGATTATATAAAATATTTTGTTGGACTGGCGGCTTGTTCGTTTTTAGGTCTGACTTCATGTGATGATGATAAGGATTTAGGAGGAAAGATGGACGAAATGATTACAGTATCCACCATTACTCTTAACGAAACTCAATATGATGCAGGGAATAAAACAATTTGTCTGCTGAAGAACAAAGAACTGCAACTCTCTTGGAGTATTGCACCTGAAAATGCAACCGATGCTAATGTGCAATGGACTTCGTCGGATGAATCTATTGTTGCTGTTACACGGGAAGGTAAGGTCGTGACTAAGGATAAAGCAGGAAAAGCTATTATTACATTAACGCCGGAAATCGGTTTCGGTCCGGAAGCTACGATCGTCACTAGAACAGTTGAAGTTATGGACGAATATACCTATATGTCAGCCATCAATATAACGAATGTTCCGGCAGAAGAGATTGCGGCAGGCGATGAATATCAATTAACTGTTTCTTCAGAACCGGCAACTACTACGTTCAAGCGTTATAAATGGACAAGTAGTAACCCGGAAGTAGCTACGGTGGATGAAAAGACAGGTTTGGTGACCGGAATCAGCAAAGGGGATGCGACTATTATAGTGACGGCTGATGATTTCAGTTCGAATCCGGTGTCTGCAAGTTGCGAGATAGGGGTTAAGATAGTAACTCCAATTACCGGAATGACGTTTACTGAAGATAAAGAACTCAATCAATTAGGATACGGACAGGAATACCAGATCAAATATACATTGGATCCTGTAGATGCTACTGCATCTTTACTGACTTGGACAAGTGATAATCCGGAGGTGATTAGTGTGGATAAGACTGGTAAATTGAGTATTAAAACAATGACCAATGGCTCTGCGACGATTACGGCTTCTTATGGACCTGTGGTACAGTCAAAGACGGTGACTGTTGCTGAAGGGCGTTTCTGCTATTCATTTGATAATAGTGTAGGGCCTTGGACTTTGGAGAATGGTGCTACTGCCACTTCGGACGGTGAAAAGACGGTGGTACAAATGGGATTCGATAAGGGTAAGTATCGTGGGGATTTAGTTCTGGTAAAGAATAATAGTGGGAAGACAGTAATAATAACTCCGGCTACATATAGGTATGTTGCTCTGAAAATAAAACCGCTATCTGTTCTTCAATCGGGCAATAATAGCGCAGGGTGTGTTAAATTTGAGATATATGACAATCCTTTAACTATTGGTTATAACTATCTTGGCGGTAAGGGTAGTGCTAATAATTCATTTTCGATATTGAATAGGACACAAGTATCTACAACAGAGCCGAATATTCTTTATTTTGATTTGATGTCAAATTTTGATAATAAGAATCCGGAAGTCAGAACTAAGTTTGATTTGGTGCAATTAAAATTTGTAATAGCTGACTATTTAGCTCCTGCTGTATCCTATGATTTATATTGGGTACGTACGTTTAAAACTTTGGAAGATTTGCAAGCTTTTGTAGATAGTGAAAACAATACTAACGAATAACTACCATGAATAAGATGAAATTATATACAATAATAGGAGCAGGGCTTTTTGCCCTGACTTCTACCACGCTTTTAGCATGTAGCGAAATAGAAGACGGCTCTAATGATATGAGTAGTTGGCCGGAAGTGAAGGATTATGTTACGACTTTGGAACATCCTTGTATGCTTCATACAGAAACGGATTTTGAGTTTGTAAAAGGAAAAGTGCAAGCCGGTGCGCAACCTTGGAAAAATGCGTTCGATCATTTAAGTCGTGGTGAGAATAGCTTGTCACAATCAAATTATAAGGCTTCTCCGGTGAAATTATTGGCGCGTCTCGATCAAAATAATTGGGCAGGCAAATATCCCAATGACTGGAATAACTACACGAAGTTGATGAAGGACGCTGCCGCAGCCTATCAATTGGCCCTTCGATGGAAATTGTCGGAGACTGACGGTGCACAGTATGCAGATGCTGCTGTCGCTATTTTGAATGACTGGGCTAAAACATGTACAGGATTTATCGTGAATGATAAAGGTGAATTTATAGATCCGAACGAGTTCTTGATTTTTATTCAGGTACATCAAATAGCAAATGCAGCGGAGATTATGCGTTCTTATTCAGGATGGCAGGAAGCTGATTTCATTAAGTTTAAAGCATGGATTGCAGATGTCTTTTATCCTCATATCACAAAATTCCTGTCTACGCACAATGGAAATGAATGTGCACTTCATTATTGGCTCAATTGGGATTTATCTGCGATGACAGCTTTACTTTCTATCGGTATTTTGGCGGATGATAACTTTAAAATCAATGAAGCTATTCAATATTTCAAATTCGGTATTGGTTCGGGAAATATAGGAAATGGCGTTCCTTTCATACATTTAGATCCGGATAGTAATGAAATGCTGGGACAATGTCAGGAATCAGGCCGTGACCAGGGACATGCTACCTTGTGTGTCAGTCTGCTGGGTGCTTTCTGTCAGATGGCAAAGAATGTAGGTGAAGACCTTTTCATCTTTGATGACGGACGTGCATTGGCTATGTGTGAATATGTAGCTAAATACAATATCGGTGGTGCTGAAACCGGTAGTTCAAGTGCCAGTTGGAAGATGACGAGTTTTAAATATACAGATAATGATCTGCCTTATACTACTTATACAAATTGTAGTGGAAGCTGGGATACCATTTCTGCACAGGAAAGAAGAGAAGGAAAGGATTCACGTGGTGAAGTGCGTCCTGCATGGGAGCTGGTGAACCGTTTGGCGCAGGATTATGGTAAATCAAGCATCTATGCTAAGATGTGGGTTGATAAAATGCGTGAAAATGCATCACGCGGAAATTCCGATGGTGGGGCAGGTGATTATGGACCTAATAGCGGCGGTTATGACCAATTAGGTTTCGGAACCCTGATGTTTGCAAAAGAGTAAAGAAAAAGCTGTTGGTAATATAACATGATTGTTTTACAATAATCTTGCATAAATAGAAAAAAGTTGGAAAGGGATTAGGTATTTACCTAATCCCTTTCGTATATATAAGTAAATAGGTCAGTAAATAGATTGTTTTGAAATCAGAGATAGGATTCAGTTTTAAAAGTGCTTGGTTTTTATATAAGGTAGAAAGAACCTGTTTTTAGGAATAACGAATCTAGTTTTGAATGAAATTGATTAGTAAGGTATATGCGTAAAAAGATTCTGTTTTTAGCAGGAATGATGGCTTGCAGTTCATTGGCAGGCGCACAAGAAATTTCTAAGACCTGGGTGGCTGATAAGGGGAATGGAACTTATCAGAACCCGGTTCTTCATGCTGACTATTCAGACCCGGATATCTGTGCGGCCGGAGATGATTTCTATATGACAGCATCCAGCTTTAATTGTATTCCCGGAATTCCTATTCTTCATTCCAATGATTTGGTTAATTGGTCGTTAGTAAACTATGCGTTACCGGTTCAGGAGCCGGAATCTTTCTTCGATAAGGCACAGCATGGTAAAGGCGTATGGGCACCGGCCATTCGTTTTCATAACGGAGAATTTTATATTTATTGGGGGGATCCGGATTATGGAATCTATATGATTAAAACCAAAGACCCAAAAGGAAAATGGAGCAAACCTGTACTGGTGAAAGCAGGGAAAGGAATGATTGATGCAACTCCTTTGTGGGACGAAGACGGAAAAGTATATCTGATACATGCTTATGCCGGAAGCCGTAGTGGGGTGAACAGTATCCTCGTCATTTGCGAACTGAATCCAGAAGGAACAGAAGTTATTTCCGATCCGGTGATGGTGTTCGACGGAAATGATGGAAAGAATCATACCGTAGAAGGACCGAAGCTCTATAAACGCAACGGATACTATTATATTTTTGCTCCGGCAGGAGGTGTCGCAGCCGGTTGGCAATTGGTACTTCGCTCAAAGAACATCTATGGTCCTTACGAATCGAAAATTGTGATGGCACAAGGAAAGACAACGATAAACGGACCTCATCAGGGTGGTTGGGTAGACACCAACACAGGAGAATCCTGGTTCGTCCATTTTCAAGATAAAGGCGCTTACGGACGTGTGATTCATCTGAATCCGATGATGTGGGTAAATGACTGGCCTGTGATCGGAGTGGACAAGGATAAAGACGGTTGCGGTGAACCTGTAACGACTTATAAGAAACCGAATGTGGGAAAGACCTATCCGGTAGCTACTCCGCCGGAGAGTGACGAATTCAATACCCGGCATTTGGGATTACAATGGCAATGGCATGCCAATAAAAAAGACACTTACGGGTTTACTACCGATTTGGGATTTATCCGTCTTTATGCAGGCAGCCTTTCGAAAGAGTTTGTGAACTTCTGGGAAGTTCCTAATCTGTTGATGCAAAAGTTCCCGGCTGAAGAATTTACAGCTACGACCAAGCTGACATTTACTGCCAAGCAGGATGGAGAACAAACCGGAATCATTGTGATGGGATGGGATTATAGTTATCTTTCTATTCGCAAAGCGGGAGATCAGTTTATTCTGCAACAGGCAGTTTGCAAGGATGCGGAACAGCAAAATCCCGAACAGATAAAAGAATTGGCAAATATTCCAGTAAAATATTTGAAGATGCCGGGAGTAGCAGATAATGAATGGCAAACAGTTTATTTACAGGTAAAGGTTCGTAAAGAAGCTGTTTGTACATTTGCTTATAGTCTGGACGGGAAGAAATATACGACAGTGGGAGAGTCTTTCACAGCCCGTCAAGGCAAATGGATTGGAGCCAAAGTCGGACTATTCTGTGTGACTCCGAATGAAGGCAATCGGGGATGGGCAGATGTCGATTGGTTTCGGATGGATAAGTAATTGACCAATCAATAATTGACAAAGAGAAATAAAGATTAAGAATTAACTCGAAGATATCAGATTAAGATGAAAAAGATTGTAGTAGGTTTGGCTGTGATGTTAGGTTTCTGTACGTGTGCTCATCAGCCGTCCGGTACATTGGATGTGAATAAGGCATTGGACTATTGTGCAGAGCAGACACAACGTACGCTTGCGGAACTGAAAACAGACTCCGGCATCGACTATACAATGATGCCACGTAATATCATGACTGACGAACATCATTGGAATTGTCGGAAAGCGACGAAGGAAGAATGGTGTGCCGGTTTCTGGCCCGGAGTATTGTGGTATGATTACGAATATACGAAAGATAAACAGATTCAGAAAGAAGCGGAGAAGTTCACGAACTCACTGGAATTCCTTTCCAAGACTCCGGCTTTCGACCATGATTTGGGCTTCCTCGTGTTCTGTAGCTACGGAAATGGTTACCGCCTGACCAAGAATCCGGCTTACAAACAAGTGATTCTTGATACAGCCGATACGTTGGCTACTCTGTTCAATCCTATCGTAGGAACCATCCTTTCATGGCCTCGTGAAGTGGAACCCCGCAACTGGCCGCACAATACCATCATGGATAACATGATTAACCTCGAAATGCTTTTCTGGGCAGCGAAGAATGGTGGAAATCCTTATTTATATGATATTGCCGTTTCTCATGCCGATAAAACGATGAAATGCCAGTTCCGTCCCGACTATACATCTTACCATGTAGCGGTATACGACACCATTACAGGTAATCTGATAAAAGGAGTAACCCACCAAGGTTATGCTGACAGCACCATGTGGGCGCGTGGTCAGGCATGGGCAATCTATGGATACACGGTAGTTTATCGTGAAACGAAAGATCCTAAGTATCTTGATTTCGCGCAGAAAGTGACAGATGTCTATCTCGAACGTCTGCCGGAAGACAAGGTTCCTTATTGGGACTTCAGTGCACCGGGAATACCGGATGCTCCGCGTGACGCTTCAGCTGCCGCAGTGGTGGCCTCTGCTTTGCTTGAACTATCCACTTACCTCCCGAATGGAACCGGAAAACGTTATAAAGATGCAGCTACTGAAATGCTGGCAAGCCTGAACTCTGACAGTTATCAGAGTGGCAAAAGCAAACCGTCATTTCTGTTGCATAGTGTAGGACACTGGCCCGCTCATTCTGAAATAGATGCTTCTATTATTTATGCAGATTATTATTATATCGAAGCCTTGTTGAGGCTGAAACGTCTGCAAGAAGGACACGGGGTATTGGGATAACAGTATTACCGGGCTTATGAATACGGTAATATCAAAGTATCGGTAGAACTAATAAAGTGAATAGTCCGATTAGAATAGGTGATAGTGTAAAAAAGGAAAAGCTCTGCAAGAACGAAGGTTCTATACAGAGCTTTTTTTACTGGTTAGGGTTAGGCTTATTTATTATTTTACCTTGATGATGTCATAATTCAAATTGCTGACAGCTTCTTGCAAGCTATCGTTCACCAAACGAAGAGTGGTGTCGTTAACAACCACGAAATACATCGGAGCTTCACCATCTTTCGGAGTTAACTTAACAGCAGTAACAGGTTTTTTGTTCACAACCTTGTGTACAGTCTCTTGTTTTCCTTTCGAAGTGAAAGTCTTGTTTTGTCCTTGACCTTCAGCGTCGAGGTAAGTCATATCCAGTGTGTACACTGTATCTACACCGTCAGTTGCAGCATTTAAGGTCAGTACATAGTCAATACCCGGACCGTCGGCAGCAGGAAGAGTACCTTCATAAACTTCAGTCAATTCGGTAATCGGAGTCATAGCAATAGCTAGACTGTCTGCTTGTGCCTCTGCGGCTTTGTTTGCTTTTGATTGGCATGATGCCAAAGCAGCTACGACTGCTGCTAACATAATTACTTTTTTCATCATTAAGTGCTTTAAGTTAATATAATTATAGTGAGCTATTGCTCGTTTTTTACTATCCTATTCCTGTTCCTCGTCCCGTTTGATGACAAGCAGTTTGTCTACTCGTCCGCGGTCCATGTCCACCACTTCGAATTGCAGATTCTTGTAGGTGAAGATATCTCCTGCTTTCGGGATGCGACCAATCAGGAACATGGCCAATCCACCCAGAGTGGTGAAGTCTTCCGATTCCAGATCTTCGTAGGATAGGATACCCATTTCCTCCATGAAGTCGTCGATATTCATTGAAGCTTCCACCAGCATTGAACCATCCTGCCTAGTGACGATTTCTTCTTCTTCCATTTCATCCTCTTCAAGGATGTCTCCGAAGATACTTTCGGTCAGGTCGTGCAGTGTGATAATGCCTTCTGTGCTGCCATACTCGTTAACAACAACTCCGAACTTGTTTTTGTTCTTCTTAAATAGCTCTAAAACTTTATTTGCATACAAACTTTCCGGAATAAAGAGGGGAGGACGGGCAATTTCGCGCAGGTTAAACACCTTTTTGTTGCCTACCATCAGGATAATATCCTTTACGGAAACCACACCGATAATCTCATCTTTCCGTTCGTCTACCAATAGATATTTACTGTAATGTTCTTCTTCGATAATCTTCATCACTTTTTCCTGTGTATCATCGGGATGAAGGATAATAAGATCTCTGCGATGTGTCATCAGTTCGTTGGCGCGTTTATCAGAGAAACGAAATACGTCGCGTATCATTTCCGTTTCCTCTTTGTCAATCACACCCTGCTCCGAACTTTGGTGCAGGAGCATTTTGATTTCCTCCTGTGTCATGGGACGTTCTTCGCTTTTCAGACCGATAAGTTTGTTCAGTAACCGGGTAGAGACGCTTAGCAACCACACAAAAGGATAAGAAACCTTTGTCAGCAAAATCATGACCGGGCTGAACAAAGTAGCGTACCGCTCCGGATTGCTAAGAGCAATGGATTTAGGAACCAGCTCTCCGATAATCAGAGAAAGATAGGTGATGATTGCTACGGTAGTAATCATTGCCAGGTTGCGTGCGTATGCTTCTGCGCCCGGAATGAGAGAAAAGAAAGGTACGAGGTCGTCGGCAATAGCCACACCACCATACGCACCGGATACGATACCGATCAGCGTGATACCAATCTGAATGGTAGACAAGAACTTTTCCGGTTCTTCCAATTGTTTTAAAACTCCTCGGGCTGATTTGTTACCTTTTGCGACAAGTGTTTCAAGACGTGCTTTGCTGGATGATACCAACGCAATTTCATACATGGCAAAAATGCCATTCAGTATAAGTAAGAAAAGTATGATAAGAAATTCCATAAATGGATTTAAATGGTTATAGGGTCGAAATTACAAGAAATCGGGACACTATGCAAATATGTGTAATATATTAATGAAAATTTAATAATCGTGTTGTCTTTTTTGTGTAATCATAATAATATAATTGAGGCACGGATTACGCAGATTTCACAGTTTCAATTAAATAAGAACTGTGTTAATCCGTGTAATCCGTGCCTTAATAAAAATCAACAGGAAGTTTTGAACTCTTCCTTATATATTAGATAAACTCTTTACTTCTTAGCGTAGCTGTCTGCTTTGGCTTTTGTACGTTCAATGCGCTTTTGAGTGTCCGGATGTGAAGAGAACATTCTTTGTGCATAGGATGCTTTAGGAGCATCTTTTGCAAGTTCTGCCAATTTACTCAAGGCATTTGCCATTGCATAAGGGTCGATGCCGTTTTTTACGCAGAATTCAACACCATAATCATCGGCTTCATTTTCTTGCTTTTGTGAGAATTGTGCACCGGCAAGAGCTTCTGCCATGGCTCCCAGTTCGGAGTCTGTCAGTTTGGCTACTTTGTCGTTGGCTGCACCTGCCGCGTTTTTCACAGCTGAACGTAGGTAGGCATTTTTCATAGCGTCTTTGGAATCTGTGTGAACCACATGGCCGATTTCATGACCTACCACTGCCATTACTTCTTCGTCCGTCATAACATCCATCAGACCGGCGCAGATACGTACACTACCGTCACCGCAGGCAAAGGCGTTTACGTCTATTACTTCATATACGCCAAAGTTAAGTTTCAGTCCGTCCACTTCTTTGATATGTCCCGTCAGTTTCTCCAACCGTTTGCCATATTCAGTATCAGGTTTTGTCAATGGATTATGAGTGTCCATCCATGCCATATATTCCTTACTCATATTAGCAATGTCCGCATCAGATAATGTAACGGCTGATACTACATCTTTACCTGCTTGTAAAGCTTTTCCTAAATTAATCTTCTTGCCGAATTGTGCAGAAGCTGTCATTCCCATGCCTAATAATACGAAGGCAATCATAGCGATTTCTCTTTTCATACTCTTTTTCTAGTTTAATGTTCTATGCATAAATTAATACTCAAATGTTATTCCTAATGTGGGGAGCAAAGTCCCGCTCGATTGTTTGAGGCGTTTCATTTTATAGTGTTGGCTGTTGGCAGGAGCTTCCGGATTCTCGATGATGCCGGTGCTCATCAGCACATCCTGCTGTTTCAGTTTGCTGGCCGTGATATTCTGCAAATCAAGATAGAATCCCAGCATGCAATGTTTCAGATAAAATGTCTTGTCGATGCGGAGGTCTACCTGTGCAAAGGCCGGAAGACGTTCCTTATTATATTTTGAATAGTCGTAATATGCTTTGCCTTGTGCATCCCAGGCGGATACCAAAGATGACTTTTCTTCATCGTATGGGGTATAAGGAGCACCGCCGATGCAACTGACTTTCATGCCGACACTCCATTGGTGGGGCAGATTGTAAGTTCCCCGTAAATTGAAAATATACCGGTTGTCCCATGCGGATGCGATGTATTCGCTCTTTTTGTCGTTGCGGTATTCACTTTTAAAGATGGTGAAGGAGGAAGCCAGATTCAGTTTCTTGGCGATCAGCCACTTTACCAGAATCTCCGCGCCATACGAACGTCCTTGAGCGGTAGAAGTCAGCAATTCATTGCCAATCACTCCATAGTCATTTCCTTTGCAGGTAAGAGGAATCCCGTCTACAACGGAGAGCGGAATTTTGTCATAGTCTTTATAGAATCCTTCGACGGAGACTTCGAACGTATCTCCTTTGCGCCAACTAATGCCCAGACTTTCCTGGCTGACTTTCATATAACGCAGATTGTATTTGTTGACATACTTTCCGTTATTATCTTTAAAACCGAGTGCCGTGTAAGGAGGCAACTGATAATAAAGTCCTGCATTTCCGCTAACGAACCAGTGCTCGGCAAGTTGGTAGGAAAGCGATATGCGGGGAGAAAGCTGGTCGGAGAGTGACTTCATGGCCGACGAATAATTGTTGGCATCAGCTCTCAATCCCAAGGAAGCTGTGAAACGTTCGTCCATCGAAGAGTAGCTGATAGTGCCGAAAAGTCCCCAACGCATCATTCCCAAATAGGTATGGTAATCAAACGTTTGTGCCTGATTGGTATATGCCTTTTGAAAGGTGGTATTGGTATATTGACTATAATCCAGATTCACTCCGAGATTGACTTTCCAGTTGCGGAAAGAAGAATTGTTTTCGAAGCGGAACTTCGTTTCCTGTTCGGTAGAACGGAGGCGGAGCATCAGATTCTCCGGAATGCTTTCATCATTCTGCCGGTATTTGGTATTGCGGTTGTTCAGATAACTGTGACTGACTACCACCGATTGCACATGCGGGCCTGCATAGTGACGATATACAGCACCTAAGGTAAACGTTTCCTGCTTGATTTTTGGCAGGTAACTAAGGATATATTCATTGTCCTCGCTATCTGCTTTCGTGTTCAATCGCATATTGTCGATTCCTCCAAGCCCCAATACCGTCAATTCGTTCTGTTCGTTGAACCGGGTTTTCAATTTGAATTGCGCATCGGTGAAAGTCGGCAGGAAAGGCAGGTCGAGCATATCAAACAGGAATTGCAGATAAGATTGACGCACAGATACCAGATAGGAGGTTTTCTTTCCAATATGTCCGTTAGAGGCCAGAGAGACCTCGGATGCTCCGAGGGTAGCTTTTAGTGAGTTATGCTCCATGTCTCCGTCGCGCAATTTGAAATCAAGCACGGAGCTAAGCGCGTTTCCTCTGTCAGTGGGAAAAGCACCTGTATAGAAATTTACTTCACGGATCAGGTCGGCATTAAGGATTCCCACCGGACCGCCGGATGCTCCTTGCGTGCTGAAGTGATTGATATTGGGTATTTCCACTCCGTCCAGATAGAAACGGTTTTCAGAAGGAGAACCACCGCGTACAATCAAGTCATTGCGGTAGCCGATAGGAGAGAAGGCAACTCCCGGATAAGACTGAACAATACGCGAAATGTCCCGATTGGCTCCCGGACTCTTTTCTATTTCCTGCAATCCGATGATACGCAGGCTGACCGGACTTTCCAGATCGCGCCGGAAAGGAGAAGCGGTGACGGTTACTCCTGTGAGTTCGGTCAGGTTCTCTTCCATTTCTATCGAAATGTTCAGATCTTTGGTAGATAAGATATATTCGGGAGTAGTGACACTCTTGTAGCCGATGGCTGTCGCTTGGAGGCGGTAGATGCCGGGAGGCACTTGTTCGATGGTGAAATGACCTTCCGCATTGGTGACACCACCTTTGTTCAGCCCAAGAACCATTACGTTAATGAATTCTAATGGCTGACGGCTGTTTTTCTCAATCACCGTTCCCTTTATTTGATGTACAGGTTGGGCCTGTAACAGGGAAAGCAGGATGTTAGAAAATAGTAGCAGTGTCAATAGTTTTTTCATGTGATTGCCAATTGTCGGTGCGAAAGTACGAAAAAAGTATTAAATAATGATACCTTCCGTGAATAAAAAAAGAATCACTTCTGATTTGGTTCGTTTTACCTGCTGATAAAGTTAGCCGGATTTTGTTTCACATTTCATTTTTATATCTTATTTTTGTGGGACATATTAAAACAGATTCCTTATGAAGACTGTAAAATTGATAACTTGCAATGATGCGATGAAGGCACATATCCTTCAGGGAGCATTGGAGAATGAAGGCATCGAGTCTATTCTGCACAATGAGAATTTCTCTACTTTGTATAAAAGTTGCGTAAGTAGTATAGCAGGGGTGGATATATTGGTGGCAGACGAAGACTACGAGAATGCTGTCCAAGTGTTGAAGGATAACGATAGTTGGCCGGAAGAGTTAACGCTTTGTCCGTACTGCGGTTCATCGGACATCCAGTTGGTTTTGAGAAAAGAAAAGCGTTGGCGTGCTATGGGGGCTGCTATCATTTCTGCATTAATGGTCATTCCCCCGGGAGACAACCACTGGAACTATACCTGTAAACAGTGTCATAAAAACTTTGAAATGCCGGTTGCTAAATTTAATCCTGCTGTAGAGCCAGAGGAATAATTATATCTAACTATTTATAACACACAATGGAAAAGAAAAAAAATCTATTAATTGCTCTTCTTTTAATTTGGGTAGCTCCCTCTTTTGCTGCCAAAGTAGATACCTTGTTAATTAAAAGTCCTTCCATGAATAAGGAAGTGCAAGTGGTCGTTGTTACGCCGGATGCTGCATCAGGAAAGAAAGCGGTGGCTTGTCCCACCATTTATTTACTGCACGGTTACGGTGGAAATGCTAAAACATGGATTGGCATTAAACCGAATCTTCCCCAAATTGCGGACGAAAAAGGAATCATATTCGTTTGTCCGGACGGAAAGACCAGTTGGTACTGGGATAGTCCGGTCAATCCGTCTTTCCGCTATGAAACTTTTATTTCGTCGGAACTGGTGAAGTATATCGACGAACATTACAAGACGATTGCCGACCGTAAGGGACGCGCCATCACCGGATTGAGTATGGGTGGACACGGAGCGATGTGGAATGCAATCCGTCATAAAGATACGTTTGGTGCCAGTGGAAGTACAAGCGGAGGGATGGATATTCGCCCGTTCCCGAAAAACTGGGACATGGCTAAACAGTTGGGAGAATATGAATCGAATAAGGAGGTATGGGATAATCATACCGTTATCAATCAGATTGATAAGATAGAGAATGGCGATTTGGCTATCATTGTCGATTGTGGAGAAGATGATTTCTTCCTGAATGTGAACAAGGATTTGCATAACCGCCTGTTGGAAAGAAAGATCGATCATGATTTTATTACCCGCCCGGGAGCGCATAATGGACAGTATTGGAATAATTCCATTGATTATCAGATTCTGTTCTTTGATAAGTTTTTCAAGAAATAAAACCGGGAATACTTGACTTTGGCTTTTCAATGTTGTATCTTTGGTACAGAATCATAAAATAGATTGAGGTTAAACTACGATAGAAGGAGGGAGCGGAAGCTTTCTCCTTTTTTGTTGTATCCTTGGGAGTCGTGAGCTTTATCCCGGTTTATAAAAGGGATGAAACCGGAGATTAACGTGTTTTATACCGTAGCTTTATAAAAATTAGACGGTGCATTACGACTCATTAAACGCTGCGTTAGGAGAAGTTAGAGCCTTTGTTAAGAGCCTTTGTTTCGGAATAAACAAAGTTGAGGCATGAAAAGTACCTTTATAGGTTAAGAATCTATAATTCTGCTCTTGACAGAAATAGAGTGATTATACTACTTTAAAAGAGAATTCGATGTTCGGAATGAAAGATTATTCGAAAGAAACCGAAATGTTGCGTGTGTATGGATAATAGCTGGCCTGTCCTCCGGCATAGGTCGTCTGACAAATCATCCTGGATGGATTTCCTTTTTTATCAAACCCATACGAATAGACTGTCTTTTCGTCGTTACTTCCTGCAGGACAACTGTGCATGGTGAAATGGCGTGGATCCTTACCCAATAACCCTGCGTAAAGAGCTTCAATATGGAATGTCAGAGGGTGTATTTCCAATAAACCGAGGCAGGGCAAATGATATGTCGAACTTTCTTCTCCCGGTTCATAAATGAACTTGTTTTCAAGGCCGTTCATCTTGGAACTGATAGAGGTTATATCTCCGTTCTCGTATGTAAGTGATGTTGATGAATATTCTGTATCGTCAATATTCTCGACAATTCCGGTTAAGTATCCTTCTGCAGAGTAAGAAAATTGATAAATACGATTTTGTGAAGACAAACTGTATACACATTGACTGGCATAGCCTTCGCTATTTAATATATATACTAAAGTGAGATAGTCAGTGGTAACTGTTACCTGATTATCAGAGTAGCTCAAGTTTACTTCGTTACTGATTTCTTCTTCGAAATACCGTTGTTTTATAATATGTTGGATCAGGCGTTCGCCATCGAACATAAACTTCTCTGTTCTATCTACAGGATTTGAATCGCTCTTGACGGTTTCATTGAAAATCATAGCCCATTGCCCTTTATTCTCTACTGTGCCCTTTTCGTCATCATCCGAACAACTGAATGTCAGTATTGCCAGCAATAAAATAGCTACTATTTTCATCCTTTCTTATTTTAATCGTAATCCGTTACTACTAAAACGTCTACTTGCCGGACTTATAACGCTTTTCTCTATCTTGAATTGCGCTTTTGTGGTCTCTTCGGTTTCCTCGTCCTTTGGTGGATAAGTTTTGTTCAATACCCCGAGAGCTACACTCAACAAAGTCTCTTTTTCATCACCGAAAGGTAGGAAAGTTAAGTAATCGGTTGAAGCATTGACTGCGTATGTCGGTTTGAATCCACCATAAGTGTCATGTTCTGAATTATAGATAGTGCATACAGCCGGATTGATAGACCACAAAAATTCTTCATTGATAAATTGTTCCGTAGCTACATTTTGTCCTTTGGTTGAACTGCCGATAGCTATTAACTGTTGGATTTTTCCGTTCAGGCTATGCATCAACATTTCCGGAGCTCCTGCCGTTTCTCCACTAATCAAAACGATAAGAGTCGTTAAATCCAGGTTCTTGCCACCGGAGGTGCCTAATAAATCAGAATTAAAGATCAGAGTTGCATCTTTTGCTGTATTCTTATCATTATATTCCAAGAATGCCATTGTTTGGTCAAGGTAAAAAGAAGACACAAGAATAGTGCTTAATAGTTGCGTACATTCAATGCTTCCTCCTTTGTTATATCGTAGGTCGAGTATCACTTGATGGATATTCTTTTGGGCAAGCTCATCCGACCATTCACGTAATTCGGTGTTGTATTTTTCCGGATTGTCTTTAGTACCTGCTGTAAAGCTGTTGTACATTAGGTAACCGACTTCCCTTCCATCAGTCAACGTTAATATTTTCTTGCAGTGAATAGGGTTGTCTACCAATGATACGGCTGCTCCCATTTCTACAGGGTCGCCTACCGGTACAACTCGGTAAATATCTTCTTCTTCCTCGCCTTCTACTGGCGGCTCTGTAGGTGGTACTTTTTGATATTTTCCCAAAGTTATTTCCAAAGGTCCTGTGCCTTGCAGTAGTTGAGCCTCATATTTTTTGCTGATATACGATGTATCTACTTTTACAATCCAGTCGCCTCGCTTTAGTACGGCAGCAGCTGGCGAACCAGGAATTACATAAGTAATCAATGCGTTGTAGGCAGTATCGATGTCCGGGTTGCGAACTAGTGAATAGTCGAATCCATAAGTAGGCAGCGGAGCCTCCATCACAGAATCTACAAACGAGTAGCTGTCTTTTTTTGATTTCACTTTAGATAAGAACGAGGCAGGTTCCAGAAACAGATTCACATCATCGTAGGAAGGTAGATCTTGATACCACAGATAGTTCTGTTGCATGATGTCGTACATCCATGTATCTAGTGCAGTTTGATGGGCATACTCCGGCCAGCGGTCGACACCACAGGAGAAGAAACCACTGATAGATACGAGGATCAGGGCAGGTATGAGGATTATCTTTCTTAATTTCGTCATCATAAAAAGCTTTTTACTGTGCAAATGTAGGAAATACTTTGCTTATCTACCACATTTATGGTATAAAAATGCCTTCAATGTGTGATTGGGTGTTAGAGAATCTTGCCTTATCTTTGTGACATCAAAGTTTTCGATAGGTATTAGCTAAAATATAGAAAGTTATTAATAGACGGATTTTTATTCATGGAGATAGCTGCATTATTATCAGGAGGTGTCGACAGTTCGGTTGTTGTACATCTCCTTTGTGAGCAAGGATATAAGCCTACTCTTTTTTACATTAAGATAGGTATGGACGGAGCGGAATATATGGACTGTTCGGCAGAGGAGGATATTGAATTATCTACTGCAACGGCACGTAAATACGGTCTGTCTTTGGAAGTGGTGGACCTGCATCAGGAGTATTGGAAGAATGTGGCGGCGTATGCCATTGATAAAATTCGGCAGGGATTGACACCGAATCCGGACGTGATGTGTAATAAGCTTATCAAATTCGGCTGCTTTGAACAGCGTGTCGGGAAAGATTTCGACTTTACGGCAACCGGTCACTATGCCACCACCTCGCAATGTGATGGTAAAACTTGGCTGGGCACGGCAAAAGATCCCGTGAAAGATCAGACAGACTTTCTCGCCCAGATTGATTACCTGCAAGTTTCCAAACTCATGTTTCCCATTGGAGGGTTGATGAAGCAGGAGGTACGTGAGATTGCAAACCGTGCCGGATTGCCTAGTGCCAAAAGGAAAGACAGTCAGGGGATTTGTTTTCTTGGAAAGATAAACTACAATGATTTCGTTCGTCGTTTTTTAGGAGAAAAGGAAGGGGCGATTGTTGAACTGGAAACCGGAAAGAAAGTGGGTACACATCGCGGCTATTGGTTCCACACAATTGGTCAGCGGAAAGGGCTCGGATTGAGTGGAGGTCCCTGGTTTGTAGTCAAGAAGGATATTGAGGAAAATACTATCTACGTATCTCGTGGCTACGGTGTAGAGACACAATACGGTAATGAATTCCGGATGCATGATTTCCATTTCATTACTGATAATCCTTGGAAAGGTCAGGAGAAGGAGATAGACATTACTTTCAAGATTCGTCACACTCCCGAATTTACAAAAGGAAAACTGATACAGGAAGGGGAGAAACTGTTTCACATCTTGTCGTCCGAAAAGTTGCAAGGCATTGCTCCGGGACAGTTTGGGGTGATTTATGATGAAGAAGTAAAAGTTTGTGTGGGGAGCGGTGAAATCATCTGTTAAATAGTTTATTTTGATTGGTGAAGATTGGATTATCAGGAGATTTTTCACTACTTTTGTTTCGTAGAATATAAATAAAGGAGGATTGCTTATGACAACGATGGAATTGAAAAGTCTGAAGATGGACTTGGTGGAGGAACTCCTGAGTTTGAATGACAAAGAGATGCTCAATCGAGTGAAGAACTATTTGAAACGACTGAAAAAAATGGAAGCTGAAAAAGAAGAGGAAGAAATCACGAAAGAAGAAGTTCTAGCAGGGATTGACGCCGGACTGAAAGAGGTAAAACTTTCAATGGAAGGTAAGTTGGAGGTAAAGACTGCAAGAGAGTTCATTAATGAATTATGAAATTATAGTTAAGCCGACATTTCAGCGGGAGGCTAAAGGCGAAACACTATTCCTCTTTTAAGGAGGATTTTGTTTCATTGATTGATGATTTAGAACAGAATCCTCTGCTAGGAACGGACTTGGGACATGGACTGCGCAAAGTTCGTATGAAAATAACTTCAAAAGGAAAAGGTAAAAGTGGAGGAGCAAGGGTTATAACATTTACTTTAGTCGTTTCTCAACAAGATGCAGTTTTGAATCTTCTCTATATTTATGATAAAGCAGATAGAGCGTCTATATCAGAAAAGGAAATAGAACAACTTCTGAAACAGAATGGATTGAAATAGAATAGAGAAAGGCACTGTTCACTAGTTTGTGCTAATAGGATGTGTAGGGTAATTCTTATAAGGCGGCATCTCAGATGTAGTATTCCGCTAAATCCACAATCCCAGCCCTCATCGCATATTTAGTAGCTTCATGTACATTATTTACTCCCAATTTGCGAAAGATATTCTTACGATGACTGTTTATCGTATGGAAACTAAGATTTTTCTCTGTTGCAATCTCTTTCGTCGTTTTTCCCAATGCAATTTCTTTTAGGATATTCTTCTCCGTTTGTGTCAGCAGATGATCGTCTACGCTTGAGGCAGCCAGCGGAGAAGAAGCGCCCGAAAGCAACAGATTGCTGACATGATTGCAAATATACCGTTGTTTGCGGGTGGCACATTGAATGGCAGTCATGATTTCTTCTTTCGAGTTATCTTTCATCACTACCCCGAAAGCCATACTGCTGAACAGTACCTGGCGGAGAAAGTTCAGGCTAAGTTCGTCAGAGAATAGAATCCAGTCGGCTTCCTTGAATCTTTCCTGCAAGACAATCAATTCATCCGCCCCGGCAAAATTGAACAGTGTATAATCCAATACAATCACCGCTTGCGGATGCAATCGTAGCTGCTGAATCAGTTCAGCCTTGTTATCAGCTTCTAAAAGGAGGGACACTTCCTTTTGTTTACTTAGCAGGAACATCATTCCCGCCTTACTGATATCCTGATTGTCTGCGATGATAAATTCTCTCATAAGCAACGATGAATAAAAAACTCCGCTACAAATGTACGCATTTTGCGTGATTTGTAGCGGAGTTATGATAAGATTCTTGTATCCGGATTACCAGGAACGTCCTTTGAAGATATTTGACTGGTCAAGCGGAACGATATTTCCGTTCAATGTCAGGTTATTGTTGCTGAAGTTCGGGCTGATGCTAACCGAAGCAGTATTGTTTCCGCTGCTCATATTGATAAATACTTGAGCGGAGATGCCGATACCCTGAACGCTGAATGAGCAGTTCACATTTCCTTTTTTGTCGATATTCATCTTCATATCCGAAGAATTACCATCTACTGTAACACCACCGATTCCGTTAGGACCTGGGTAAGGAGTGTTGAAAGCAGTCTGTACGGTAGCTCTGTTGCCGTTCATCAAGACGAAGTTGGTGTTTGAAGTAACAAAAGCACTCATACCGTTGCGGAAGACAACTTGATTAGCTTCCAATACAAATTGCTTGTTCTTCAAAGCCTGTACAGCTTGTTGATAGGCTGCCATGTCCTGCACCTCTTCTTCGGCACGGAGTTTTGCTCTTTCTGCATCTCTTTGAGCTTTTCTTTCTGCGCGGCGTGCTGCTGCGTTACTTTCTTGTGCATACATCATTGTGCTTGCACTTACTAATACTAATGCTACTAATGCAATAAACTTTTTCATAACTTTTTTTTGTTTAGGTTTAATACGTTGTTCGTTTATTGCAAAAACAAAGTGTATGCCAGATTGTTCACGAACGTCTTGCAATTTTATATCCGATGGCTGCCACAGTGATACTCATTAAGGGGCTGATAATGTTGAAAAAACAATAAGGTAGATACACAAGTGTGGGTACACTTAGGATAGTAGCTTGTGTCATTCCGCAACTATTCCACGGAATCAATACGGATGTAACGGTTACTGCATCTTCCGTCGTACGGCTTAGTAAGCAACTTTCATACCCTTTCTTGGCATAAATATCGCGAAACATATTTCCCGTCAGAATGATACTGATGTATTGGTCGGCAGTTGTCAGATTAAGAAACATGCCGGAGCAGACTGTTGCTCCAACCACGCTGACTGTTTTCTTCATGAAGCGGACGAAGATGGAAGTGATACTTCCCAGCATACCGCTTGCTGTCATTGCCCCGCCAAAACACATGGCACACAGAATCAGCCAAATCGTATTCATCATTCCCGCCATCCCACGTGTGGCGATTAAATCTGTCAGAACGGCATTGCCTGTATGTAAATTTGTCGCTCCATAGACGGTCATCATCAGTCCTTTGAACAAAGAATCGAATCCGGAAACGGCAACTCCGGAAATCTCTTGCAACAACTCCGGCTGAAATATCAAAGCAAAGACACCAGCCAGCAGAGTGGATAGGAACAGCGTAACGATAGAGGGTACTTTCCGTGCTATCAGTATTCCGGTTGCAACAGGGACTATTAACAACCACGGAGTGATATGAAACTTCTCGTTCAAAGCGGTTGCCACCTCCGCAATATGTTGTGTATTGCTGGCATCATGGGAAAGTCCTGCCACTGTGAAAATAATCAGTGTGATGATAAGAGACGGTACCGTAGTAATCATCATATAACGAATGTGACGGAACAGGGGAGTGTCTGTGATGGAAGACGCCAGGATAGTAGTTTCGGATAAAGGAGATATTTTATCCCCGAAGTATGCCCCCGAAATGATAGCTCCGGCAATCCATCCATCTTCAAAGCCTTGTGCCTTTCCGATACCCATCAATGCAATACCGATAGTGGCAATGGTGGTCCACGAACTTCCGGTCATTACAGAAATCAACGCGCAGATGATGCAGGTCGATGCCAGGAAGAAACTGGGATGGATAATTTGCATCCCGTAATAGATTAAAGTCGGCACTACTCCGCTAATCATCCAAATGCCACTCAACGCACCGATTATCAACAGAATGATGATGGCTGTTGCCACTCCGGCAATATTGTTGGTGATGGCGAGCTCGTAATCTTTCCAGGGAATCTTATAAAACACCATACCGATCAGGATACAAATGGCTGTAGTGGTAAGCAATGACACTTGACTTCCGCCGCTTAGGGCATCACTGCCAAAGGTACGGATAGTGGCAAACAATAATAACACCAGTACAACAATCGGTATCAACGATACGAGGGGAGAGGGAGCTTTCTTCATCTTGATTCTTATAACCTTTTATTTATTTTCCGGCTACTGTTTGTTGATAGCCGCGCAAAGATACAACAAAAAAGAATGAAATCTTTTGCTTCAAAACATCAGGTAATAAAAATTATTAGATGTTTATATTTGATTGGAATATATAGGAGACGGCTCAACTGGCAAAAGTCTTGCGCCTGATCCACCAGTAACGGATGAAAAGCACCCCTGTCAGGATGAGGGCGATGGATAATCCGGTATAGAAAACAGAAATGAACGTTTCGGGCAGGAGGTGGAAGCTACGGATGGTGATTCCCAGGGAAATCATGAATATCATTGTAATCCAGCTTTTCACATCGAAGAAAGAGAACGGACAATTCCGGCGTTCTTTCTTTTGCTCGATTCGCTGGGTATGTTTATAATAGAGCCTTCTGAAAACCAATACGAAGAATAATAAGAAAACCACGGTGGCTTCTCCTATTTTGAACATCCAATCTTGGGAAGTGTTTAACCAGGTCACAATTCCTATTCGCAGAATATTGGCACCGGCTATAATCCAGACGGCACCGGCTGTGATAAGTAAGATTTGTCTGTTAACTCCGTATTTCATTGGCGTTTTATTGTAATAAACGGTTTGACCGTTCGTTTTGTTGACTCATTTCTTGTAGAAAATCGTAATTAATAAAGAAATCCCGGTTAAAACGACTCCGATACTGATAACTCCGTGCCAGCCATACAGTTGCCAAAAGCTGCCTGCCAGAAATGTTCCCATAGAGCCACCGATAAAGTAAGTAGTCATGAACACTGTATTAATACGGTTCGAAGCACGCGGATTCAGTTCGAAGATACTTGTCTGGTTACTTAGCTGAATACATTGCATTCCTATGTCAATGATGATGATACCGGCGATGATACCGACAAAGGTGTTTTCACCGACGAAGAACAACAACCATGCAAAGAGAATCAAACCGCAGCCGATAAAGTTGAAGCGGCGTACGCCTACCCGTTTTACGTATTTTCCTACAAAAGAAGCAGTCAGTGCCCCGGCCACGCCGCAAAGTCCCAGCATACCGATTACGTCGCTGTTGGCGAAGAACGGAGCTTGTCCCATTTTAAAAGCCAGACAGGACCACATGGCAAGGAGGGAACCGAAATTCAGTGCTGCCCGAATCGAATAAATGCGTAGTTGCGGATATTCTTTCACTAAGGCTAACAGAGATTTCATCAGGTCGCTATATTTTCCCTGGAAGTTGGTTTGAATATCGGGAAGGACTTTTAATACAACAATCGCGCAGATAAACATCATGCCTGCAGCGATGTGATACATTTCCCGCCAGCCAATCAGTTCACCGATAAATCCGCTGACGACACGTGAAGCCAGAATACCGGTCAATAGTCCTGATAAGACAATTCCTACGTTTCTGCCTTTGTGTTCCGGACGGGAAAACTGGGCGGCTATGGGAATGAATATTTGTGGAATCATGGAACAGACTCCCGTGAGGAATGAAGCGATGAGTATCAGATGGAAACTGCGTGTCAGGGCAATCGTCAAGAGGGAGAAGATTAGGACGGTGAAATTGACAAGGATGATTTTCTTTCGTTGATATAAGTCGCCTAAGGGGGTGATGAACAACAGTCCTGCCGCATAGCCTATTTGTGTGACCATGGCAATCAGGTTAGTTCTGAACTCTGATATGCCAAGTTCATGGCGTATCATATTTAATAGAGGTTGGATATAATAGATGTTGGCTACCGAGACACCTGCCACAATAGCAAGTGTCCAGAGGATGGATGCCGGTAGTCCTCCGTTTTCTTTTAATGACTGTTTCATGCGGCAAAGATAATAAAATAAGATGTTTATTCGATGAAGAAAGTAGTGGAAACTGTGTTGCCTTCTCCGTCTACTGCCGTCAGGGAATGTTTGCCGGGAGCGGGTTGCAGGGAAATTTTGTGGAAATCCTGCGTCTGTGTCTGATAAGTGTCGTCAAGATGCCAGAAGATAGTCGCATTGGGGTTGCTGTGTGCCAGTTCGACCGTGAGAAACCCTTTACTGCCGTCCAATTGTTTGGGCAACTTGATATGGGCGTTCATCGGAGGGTAGATGAACTGCATGGATTGGAAAGAATCTTCTCCACAGCCGGCTTTGAAAGGTGGCAGTGGTTTGTATTCCGGATGGTGCTGCTTATAGTACCATTCCCATACGGGTGGCAGGGCAAACCATGATTTCTGAATGGTAGGTTCGGTATTTGCACAGTTTTCATAGATGCGGTGGCTTTCGTCAGCAGATAGAGTGACGAGATGATGGTAAGGACAAGCCTCTGTCCGTAATCCGGCAGGAAGAATCAATACGGTATCAGTTTCTTCACAGAAACGTCCTTTCAGATGACCGGACTGGCGGCATATTTCTGCATCAACGAAAACGCCTGTGGGACGTTCGAACCACGGTGAAGAAGGGAGGTAACTGAATATATCGAATAATACAGGACCGGCTGTTTGTGCACCAACCAATCCGGGCTTTCCTTCTCCGGTTGCATTGCCTACCCATACGCCTACTGCATAGCGCGGAGTCACCCCCACTGCCCACGCATCACGGAATCCGTAGCTGGTTCCGGTTTTCCATGCGATAGTCTGCATGGATGGAATTGATTTCCAGTCAATCTCTTCGGGGCGGTTGACTTCTGTTAAGGCGGAGAGGGTGAGCCAGGCTGCTCCTGCTTTAGCCGAAGTGGTTTCTTCCGAATCCTCTTCTACGGAGAGAGGACTGAAGTTACTTTGTTCTCGTTTTTCCTGCTTGTTATGATTGCTTTTATGATTACGGCTTGTTTGCTTCGTATCATTGTTTATTGGCTCTGTATTTTCTGTTTCCAGTAGTATCTGTGCTTCCTTTCCTTGAGATACGTTCGGGGAGGGGCTGTTGCTGGAAAGGCTTCGTCCCATTTGCGCATAGGCATTCGTTACATCCCATAATGTTGCTTCTGCACCTCCTAAAATCAGTGACAAACCATAATGAGAAGCCGCCCGATTGATAGTCTTGAATCCCATCTGTTGCAACAAATGGTGAAACTTGGGTACTCCATATCTTTGTAACATGGTTACAGCCGGGATATTCAACGAACGGGCAAGGGCTTCGGAAGCGGGGACGGCTCCTTCAAACTGCATACTGAAGTTTTGAGGAGTAAAGCCGTTGATATTAACCGGTACATCCGGTAACAGCATTTTCGGTAATAAACTTCCTTCCTGTAGCATGGCATTGTAGAGAAAGGGCTTTAAAATACTGCCTGTGCTTCTGGGAGCTTGGATCACATCTACCTGGTTTCCTCCTTGTTTACGGTCGAAATGTACATTTCCGCAGTATGCTACTACTTGATTGGTGGGAATGTCGATAACTAAAATTGCCAGGTTGCGGATATCACTTCGATTAAATTCGTTGCTCCACCGTTCTGCCAAACTCTCTATGTGGGTTTGTATCCCTCTGTCAATAGTTGAACGGGTATATAGCCCGTTTCTTTCCTGATAGAAACGACTGACTAGGTGGGGAGCTATTTGAGGAAGCGGATGCGGCTCGTCGGGTAACGGTTCGCTGACAGCTAATTCGTAGGTGGACGCATCGATAATCTCTTCTTCAAAAAGTTGCTTTAATAAACGGTTGCGTTTGGAAAGCAGTGTCTTCCGTCCTTTGGATAGATGAATCATGGCGGGGGCATTGGGCAGGACAGCCAGCACAGCCGATTCCGCCCATGATAAATCTTCGGCAGAATGACCGAAGTAACGCCAGGCAGCAGCATCCAATCCTACAACATTTCCTCCGAATGGCGCATGAGAGACATACATGGATAAGATTTCCTCTTTAGAAGCCCGAAATTCCAGACGGGTAGCCCATATCATTTCAATAGCTTTCTCTCCGAGAGTTCTGGGCTTGTTCCGGGCGAGACGAATGGTTTGCATGGTAAGGGTACTTCCTCCGCTTACGACACGTTTGTTCTTTAAATTTTGATAGAGTGCCCTTCCGGTAGCTAACGGATTAACTCCCCAGTGGTGATAAAAGTGTTTGTCTTCAAAGGTAATGAGGCATTGCTTGATTTTTTCGGGTGTTGTCTTTCGGGGAGGAAACCGCCATTGACCGTCCGAGGCGATGCGTGCTCCCAATAATTCTTCATTTCGATCAGTCACAACGGTAGAGTAGGGTACATGAAACAGTTGCCGGGGAAGGCAAAAGATGTATCCTATTATCAAAAGAGTAATGCTTATAGTCATTACTTTCTTAGTGACAGATAATCGTTTGAAGAATTTTATAGGATTCATTTAAATATTAAAAGCTAAGAGACATATCTTTATGACAAATAATTAAGTAAGAAATAATAAGGTACGAAATAATTAGGCACGGATTACACGGATTACGCGGTTTAAGTGAACGAGTAGAACCGTGAAATCCGTGTAATCTGTGCCAAATATTATCGACTGACAGTTGTTCTTCCTGCTTTGCTTCGTACCTGTACGTTTACATCATACATCGCTTCACATTGAACGGCAGGGAGAATAAAGTTACCGGCATAGGTCGCTTGTAACCTGACAGTGAATACCTTTGTCTCACCGCGGCGCAGATTGAAATAGGTCAACACCCTGTCATCACGTATATCCTGATAGCTGTACTTGCTGACTGATTGACCGGAGCCGTCGGCTGCTGCGTTTTCCGTTTCGGGAGCAACCATTCTTTCATTGTATATTTCCCAACCGGACGGTATGATATGCGTCAGTGCCAGATTAGTGTAATCGGAAGTACCGCTGATATTGGATATTGAGGTGATAGCCATAAAGTCAGTTCCCTGTATGATGTCATTGACAGAGAGCGGTGTACCGTTCAGGTTAGCATATCTTATATCCATGCGGAGGTTATCGCTGATAGCCGGTAACGTATCGTTTAATAACTGCGTACGTGTGATAAGGTCTACGCTAAGCGCTCCCTTTCCTTGATTCTTCACAGAAACAGTGCCGGATTTTGGAGTGGTAGCGATCTCTTTTTCAAACACAGCTTTGGCTGATTTTACAGCAGGTTGCTGTTTATCGTTCCATGACCATACAAAATCTAGTGTGCCTGATAACTTTTCTGCCAGACGTCCCATTGCCATCAGAGCAAAAGCGGTAGATTGTGTACTGAACCAATCCTCTTGTGATAGATTCTTAGAAACGACTTTCGCTTGTTGTAAAGCATCCCGTTCCCGGTTCATCAGGATGAGTGTTTCCAAAATCATTGCTTCGTCACGATCGGAAGAACCGTAAATCTGATTCATGGAAGAGTAGGGGTTCACCGTTGTTTCTACATTATACACAAGTTCTTCAGCCGGTTTCATCTTTCCGGTCAGTGCGTATGCGGCTGCCAGTCTCCATTTGGCCTGAATAGATAATCCGGTCTGTTCTTTCATTCGGTTCATGGCTCCATATTCCGGTACTCCTGCCAATGCAAGGGTATATAAACGGAAGGCTTGTTGCAATTCCGACTGCCATTGCTGCCAACCGCTTGCTTCCTGCGGCATACGCCAGTTTTGTGCGGCTGCACGTTGGAAGCGCTTCCACTTGTTCAGTACGTTCGCATGAACGGCATATCCTTTTTCTTGCGCCAGCGTCAGGAACATTCCTGCATAAGAACTGATCCATTCGTCGGCAACAGCATTTCCCGGCCAATATACAAATCCGCCATTGGGGAGCTGACGACCATAAATCTGCCGGATAGCTTCCTGTACATTCGTCTTTATCTTTTCGGCTTCCGTCTTATCTATCGTCTTGAATTGAGCGACAAACAGAAGAGGCAGAGCCTTGGAAGTCAACTGCTCCGTGCAATGGTGCTGATAATTGTATAAGAAGTCGAACCGACGGCTTATATCTACCGAAGGTATGCGGGATACTTCCAGCTTGATCTGATTATTTGTGGAAGAACTGCTTAGGTTGTATGACAATTCTTTGCTTTGTCCGGCTTCTATCCATTGACTGTTGCGCAGGGTTACTATCGGATTCGGATTGCGTACGTCTATTTCAATGGTTTCTTTGGTTTGTTGTCCACCGCCATTTGCTGTCAGGTGGATCGTAGCCTTTCCGGTTTTGCTGCCTGTTTTTAAGGTAAAGAAGACAAGTTGGTCTCCCGGTTGGGTGAATTTGAGCGATTGTTGGTTAGCTCCTACAATCTGTACTCCTCCACCGGATGCCTGAAGGGATACGGTCACATTCTTTACTTGATTCTCCATCGCAAAGATATTGACCGGAACGGTAATTTCTTCCTGAATACTAAGCACACGGGGCAAAGTAGACAACATCATCAATGGAGTTCGTACGAAGGCAGTCTTTTCCGCATTGCCATAAGCACCGTCCTGTCCGGCAACCACCATGGCACGTACCGAACCTACGTACATCGGAAGTTTCAATGTATGCGTCTGGCTCTTTCCTTTTCCCAGATAGAAAGGACCTATAAACTTGACTACCGGTTTAAAACGGTTTGCTTTAGCATCGGCAGGTTTCAACGTAGCGTCTCCTCCTGTGCTGAAAAGTGAACTGTAGCTTCCGGAAGAAGCTCCCAATACATTATCATACATATCCCATGTCCGGATGCCAAGCGCTTCGCGTGAATAGAAATCATTCCATGGGTCCGGGGTCTTGAAGTTGGTAAGATCCAATAAACCGTCGTCTACAATCGCCAATGTATAAGTCATCGGTTTACCGTTCTTTTCGCTGACGGTTACGTTGAAGTTGGTTTCCGGGCGTAACACTTCCGGCATCTGTATCTGCGGTTGCAATACTGTCTGACTGTTAGTGACAAATACCGGAACAACGCCGTACATACGGATAGGAAGGTCATTGACTGTTTGTGCGTGAGGCTGTAACAGACTGATATGCAAATATACGTTCGGAGTCATCTCCGGCGTAATCTTGAATGTATATTTCGTATCTCCTCCGTTGGAGACTTCTATCCATTCCTGACGCAAAACTGTCGAACCGTTTTCAATGGATACCAGTGCACGTCCTCCCGCTGCCGCAGGAATAATGGCTGTGGCTGTTTCTCCAATTTCGTATGAATCTTTGTTCAGAGAGAAAGCAAGCATCTTGATGCCGCTGGGATCTGTTTTGCTCGAACGTCCGCGCCATTCCGGCCAGTCTATATAAACGGTTCCTCCGGTGGCATGTCCGCTCTCTTTGTCTTTTACGTAAACCAGGTAGCGTCCCCATGACGGATAATCGACGCGGAACTTGAAGGATGCTTTTCCGCCTCTTGTCTGTAAGTTGCCGCTGGCAACAGGTGTGATGGAACTGTTGTTGATGTAAGTGCCAAAAGATTCACCGCTGTTCTCCCACCACCAGCTCCAGCCGATGCGGTATATTTTGTATTCCAGATTAGTACGGTTCACTAACTGTCCCTGCGTGTTTACAGTCACAATATCGAATACGTGATCTTTGTCCGTTTCAATATATTTGCCTTTCGGTTGGTTCAAGTTGATACCGACGTAAGATGTAAATGGCGAGAACGGGATTGTTTGGGTGTAGATGCTGGCATCTCCTCCCGGTTCGAATACACGGGTGGTGAAAGTTGCATTCAACATACCCGGTGCTTCGGTTGCGGTCGGAACTTTCAGTGTGACGCTGGTTTTTCCTTCTGCATCCAGTGTACCGTCGAATATATCAGTTTTGATAGTTGTGAAATTCGTGGCCGGATTATTGAAGATATATTGTCCGTAATTCTTAAACTGTGTATTCACTTTAGATAAAGACATTTCTATTTTAGCTTTCAATTTGGAGGCAGTGGCTCCTGTCAGCCAGGTTGAAGTGAGTGGGGCGTAGACATCCTTGTCCGTAGCTTGAAGAATCTTCGGCAATGCCAGGTTTATTTTCAAGCGGTTGGGCTTTATGGTTTCGATACGCAGACCTTTGTGGAAGGTGGTTCCTCCTACTTTAATATATGCATTCCAGAGCCCGGTTGGATCTGTAGCCTGTGTCGGAACGTCGAATGTATAAAATCCGTTCATTCCTTGCGTTGAAATCATTTTGGTGTAGAACTGTCCTCTCGGATTGTATATTTCCAGTGCTACGGGATGCTTGTCGGGGATTCTCTTTTCGCGGTCCTCCAATATAAAGGAAATGTGCAATGTGTCTCCCGGTCGCCATACTCCTCTTTCGCCATATATGAATCCTTTCAATCCCTTTTGAATATCTTTTCCTCCTACATCGAATCTGCTGACGGACTGTTCTTCACCGTCTACGACACGGACATAAGCCTTTTGCTTTTCCGATTCTGCCACGATAATGAAAGGCACGCCCTTCGGAGTGATTTCAACGAACCCGTCTCCATTGGTTTCTCCCTTTCCTATGGGCTGTAATTGGAAATTATATGCTGTTACCTGTGCTTTTCCTATCGGTTTGGTGTCCAAAATATTGCTTACGGCAATCCATAGTTTGTTCAGTGAATTCCGTTTTACAATCATCCCCAGATTGGAAGCAAACACATTACATGCAGCAATTCGGTCTGAATTCATATAATAAGATGGATGGCATGGATTGTCGCGTTCCGTCCATCGGTACACGCTCCAGTCCATTGTTCCTCCGTTGTAATAATAGTAAGCTTCGGGCGTATTCCAGATGGCTTCATCTTCTTCAGACAAGACACTTCCGCTTACTTTGGTCAACCCATCGGATGTGTTACTGTCGGCGAATTTCATATTTTGATTCTCGTTTCCTCCACAAGGATAAGCGGAGTATTCCTGACGGAATGAAAGTATGACACGGTATATGGCACCCGGCTCCTGATGAATCAACCCGGCAAGATCTATTGAGTAATCCCCCCAATGATGAATGTCTTTGGAAGCATCTTTGGCAAGCCATAATGTTTTCTTATAAACCAGTCTTCCCGAGCGGCGTAGTTCATTGGCCGAGGCGAGTGAATTGGTTTGCATAAACATCAATACATTATTCTCGAAGATGCGGATCACGCTCAAATCCACGGCATACAGATTGACAGCCCTGAAAGGAATAATCAGACTTTTCGAATCGGGCAGGATAGCGGCGGAGGTAGACATTTCTACCTGTGGTTTCAGACTTACTTCACTGAACGAGATCGTATGAGAAGTTCCCAGCGCTTTACCTTGACTGTCTTTGACTCCTTCATGGATATTCAACGTCAGTTTGTTCTGTGTGTTTGCTTCGAAATAGATAAAGACTCTGTTTTCGCTGATTTGGAAGATAGATGAGGAGACTTCCGGAATCTCAATCAGTCCTTTTAAATCCTGGGTAGTGGATAAAGGAGCGGAGAAAACAATCTCAATTCCGTTTTCCGGTTGTTCAATGCGTTCGGCAGACATAAAACGGAAGCAATCTTTAGCCGGTATCAGCACTTCTTCGCTTTGTTTGCGGTCAATGCCGGCTGGGTTACCATTGGCTGTAATGGTCAATGGGTAATCATCAGCTTCTCTGGGTATTTGTCTGATGTTGAACTGATACCGGGTAAGGTTGTCTGTCGCGGTGACTTCTACCGGATAACTCTTCTTGCCATCGCTGGCAGTCAGCATCTTTTCCACTTCCTCTTTTTTCACTACATCGCTGAAGCGTATTTCTCCTTTAATATTTATTTCATCCGGTTGGGTAGCTGTAATTGGTAACGACTCCAACTGCAAAGTGAAGTTACGTTCCTGCACACGGAATGAGAAGTTGAACTCTTTTAGTTTTTTGTCCACTTCGATGAAGTCTCCCAGTTGGAAAGTTCCTTCGTAGAGCGTTCCCGGTTTCAATGTTCCTTCTTCCGGCACAAACTCAATGGTGTTGTTGCTTACCCAGTATGCTTTTCCTTTTAATGAAGGGGAAAAGCTGAACGGATTGTTTTTTAACTCACTGTTCAGATCCACCATGGGTTGGTCATGGGTCAACTCTATGCGTATGGTTGAATTCTGTGAAATAACTCCTCCCGTATACGCATTTACATACGGTGCATAATCGGCAGAAGGAATGATGTCTTTTTGAGTACGTGTGCATGAATATAGGCCCACAGTCATCATGATAAGTAGGAGTAGTCCGGTAGCACTAATGCTACGTGTAGTCTTTGTTAGTCCCATAGCGATGAGTTTTTTTATAGTTCAACAAACAAATATACAGTTTTTATGCTAAATCCTTTGTTATTCTGATTATTTTTGCAAGTTCTTAATCAATTTATTTATGGGGAAAAAGAAAGAATACAAAGAGGCCAATCGACGATTTCTGAAAAAGCTGTCATTTCAGGAAGGTGTTTTTGCGTTGCCGTGTGGAATTTATTACAAAGTTTTGGAAACTGGTGAAGGTACGATTTCTCCGGGTGCGCGGAGTATTGTTACCGTGCATTACAAAGGAAGTCTGATTGATGGCCGGGTATTTGATAATTCTTATGAACGTACTTGTCCCGATGCCTTACGTCTTAGTGATGTAATAGAAGGATGGCAGGTAGCACTTCAGAAAATGCACGTTGGAGATAAATGGATTATCTATATACCTTATGCAATGGGATATGGTATTAAATCTTTTGATTCTATTCCTGCTTACTCGACATTGATATTCGAAGTGGAACTGCTTGGAGTTGCATAGAGTATAAAAATGAGCTATATATAATCAGATGCATGGATATTTTTCTTTTAGCTTCTTTATAAAGGATTTGCTTTTGCAAAGGTAGCTAAAAGTAGAAATATCCGGTAATAAAAATATGCAGCTTTGGAGACATTTAATAATGCTGACCTATCTTATATTTTCTTTATGTCCTTGACAGAATCATCTTTTGCCAATTCTTTAATCTCTTTATTCAAAAACACGGAAAGTATAGTTCTTACTACAACTACTCCGCCCAAGATCGCCAGTTCATCCAAAGTAGGATCAACTACAGTTTTCAGTATGTCGGATGCGATAAGGAATTCCAGTCCTAGTAAGAGGTAACTGCCGAAATCTGCTCTAAGTTGCCGGATATTATTAATAGTATAAGTTCCGTTGAACCGTTTTATCTCATTGCGCAGGAAGGCAACGAAACCAACGAGCACACCATAGGTCACAATCAGTAGACTGATGACACTGATGATAGTGGCGAGTGTATTTAAGAATGTGAGTAGCATTGTTGTATAATGTTTAGTATCTGTTATATAAACAAGCGAAGCTGTATAATAGTTCTCAAATAGAACTTTCGTTAGGATTGAGCTCTCAATCTAATTGTATATCAATAAAATACAAATCTCCATCTATTCCATAAAGTATCGCCTGTGTACTTAAAGTTGTTCAGCTTTATAACTATATCTTCATCTCCTGTATAGACTCATTTTCTCCATCTTTACTTAAGAATTCTATATTCAAATTAGAGGGGGGATCCATAAATCGTCTGAATTGGCAAATGAAATTAACTCTTCAATTTGCCTTCTCTTATAGCTCTCTGTTGATCCAAACGTTCTTGTTGCTTCCTTTTTTCTTCTAATGAGGCTGGCTGCTTGCTCCATAATGCTATTGACTTGCGAGTACGCTCTATCCATTGCTTGTGAAATTCGTTGATGTATTCCATAATTTTATTGATTATGAGCTTATGCAGATAGTTTATATCCAACAAAGTTCAGTTGATAAATTAGCATTGTTATATAATAATTCTTTGGTGTTTATGCCAATATCTTTTAATAAATATAGAATGGAAACGCTATTCCAAAAGTTTTTGTTTTTAAATAAAAATAGGAGAGTGCTGTATTGAGCACTCTCCTTATGTATAAAAGTAATAAATTACTTACCCAAAGCCTGAGCTATGTCAACAGCACAAGCTACTGTACAACCTACCATCAGGTTGTTACCAATTCCCAGGAATCCCATCGTTTCTACGTGAGCAGGAACAGATGAAGAACCAGCGAACTGAGTGTCTGAGTGCATACGCCCCATCGTATCTGTCATACCGTATGAAGTAGTGACACTGCATCCCTATAATTCAATCAAATTAATCGTAAATGATTGTTTTACAGGTTAATATTGAAATGTTTTAAAGAACGCTCCAGATTATAAATCTCTCTGCTTTGAATAAATGGTCGTGAATAAGTCACAAACCTTATATATTTAGTAATGCTGTTACTTCATTTTTTAGTTTTGGTAAATGATTAATAACCATACTCCAAAGTATATCTACGGATAGACTATCATAGCCATGTATGATATAATTCCTGGCATCTACTATTTTACGAGAATTGGTTATAGCTATATCTTTATCAACTTTTAGTATTCTATTCATAGCTTCACCAATAATTTCTATGTTTCTTTCAACGGCTCGTCTAAGGCATAGGTTACTATAGAAGTCATCATAAACTTTAGGAGCATTGCCGAAGAAACTTTCTACTTCTTCAATGGCAGTTAGAATATCTTGCAAGTGTTTCTTTATTAACTCATCCATAGATTAAAGTTTTAGTTGCATCCACATTCTTCTTCAAATATGGATTCTTAATAGTCTGTTCTTCCAGTAAATCTACTTTTCTACCAAACAAATTTTCTAAAGCATATTTGAAATCAAAGAAATTATCAAAGTAATCGCTTACTTCTGCCTTATTAAAATCGACAACTAAATCAACATCGCTGTTGTCATTAAAACGACTCGTAAGAACAGAACCAAAGACAAATAATTTATGTACCTTATGTTTTTTGCATAGGTCAATTATCTTTTGGATATTATTTTCAATCAGCTTCATAGGTGTATCTCCTTTCAATGCAAAGATAATTAATAACTCTTACTTTAACAAGGTATCATTAGGGATAGTTGTATTAATACTCTACTTTTTTTGCATTGGACTAATAAATACTTTCTTTTTTAGTTTAAAGTAGTATCTATATCCATCTTAGTAAAGTGAAATCAGTATTAGGTAGGAATACAAAACTAAATTATATTAGAAAGGTAGGAGAGAGGTAAATCAGCAGTTCAACCTACGAACATACTGAAAATAAAAATCCCCATAACCTTATCAGTTACAGGGATTTACTATATGGTAATTATTTGAATTACTTACTCAAGGCCTGAGCTACGTCAACAGCGCAAGCCACTGTACAACCTACCATAGGATTGTTACCAATTCCAAGGAATCCCATCATTTCTACGTGAGCAGGAACTGAGGATGAACCGGCGAACTGAGCGTCTGAGTGCATACGACCCATCGTATCTGTCATACCGTATGAAGCAGGACCGGCAGCCATGTTATCCGGGTGAAGAGTACGACCTGTACCACCACCTGAAGCTACAGAGAAATATGGTTTACCAGCAAGAACACGTTCTTTCTTGTAAGTACCTGCAACTGGATGTTGGAAACGAGTCGGGTTAGTAGAGTTACCTGTGATAGATACGTCTACACCTTCTTTCCACATGATAGCTACACCTTCGCGAACGTCGTCAGCACCATAACATTTTACTTTTGCACGAGGACCGTCAGAGTAAGCGATTTCGCGAACAACTTTCAGTTCACCAGTAAAGTAATCGAATTGAGTCTGAACGTATGTAAAGCCGTTGATACGAGAGATGATCTGAGCAGCGTCTTTTCCAAGACCGTTCAAGATACAACGCAACGGTTCTTTACGTACTTTGTCTGCTTTAGCAGCGATTTTGATAGCACCTTCAGCAGCAGCGAAAGATTCGTGACCTGCCAGGAAAGCGAAACATTTAGTTTCTTCACGCAGCAACATAGCAGCAAGGTTACCATGGCCGATACCAACTTTACGGTCGTCAGCTACAGAACCCGGGATGCAGAATGCTTGCAGACCGATACCGATAGCTTCAGCAGCTTCAGCAGCGTTTGTACAACCTTTTTTAATAGCAATGGCAGTACCTACAACATAAGCCCATTTTGCATTTTCAAAACAGATAGGCTGAGTTTCTTCACACGTTTTATAAGGATCAAGTCCATGAGCTTCACAGATAGCGTTAGCTTCTTCGATATCTTTGATGCCGTTAGCGTTCAAAGCAGCGATAATCTGTTTGATACGACGGTCTTGGCTTTCGAATTTTACTTCTCTAATCATTGTTTCTTTCCTCCTTATATTATTCGTGACGTGGATCAATAGATTTAACTGCTCCCTGTTCTGCTGTTACGCGTCCGTAAGTACCTGTAACTTTCTTCAAAGCTTCGTTAGCATCAGTACCCTTCTTGATTTCGTCCATGAACTTACCCATGTGTACGAATTCGTATCCGCAGATTTCGTCGTTCTTGTCCAAGAAGATTTGTTTGATATAACCTTCTGCCATTTCAAGGTAACGAGGACCTTTAGCCAAAGTACCATAAAGAGTACCTACCTGGCTACGCAGACCTTTACCCAAGTCTTCCAAACCTGCACCGATAATCAAACCACCTTCAGAGAAAGCTGATTGAGTACGTCCGTATACGATTTGCAAGAAAAGTTCGCGCATTGCAGTGTTGATAGCGTCACAAACAAGGTCAGTGTTTAATGCTTCAAGAACTGTTTTACCCGGAAGGATTTCAGAAGCCATAGCAGCTGAGTGAGTCATACCGGAACAACCGATTGTCTCTACAAGAGCCTCTTGGATGATTCCTTCTTTAACGTTTAATGTCAGCTTACATCCACCTTGTTTCGGTGCGCACCAACCGATACCGTGAGTCAAACCAGAGATATCAGTGATCTGAGTTGCTCTAACCCACTTTCCTTCTTCAGGAATCGGAGCGCACTGGTGGTTAGCTCCCTTCTTTACAACACACATGTGTTGAACTTCATGTGAATAAATCATAATCGCTAATTTATTATATTAAAGTGTAATAAAACCTTATGCTAATTTTATAGTAATATCGCTTTCTCTAAAGATCGCACAAAGATAAATTTTTTAATCCAGCCATGCAAGAGGCGGGAAAGGTTTAAGGCTCGATGATATTAAAATAAGCGTCCGGAGCCTCAAAAGTGGAGAATAGCTCTTTTAGGCTTTCAAGTTTCCCGGTTACCGATAACTTATGGGCTTGCAGATTTGCCGCTATATTCTCCGGCTGCATGAGACTTGCGTAGATGACTTGTTTGTCTCCTTCCAAAGTTACGGTAGGGGCCGGATGGAGCCTGCCGATACGGTTCGATAAGGCGCCGTTCTTTAAGATCAAGGTGGCCTGTTCGTTCGTATCGGTTAAGATAATATTTATTATTAAGTCTTTATCGGCCGCTTTTTCTCCATTTATTTGGATAGCGAGCAAATCGAATAGCATTTCGGGACTTAGGTTCTGGGACATACGTGCCCGGTTTGAGTTGGCCTTGCCTTTACCAGCGATGCCTTCGGTCAGTTCCATAGCTCCGGTCAGGTAGAAATTACGCCACGGGCCGCTTTCCGCTTGGTAGCCCAATTGAGCGTACGTGTCCGCAAGTAATTGGCGGGCGGGTTTATGCTTTGGATTAGCGAAAACGAGATGGTTCAGCAAAGTAGCCGTCCAACGGTATTCTCCTTGATTGTATGCCTCTCGCGCCTTTTTCATTACCTCGTCCTCTCCTCCGATAGCCTCTACGTATTTTTTACCTTCTTCTACCGGCGGGAGTGGGTTCAGATGGGCGGGGATGCCGTCGAACCAGCCGAAATACATTTGATATTGGGCTTTTACGTTATGGCTAACGGTTCCATAATATCCCCGGTTGGCGAACTCGTTGGCGATAGAGCTTGGTAATTTAATCATCTCCGCTATTTCTCGAGGCGTATATCCTTGGTTGGCGAGGTGAAGTGTCTGATCGTGTAGGTAGCGATACAAATCCCGCTGCTTTTCCCAGTAAGCGACGATGTTCTTATTGTCCCAAGTCGGCCAATGGTGGGTAGAGAAGGATACCTCTACCTGATCGCCGCACTCCGTGATCGCCCGGTCGATATATTTGCTCCATAATTGGCCGTTCCGGACCTTCGCCCCTCGTAAGGTCAGCAGGTTGTGCAGGGTACGGTTGATTTCCTCGGCTACGCAGAAAGCTTTCATCCCAGGGAAGTACATCATGATTTCCGAGGGAGCCTCGGCGCCGGGTACGGACATGAATACGATCTCGACACCATCAATTCGTAAAGTCTCGCCCTCCTCGGATATCTCACGGGTAGGAGGGACCAAGCCCGTAGTTCCTGCCGCGGTAGTTTGTCCTAAACCAGTACCTATATTTCCTTTCTCATTTTTAGGTAGACTGCGGCCATACATATAGGTCGCTCTTCGCCCCATGGCTACACCCGCCATCAGGTTCTCGCTGACGGCATCTTCAAAGAAACCCTTGGGGCCAATGATCTCGATCGTTTCGGGCTTATTGGGGGCGTTCTCCAATATAGCGTCTATTCCCGCGAAATGGTCCACATGAGGATGCGTATAGATAACCGCCTTGACCGGAAGATCTTCTACATGTTTCTTCAGAAGATTATAACCTGCTAGGGCCGTCTCTTTCGAGAGCAATACATCTATGACGATCCAACCGTTATCGCTACGGATAAACGTCATATTCGCGAGGTCGAATCCTCGTATCTGGTATATTTTACCGGGTAATACCTCAAATAAGCCGTGTATGCGGTTGAGTTGCCCTTGTCGCCAAAGACTAGGGTTGGCGGATGCCGGAGCCTCTTGACGCAGGAAATCCCAGACAGTTAATCCATACACCTCTTTTCCTGTCTCGTCGATAATGGAAGGTTCGTCTATCGTGGCGATAAAGCCACGGGTAGCGTCTTCAAAATCTTGTTTGTTATCAAATGGGAGTGATTTCACCACTTGTTCGTTAGCCTCTTTCGTAAACATTGAAGGTTCCGTGTTTTGCGCATATACGAACAAGTGACTGGTAGAGATAAATAAAAGTAAGAACTGTTTTCTAATCTTCATGTTTTTGTGGTTTAAGCGGTTCGCCGTTCAGTAAGATATCGTAGGTAATCGGGCCTATCTTTTTCATCATAAGTCCTACGCCACAGTATTTTTCCTGTGAAAGGCGAATCGCTTTCTCTATTTTGGCGGCGTCCCCGATGTTCCCGTCGATATGGTATGTAGCGTGGAATGCGGTATATACCATCGGGATCGTATCCGAAGTCTCTGCGGTTACGTCGATAGAGATTTTGTCGAAACGTACTCTCATTTTAAGGAAAAGGGAGATTACGTCCATTGCGCTGCATCCGGCCAAGGCGACCAGCATTAAAGCCTTAGGACGGGGGCCTTCATTATTACCCCCGTTCTCGGCTGTTGTGTCGATCGTAACCTTATGGCCGTCCAGCAAGGTCTCGAAAGTCGAGTCCTTCGTCCAGTTTAACGTGATTTGGGCGGACATATCGTGTTATTGTTATTATTATTTCAATATTTCTTGAAGTTTAGCGTCGATCTCCTCGCCATGTAGGTTCTTGGCGATGATCGTTCCGTCCTTATCCACCAATACGGTGTGAGGGATGCTGTTTACCCCGTATAGTTGAGCACCGGAGTTTTTCCAGCCTTGCAAGTCGGAGAGTTGGGGCCATGTGATATTTAGGTCCTTTACGCCTTTCGCCCATGCGTCAGCCTTGCTATCCAAGGAGATACCGACGATCTCGAAACCTTTGTTCTTGTATTTCTTGTAAGCGGCTACCAAATTTGGCATATCCCGGCGGCAAGGAGGACACCAGCTTGCCCAAAAGTCGATCAACACGATGTTCTTGCCATTGCCTACGAACTCGGATAGCTTGTGCGTCTTACCGTTCGGGTCGGCCATCTCGAAGTCCACGAACTTCTTGCCTACGGCTACGGTTTTCAGTACATCTAGGTGAGCCATGAGCTTATCGATGTTTGGAACGGCCTTGAAAGCGGAGTCCGCCTTGGCGATAATCTCGTTCTGGGCCGCCTCGTCCAAGCTATAACGGAAATCGTATAATAACTTGGCGGCGGATTGCTTGGTCGTATTATTCAATATGTAAGTCTTGACGGCATCGGTTACCTTTTGGTCGATCTCGTCATATTTCTTCTCGGCGGCGCTTACGACTTCTTTATCCTCTGATTTCATGTCGGCGGAAAGCTTCTCCAGATCCGCACGCAAAGTCTTCATTTGTACTTGCAGGGCTTTCAATCCGTCATTCTCCGGTGTTCCAGAAACGGCGGAAGCTGCCTCATCAAGAATAGCCTGTAATTTACCATTTTCCAATACGAATATGCTTGTGAAAGGGGCGTTCTCGCCGGAAGCGGCACGTTTGGGTTCCACGACATCCTCGGCGAAGGCAAGCTTGCGTAAGGCGGGGGCGTTCTGTGTTCCCTTGAACGTGAACGTGCCGTTCTGCACCAATGCGCTATCCATTGGGGCGGCGTCTTGTACGCCATATTCATACAGGTAAACGTATTTGCCGTTTAGATCGGCGTTCGCTACTGTACCGGAGATCTCATAACCCGGTTTTTCACTACAAGCAACCAAGAGTAAAGCCGCTGCGGCAAGAGTAAGATACTTTTTCATTTTGTATTTGTGTTATGTAAGTAATGTATTAAAATATGGAATATTGACTTCGCAAATATACGAAGTCTTTTGTGAAAACCGGACGCAAACCGATGAATAGTTTGCGCCCGGTATGGATATATAGAGAGTGTATTAAAGAGGGCGTATTTTATGGGGTATATCTTGCGAACTGGAAATAACATTTTCCTGAATGCAAGTAGGGTAGCATTTTATTCTCCGAGCTATATGTGCCACCCAGAACCCAGACCGGTTGCCGGTTTGGATCATGATCTCCCGTGAAGTCGAATCCTTGGTAAATATTTTTATCTTCTCTGATTGGTAGAGGGATAGACGTTGCCCCAAAGTCTTTGCCTGTACCGGGCGAGATATAGATATGTGTCAGGTTATTCTTGTTGCCGTATCCGACACCTGCGTTTCCAAAGCGGACATAGCCCCCGTTCACGG
>OHGR01000197.1_pt1 | contig 36679 bp, 32 predicted proteins | sample 1567911 | NCBI WGS metagenome assembly OHGR01 (sample SAMEA3879552, study PRJEB24766) | human gut metagenome | biome: human-associated habitat; feature: feces | place: USA | collected 1985/1987
CGACACTTTTAATAAATTATATATTTTATAATAGTAGGAGCGCAAAATGCCTTGAAAAGAGAATAGATTTATGTTATTATTAAAGTATAGATGTAATGATGGGGAAGTATCTGCCGAGCCTTTCGGCGGGTACCTCCGCACTTATAATATCACAAAAAATACGGAAGGTAAACATGGTATGAACTCTTTTTTTGAGCTGTTTGACAGCGTAAGGCGCGCTTGTCAGCTTGACCCCAAGGTCAGCGAAATCGGTTACAACCGCTGGATCAAGAACATCGAGCCGGGAAAGCTTGAGGGAAATAAAGTGACGCTTTTGGCGTCTAACGATTTTATGAGAAGGACGACGCAGGAAATATACGGCGATGTGTTTGAGCGCGCGTTTGAGCACATTTTAGGCTTTCCGGTGGAAGTAGAATTTGTGGTAAAGGATCAGGAGAGCGAAGCGGAAAACGGCTTCAGCGAGTACGAGAAGAAGATGAACGACCTGATAAGCAGCCACCGCCGTTCCGACTACGATCTGACCTTTGAGAACTTCATAAAGGGAAAGTCAAACGAGCTTGCATACGCATACTGCATAGCGGTCAGCGGAAAGAACAACGTAAACAACCAGCTTCACAAGTCGATGTTCAACCCGCTGTTCATATACGGCGACTCTGGGCTGGGCAAAACGCATCTTTTAAAGGCGATAGAGCACGAAGTGAGAAAGAACCATCCCGACCTGAACGTCATATACACCACCGGCGAGAGCTTTACAAACGAGCTTGTGCGTGCGGTTTCGGAGCAAAACACCTCCGAGTTTCACGACAAATACCGCAAGTGCGACTTTTTGCTTGTGGACGACATACAGTTCATTGCGGGCAAGGAGATGACCCAGGAGGAGTTTTTCCACACCTTTAATGCGCTTTACAACGACGGCAAGCAGATAGTTTTGACCTCGGACATATCTCCGAACAGAATAAGGCAGCTTGAAGACAGGATAAAGACCCGTTTCACCTTAGGCGTGCAGGCGGACATACAGCCGCCGGACTTTGAGACGAGAATGGCCATAGTGATGAGAAAAGCGGAGCTTTTAGACCTTGTGATACCGGAAAACGTCGCAAGGCTGATAAGCGAAAGGATAAAAAAGAACATAAGGCAGCTTGAGGGCGCGGTGAACAAGATGAAGGGTTTGACGATGTTTTCAAACGAAACCCCCTCCATTGCGATGGCTCAAAGGGTTATAAAGGAGACGCTCATAGACTCTCAGCCCACGGAAATAACTGTGGACAGAATTCTAAACGAGATATCCAATTCATTTAATGTGACGCCTCAGGACTTAAAGTCCGCAAACAGAAACGCTCAGATATCCCTTGCGAGGAAGGTTGCCATATACGTCATCCGTGAGGTAAAGGGAATGTCGTTTACCGACATAGGCAAGGAGTTTAACAGAAACCACTCCACCATGACGATATCCTATGCGGACATAAAGAAGACGCTTGCCAAAAACGCAGACCTTCGCGAAACCGTAGACGACATCATCAAAAACCTCCACACCATCTAACCCCCGGTGCCAAATCTCCCCTCGGCGCGTGACATGTCCACCACGTGTTGCAAATACCCTACCACCGGAATGTGACATGTCCACCACGTGTGACATGTCCCCGACGTGTGCAAAATTCCATACCCGCGTGTCAAGTATCCCATCCGCGGGCTATGTATTACCTGACCGGAGCAAGTCATGAATAGCGCCGAGATGTCGAATTATGTCGAATAAGAGGTTTGTCGAATCTTGTCGAACCGCTCGCGCCCTGCTATTATATATAATAGGTATGCTGCGCGGCGATGCGCGATGATTTTGCGGCTCGGCATGCATGCTAAAGCAGTTCGGTCAAAACAGGCGCGCTATCTTGGTCATCTTTTAACTTTTCAACGGAGTTTTCAACAGTCAGGGCGGCGGGCGAGGCATTTTGGAATAGTTTTACGCTGTCCGCAAAACCCGCATGAGAGCTTGATTTTCGTCGGCAGCCGGGCGCGGCTGTCAAGGCGTAAGCCTTTTTAAAAGTTAAGAAGCGGCAAAGGACAAAATTCTAAATCAACAGCCTGCGGTTTAAAGAAAATCGGTTTTCGACAGCGAAATTAACTTTCAACGAAAAATTTTAAACTCAATTAACACCATGACGGGCGGCAGGCCGGTTTTAAACAAAACGCATTTTTTCGGTTGAAAATCTGTTGAGGGGATGCGCTCAGTGATTATGCGGGTTTTAAGGGGTTTTAAACTTTTCGACAGCCCCTACTACTAATACTAAAAATAAATATATACATATCATTTATATTCGCAAAAAAAAATAATCGTAAAAAGGAGATTATCAACATGCAGCCTATGCAGTTGTCCTGCAACAGAGCAGGCTTATACGAAGCGCTTATAAACGTCTCCAAAGCGGCGGCGGACAAGTCATCAATACCGGCGCTTGAGGGAATAAAGTTTTCCGTTTCGCCCGGCAGCTTATGCCTTACCGGATACGACCTTGAAATAGGAATAAAGACAACGCTCGATGTGACCTCTACAGGCAGCGCGGATCTTATAGTCAACTCGCGTTTGTTTTCGGAGATAATAAGGAAGATGCCAACCGACGAGATAAACGTGTCGGTGGATGAAAACATGGTCATGACGATATCGGGCGGAAACACGGAGTATTCCATTCCCGCGATAAGCGCAGAGGAGTACCCGTCGATTCCCGACTTTGACGGAGACCGCAGCTTTGTGATATCCCAGCCCGTTCTCAGGGACATGATAAACCAAACCATATTTGCGGTGTCGCAAAACGACACAAAGCCGATACTTAAGGGCGAGCTTTTTGAGGTTGTGTCGGGAAATCTCACGGTTGTGGCGATAGACGGATTCAGGCTTGCCGTGAGAGAAGAGCCGGTGAAGTCGGACGTAGATTTAAAGTTTGTCGTTCCCGCCAAGACTTTAAGCGAGGTATCAAAGCTTTTGGGCGCGGAGGACGACAAGACATGCGTTGTGACGGTGTCTAAAAAGCAGGTTGTGTTTGATTTTTCGGGATACACGGTATTTTCAAGACTGCTTGAGGGCGAGTTTCACAACTACCGCGGCTCCATACCGCAGTCGAGCGCAATAGACGTAGTGATAGACAAACGCGAGCTTATTAACTGTCTTGAGAGGGCGTCTTTGCTGATAAGTGAAAAGGTCAAAAGTCCGGTCAGGTGCACTTTTGATTCCGGATGCTTAAAGATTTCCTGCCGCACCCAGATAGGAAAGATAAGCGACGAGATCAAGGCGGACGTGACAGGCCCGATGATAGAAATAGGCTTTAACTGCAAGTTCCTTTTGGATCCTTTGAAGGTGATACCGGACGAGAGCGTGAGACTTTTAATGAACGGCTCAAACCTTCCGATGAAGATAGTCCCCTTAAAAGGCTCTGAGTACACGTTTTTAGTCCTGCCGGTAAGGCTTAAAAAGGACTGACGGCATGAAAAAAGCCTTAAAGAGGGGGAGATCATTTAAAAGATGAGTAAACCGCAGAGAACGATTGAGCGTTCGACAGTGCAAATACACACCGATTACATAAAGCTCGATTCCCTTTTAAAGTATGCGGGGATAACCGAGACCGGCGGAGAGGCAAAGGAGCTTGTCTTGAGCGGGGCTGTGAGCGTAAACGGCGATGTATGCCTTGAAAGGGGCAAAAAGGTGCGCGCAGGCGACACCGTAAAAATAAATTCCGGCAAAAATAATTCTGCAGAAATTGAGGTAATGTAAAATGATAATCACCAACATCGAAGTGGATGGTTTCAGAAACATAAACGATCTGGCTTTTCAGCCTGATCCGGGGGTAAACGTAATCTGCGGCTCTAACGCGCAGGGCAAGACCAACCTTTTAGAGGCCATATGGCTTGCAAGCGGCGAAAAGAGTTTTCGCGGGGCAAGAGACAGAGAGATGGTCAGCTTGGATCTTGAAGATACAAGCGTAAGAATTGACTTTAAGACGAGCGAAAGAATGCAAAACGTCTCTTACAGCTTCTCAAGGAACCCTAAAGACAAAGAAGTGCTTGTAAACGGCATAAAGGCGAGGACGTCCGCCGACGTTTTGGGAAGGCTTTTGCTGGTTATATTCACGCCTGACGACCTTAATCTCACAAAAGGCTCGCCCGCAGTCAGAAGAGATTTTCTCGACATGTGCGTGTCGCAGGTAAGGCCGAGATTCAAAACCATGATCGACGAGTACAACAACATACTCGAGCAAAGAAACAATCTCTTAAAGAGCATGTCAATGGGCAGAGGCTCGGAGGACGAGCTTGACGTGTGGGACTTCCAGCTTGCGGGCAGGGGCGCATGCATAAGCCTGTTCAGGTACACATACATAGACGGGCTTGCAAGGGAAGCCGCCAAGTACTACGACATAATATCGGAGGGAAAAGAGAGCCTTGAGATTAAGTACATCTCAACTATCTACGAAAACCTCCGCAAGAGCATTTTGAGCAAGACAAACTTAAAGAGCGAGTATTACCAGATGCTCAAAAAGAACCGTCCTGAGGACATAAGGCTCGGATACACCGCAAACGGTATCCACCGCGACGAGGTATGCGTGAACATAAACGGATTCCCGGTAAAACAGTACGGTTCTCAGGGTCAAAACCGCTCTGCCGCGCTTTGCATAAAGTTCGGACAGGCGATGATGCTTAAAACCGAGACCGGCGAGGAGCCTGTTATACTTCTTGACGACGTTTTGTCGGAGCTTGACAGGGACAGACAGAAGTTTGTCCTGAGCAACATTGTAAATCTGCAAACCTTCATCACCTGCTGTAAGGGCGAGATAAAGAAGATGGGCTCAATATATGAAATGGCGGACGGCAAGCTCGATTTAGTTGACATATATTCGTCAAACCCCTTTGAAAAGCGCGGCGAGAAATAAAAAAGGAGAAGAGCGGGATGTTTTTGCACCTCGGCAACGGCGTGAGCGTTGCGATGCAGGATGTGATAGCGGTGATGGACATAGAAAAGTCATCGACATCCAAAATCACAAAGGAGTATTTAGCCCGTGCGGGAAAGTCCGGATGGGTGGTGTACTGCTCTTACGAAATGCCGAAAAGCTTTGTAATAACGCTTGACCGCAACTTCACCGAAAGGGTTTACATAAGCTCTATCGACCCTTCTACCTTGAAAAAGAGGTTTGAGAGGTCTTTTTGAGGCATGCAAAAATTCTACGGAATACAAAATATAAATACGGAGGACTGTGTTTTGGATAACAACGAAATTACATTAAACTCTACCGCGGTTGACAAGGACAACAACTACGATGCGAGCGAAATACAGGTCTTAGAGGGACTTGAGGCGGTGAGAAAGCGCCCCGGAATGTATATAGGTTCCACCGGCCCAAAGGGACTTCACCATCTTGTCTATGAGATAGTCACAAACTCAATAGACGAGGCGCTTGCGGGATACTGCACCAAAATAGAAGTAGAGCTTCTAAAGGGCAATATCGTCAGGGTCACCGACAACGGAAGAGGCATACCGACCGGAATACATCCGAAGGAAGGAATATCAGCGGCAACGGTTGTTTACACAAAGCTTCACGCGGGCGGAAAGTTCGGCGGCGGCGGATACAAAGTCGCGGGCGGACTTCACGGCGTCGGAGCATCGGTTGTAAACGCGCTGTCCGAGTGGCTGGAGCTTAAAATATGCGACGGAAAGAACATCTACTTCCAGCGCTTTGAGCGTGGAAACTACGACGAAGAGCTTAAAATAATAGGAGAAACGGACAAGACCGGAACGCAGGTCACCTTTAAAGCCGACCCGCAGATATTCGAGCAGACTACAGAATATGACTACGACACGCTTTTGACCATGCTCCGTGAGCAGGCGTTTTTAAACGCAGGCGTGAGAATAGTGTTTATAGACAGGCGGGGCGACGAGGACGTAGAGGTTGACCTTTGCTACAAGGGCGGCATAAGGGAATTTGTCACACACATACACAACACCCGCGGGCTTGACGTCATAAACCCGGAGGTAATATACATCAGCGGAGTAAAGGACGACTACATCGCCGAAATAGCCATGCAGTACAACGACTCTTACAACGAGCTGATTTTGTCCTTTGCCAACAACGTGCATACGCCGGACGGCGGAACGCATGAAACCGGCTTTAAAAACGCGCTTACAAAGGTAATAAACGACTACGGCAAGAAGTTCAACCTCTTAAAAGCCGGCGACAAGCTCACCGGCGACGACGTAAGAGAAGGTCTTACCGCCGTTGTGTCTGTTAAGCTCACCGACTGCGAGTTTGAAGGACAGACAAAGGGAAGGCTCGGAAACCCCGAGGTGCGCCCGTTTGTTGAGGGGATAGTTTACGAAAAGCTGATGAACTATCTCGAGGAAAACCCCGCAGTCGCAAGGATGATATTTGACAAGTCGGTGCAGGCGCAGAAGGCAAGAGAGGCCGCAAAGCGTGCAAGGGACCTGACGAGAAGAAAGTCCGCGCTCGACTCGGCAAACCTCCCCGGAAAGCTTGCCGACTGTCAGGAGAGCGACCCCGCGCAGACGGAAATATTCATCGTCGAGGGAGACTCCGCAGGCGGTTCGGCTAAAGAAGGCAGAGAAAGAAAATATCAGGCGATACTTCCGCTGTGGGGCAAGATGTTAAACGTCGAAAAGGCGAGAATAGACAAGGTGTACGGAAACGAAAAGCTCACACCCGTAGTGACGGCTTTGGGAACGTCTATCGGCGAGGACTTCGACATATCAAAGCTGCGCTACGGCAAGGTCATAATAATGGCGGATGCCGATGTGGACGGATGCCACATAAGAACACTGCTTTTGACATTCTTCTTCAGGTTTATGCGCCCGCTCATCGACCAGGGACACATATACATCGCCCAGCCGCCTCTTTTCAAGGTTTCAAGGGGCAAGCAGGTGCGGTATGCGTTCTCGGACGAGGAAAGGGACGCATATATAGCGGAGCTTACCTCCCCCGACGGCAGGTCAAAGCCGGACGTGCAAAGATACAAGGGCTTAGGAGAGATGGACCCGCAGCAGCTTTGGGAGACGACCATGGATCCCGAAACAAGAACAATAGTCAAGATCACGCTTGAGGACGCAGTTAAGGCGGACGAGACTTTCAGCATACTTATGGGCGACAAGGTAAATCCGAGACGTGAGTTTATCGAAAAGAACGCAAAGTTTGCGGAAAACCTCGACTTCTGATAACGCGCATGCCTGCGTGTCAAAAAGCAAAGACGGAGAAAAATAAATGAATCAAAAAGTTACATTCGGACACGACAGCTCGGCGTGGCTAAAGGGCTACGACGATTATATAAAGCTCTATCGCCGCACAAGGCTTATAATCACCGCCGCGGTGTTTTTGGTGATAGGGGCTTTGTTTGTCGAGCAGATTGTCAGAGACCCGAGCTATGGCGTGGGATGGTTTTGCCTTGCGATATGCATATTCATCATAGCGGTGAACGTCATGTCACCCATTGTCCAAAAACGAAAGATCGCCTCGGCGCTTGATGAGATAAAGGACGACAGGTACATTTTAAACATTTATGACGACAGATACGTCGTTGAAACCATACTCCCCCAAAGAGAAACGGTGGTTGAAGCCGTATCGGACGAGGAAGGCGCAGACGGTTCTAAGACGCAGGTAACGGAAGTGGCGGTGTCAAGCGCATCGCCGGACGAAAACCAAATCCCTCCCACCGAAACCATGCTCGCGGACAAGAGCTTAAAGGCGGTCGAGCGGAACGACTACTTCGGGCTGTATTCGGCAAAGACGTTTTGCGTCATACCCAAGAGCAGCCTTAGCGACGAGGGAAGAGAAGCGGTTTCGGAGCTTGTCAGAAAGATAAACGAATCAGGAAAAAAATAAATCGAAAGAGCGTGATTATATTTGTTCGCAGAAGACAAAAAGGTTAAGCTGACTGAAATAAATGACGAAATGCGGTCGTCTTTTTTAGCATATTCGATGTCGGTAATAATCCAGCGTGCGCTCCCCGACGTAAGGGACGGCTTAAAGCCGGTGCACAGAAGGATTTTGTACACGATGTACGAGGACGGACTGACTCCGGACAAAAAATACTTAAAGTGCGCGACGACGGTCGGCGACTGCCTCGGTAGATATCATCCCCACGGCGACGCATCGGTGTATGACGCACTTGTGAGACTTGCGCAGAGCTTTTCAATGCGCTATCCCTTAGTTGACGGCCACGGAAACTTCGGCTCAATAGACGGAGACCCCGCCGCCGCATACCGATACACCGAGGCCAAGATGGCAAAGATGGCGGTAAATATGCTCACCGACATAGACAAGGACACCGTTGACTTCACATCAAACTTTGACGACAGATTAAAAGAGCCGGTTGTTTTGCCCTCAAGGTTCCCGAATGTTTTGGTAAACGGCTCTGTCGGCATAGCCGTCGGAATGGCGACAAACATCCCCCCGCACAACCTGGGCGAGGTGATAGAGGGCGTAAAGCTCGTAGCCAAAAACCCCGACTGCACGCTTGACGAGCTGATGGAGAAAATAAAAGGCCCCGACTTCCCCACCGGCGGAATTATAATGGGCAGAGCGGGAATAAGGGCGGCATACGCCACCGGCAGAGCAAAGATAACCCTTCGCTCAAAGACCTCTATAGAGGAGATAAACGGCAGAAACGCCATAGTTGTGACCGAAATCCCCTACATGGTCAACAAGTCAAGGCTCATAGAGTCGATATCGCAGCTTGTAAAGGACAAGAGGGTTGACGGCATACATGCCCTTCGGGACGAGTCCGACCGCTCCGGCATGAGAATAGTAATAGAGCTTAAAAAGGACGCAAACCCGCAGATAGTTTTAAACAAGCTGTTCAGCTATACTCAGCTTCAGGACACCGTCGGAGTGATAATGCTTGCGCTTGTCAACGGCGTGCCGAAGGTTCTGACCTTAAAGCAGATACTTGAGGAGTACCTAAACTTCCAGGTCGAAGTCGTCACAAGAAGGATGCAGTTTGACTTAAAGAAGGCAAAAGAGCGCGAGCACATCCTTCAGGGACTCATAATCGCCCTCGACTTCATCGACGAGGTCATAAAGATTATACGCTCGTCCCAGACCCCCGCCGAGGCAAAGGCGGCTTTAATTGAGAGGTTCGGCATATCTGATATTCAGGCGGAGTATATAGCAAACATGCGCCTTATACAGCTCACGGGACTTGAGCGCCAGAAGATATATGACGAACTCGACGCGCTTGAGGCGAAGATACGGGGCTTTGAAGAAATTTTGGGCAGCCATGAAAAGCTTTTGGACGTGATTATAACCGAAATAGACGAGATAAAAGCCAAATTTGACGACCCGCGCCGCACCGAAATACAGGCAATAAGCGGTGAGGTAGATATAGAGGACCTGATTCCGGAGGACACAAACGTAGTTGCGCTGACAAACAACGGCTACATCAAGAGGACAAGCTCGTCGGAGTACGCGGTTCAAAAGCGGGGCGGCAGAGGCGTAAGCGGCATGAAGCAGCGCGAGGAGGACTACGTGTCCGAGATGCTGGTGTGCTCCACCCACGACAACATACTCTTTGTCACCAACAAGGGCATTATGTATAAACTCAAGTGCTTTGAGCTTGCCGAGGGTTCAAAGGCGTCAAGGGGTTCAAACATAGTAAACATACTCCCCCTCACGCCCGGCGAGGACAAGATAGCGGCCATGCTCACCTGCCCCGACTTTGACTGCGACAAGTACGTCACCATGGTCACCAAAAACGGCAAGATAAAGAGAACGCATATTTCAAAGTACCAAAACGTAAGAAAGAGCGGACTGATTGCCATAGGTCTTGACGAAGGGGACGAAATCAGGGGCGCAATGATGACAGACGGCAGCAGTAAGCTCGTCGTCGCCACCAAAAACGGAATGGTCATATGCTTTGAGGAAAGCAGCCTTAGAGCCATGTCCCGCTCCGCGCACGGCGTAAAGGCAATAAAGCTCCGCGGCGACGATGAGGTTGTGTCACTTCAGACCATTCAGCCGGACGCCATGCTCCTTACCGTCACCGACAAGGGCTACGGCAGGCGCGTTGAGTTTGACAACTACAGGCTCCAGAACAGAGGCGGATACGGCATACTCAACTACAAGGTAAACGAGCAAAAGGGCAAGGTCTGCGGCATACGCACCGTCAGGGACGACGAGGATGTAATACTCATCTCGAACGACGGAGTTATAATAAGGGTTCGCGCAAGCGACATAAGCGTGATGAGCAGGTATTCCGGCGGAGTTACCATCATGAAGACCAAGAACGCACCCGACAGACTTGTAGCGGCGTTCACCACCGCCGAGCATGACGACGATGCGCAGATTGAAGAAGTCGAGACGCTTTCGGATGAGGAGCTTGCAAACCTCGCCGAGGAGGAAAAGGCAGCCGAGGCTCAGGAGGAGCTTGAAGCCGCAGACGTGTCCGACGACGAGCCGGATGACGAGCCGGAGGATGAAGGCGACTCGGAGGAGTAACGAAGGGTTTTTGAGGGCTGCAGCATGCGTACACCACGAAAAACGCTTAGGAGCACCGGCAGGATATGCATACGCATTCCTCCTTTCAGCCTGTGAAACAATCAAAAACATAAGACGGCAGTGTATTTTTTAATACACGCCGTCATTTTTTATGCTGTTATATCTTTTTGTTTATTATGTCCTTGAGTTTTTGCAGAAGCTCGCGCCACTTCTTTGGCAGCTTGTCGCCCTCCTTGTAGTACAGGCGAGGGACGTTGACTCCGGCGTCGTTTTTGCCGCTCTTTGAGTACAGGTACAGAGTAAAGCCCTCGTACATCCCCGTGTCGTAGGTTGTAGTCTCGACGGGCGCAGTTGCCGCACCCAAGATAGCTCCCACATCGCCCGCAATAGCATGCCCTATGTACGCGCGGGAGAACACTCCCCTTGCGCGGGTGGTGGTTTGCGTGATGGTTTTGCCCGTGCCGTAAATCGAATAGGATGCGAGGTCGTCGTACGGTATGACATGCCCTAACATCCAGATGACGCGGTTGTCGTCGCTGAACATGATGTTTTTTCCGGGTGCATCGCTTAAAAAACTGCGAAATATCTGGCAGCTCTCAAAAAGCTTTGCGTTTTCAAAGTCCTTTTTTGCCTTTTCAAGCTTTTCGGGGTCGCATCTTTTCCTGCGCAGCAGCCTGTTAAGACGTCTTTGCGCCTTTTCTATCCCTTTTTTAAAGCTGTAGTTGTCGTACTTGCCCATTTTTTATCCCCCATTCGGCGATTCGCGCTAAGTTATGTATCAAGTATAACAGAGCGCAGGGCGAATGTAAACACATATTGGCGCTTTAGTACAATTTTATGGACGATTATAAGATGCGGGAGGCGGCAAAGGTCGGGGGCGGCACACATAGAAAAAGAAACGGCACGAAACCGTGCCGCTTCCTTTATAAACATAACTTTTTCGGAGTTATATGTGGTTTGTCAGGGTGCTTACTCAAGCTCGAACGCGCCGGTGTAGAGCTGGTAGTACTGACCCTTCTGGGCCAAAAGCTCCTCGTGGCTTCCGCGCTCGATGATTCTTCCGTGATCCAAAACAATTATAACATCTGAGTTCTTGACGGTTGAAAGTCTGTGCGCTATTACGAACACTGTTCTTCCCACCATCAATGCGTCCATTCCGCGCTGAACTATAGCCTCGGTTCTTGTGTCTATGGAGCTTGTCGCCTCGTCAAGTATCATGACCGGCGGGTCCGCAACCGCAACACGCGCGATTGAAAGGAGCTGGCGCTGACCCTGAGACAGGTTGGAGCCGTTTTGGGTGAGCATGGTGTTATAGCCGTCCGGCAGTCTTTCTATGAAGTCGTCCGCGCCTGCAAGCTGAGCCGCAGCCATGCACTCTTCGTCCGTCGCATCAAGCCTGCCGTAGCGGATGTTGTCCATAACCGTTCCGGTAAAGAGGTTTGTATCCTGCAAAACGATTCCTAAGGAGTGGCGCAGGTCGTCCTTTTTGATCTTGTTGATGTTTATGCCGTCGTAGCGGATCTTTCCGTCTGCGATGTCGTAGAAACGGTTGATGAGGTTCGTTATGGTGGTCTTGCCCGCACCCGTAGCTCCTACAAATGCAACCTTCTGTCCCGGCTTAGCATAAAGGGTGATGTTGTGCAAAACGGGCTTGTTCTTTTCATACTCGAAGTCCACGTCAAACATTCTCACGTCGCCCTGCAGCGGAACATACGTAACCGTTCCGTCAGCCGAGTGGGGATGCTTCCACGCCCACTGGTTTGTCCTCTCCTCGCACTCGGTCAGGTTTCCTTCGTGGTCGTATTTTGCGTTTACAAGGGTTACATAGCCGTCGTCAACCTCGTGCTTTTCATCCATCAGCTCAAATATTCTTTCAGCACCCGCAATACCCATAACAACGGGGTTTATCTGGTGCGAAACCTGGTTGATGCTTCCGGTGAACTGCTTGGTTATGTTCAAGAACGGAACTACTATGCTTATAGACATTGCCGCGCCCGCTATGCTGAGGTTGGGAGCGTTGTTGATTAGGAGCAGTCCGCCCAAAATCGCAACTACAACGTAAAGGATGTTTCCTATGTTGTAAAGGAGGGGTCCTAAGGTGTTGGCGTACTTGTTTGCGCGGTTGGAGTCCTCAAAGAGCGCATCGTTGAGCTTGTCGAAGTCCGCCTGCGCCCTTTCCTCGTGGCAGAACACCTTTACGACTTTCTGTCCGTTCATTATCTCCTCGGCAAAGCCCTCGACTTTACCCAAGGATGTCTGCTGTCTGAAGAAGAATCTCGCCGAGCCGCCGCCTATCTTCTTGATGAACACCGTCATGAGTATTACGCCGACTATAACTATAGCTGCCAGCGGCACGCTGAAGTAAATCATGATTACAAAGAGCGTCACAACCATAACCGCAGACATGAGTATCTGAGGGACACTTTGCGATATCATCTGGCGGAGGGTGTCTATATCGTTTGTGTAGTGGCTCATGATGTCGCCGTGGTCGTTTGTGTCAAAGTACTTTATCGGGAGCTTTTGCATGTTTGAGAACATCTGCTCTCTGAGCTTTGCAAGCGTTCCCTGTGTGATGACAGCCATCATCTGCGAGAAAGCAAAGTCCGCAATCAGCGATATCACGTAAAATCCCGCAAGCAGCGCAACTGCGCCGATTATCCTCGGCGAAACGTCCGCCCATGCGCCGTTAGCCTCTTCTATCATCTCGATGATGTTCTGCATGAATATCGAGGGGATACTTCTCACTACCGCGTTGAATATTATCAGCACGAAGGACAGAGGGAGCAGCACGGGATAGTAGCGGAACATCTGCCTGTAGAGCCTGAGCAAAAGGCCGAGCTTTGATTTAGTTTGCTGCATTTTCACCCGCCACCTTTCTGTCAGATTCTGCTTTGTTCTGAGAAATGTAGATTTCTCTGTAGATGTCGTTGGTTTTAAGCAGCTCTTCGTGAGTTCCGAATGCCGCAATCTTTCCCGCATCCATTACTATAATCCTGTCCGCGTCCTCTACGGAGGCGGTTCTTTGAGCTATGATTATCTTTGTGGTGTCGGGGATGTATGTGCGCATGGCGGCTCTTATCTTGGCGTCGGTCTTGGTGTCAACCGCGCTTGTGGAGTCGTCTAAGATGAGTATCTTGGGGTTCTTTAAGAGCGCTCTTGCTATGCAGAGCCTCTGCTTCTGTCCGCCGGACACGTTTGCCCCGCCCTGCTCGATGTATGTGTCGTACTTCTTGGGGAAGGTCTCGACAAACTCATCTGCGCATGCGAGCTTGCACGCGTGAATTATCTCTTCGTCCGTCGCGTTTTCATTTCCCCAGCGCAGGTTTTCCTTTATCGTTCCGGAGAACAAAAGGTTTTTCTGCAAAACAACCGCGACGTTGTTGCGGAGCGTTTCGAGGTCGTACTTTCTTACGTCCACGCCGCCGACTAAAACTTCTCCCTCCGTCACGTCGTAAAGCCTTGAAATAAGCTGTATGAGCGACGACTTCGAGGAACCGGTTCCGCCTATTATTCCTATGGTTTCGCCCGATTTTATGTGCAGGTCTATGTCCTCAAGCGCAAACTTCTTCGCTTTCTTTGAGTACTTGAAGCTGACGTGGTTGAAGTCTATGGAGCCGTCCTTTATGTCATATATCGGGTTCTCGGGGTTGGTAAGAGTGGTCTGCTCGGTCAAAACCTCGCACACACGCTTTGCCGACTCGTCCGCCATGGTTATCATGACGAATATCATCGAGAGCATCATAAGGCTTGAGAGCATCATGAAGCTGTAGGTCAAAAGCGCCGAGATCTGTCCTACGTCTAAGGCCATGCGGTTTGTGGTGATTATCAGGTATGAGCCGAAGGTGAGGGTGAACACCATTACAGCGTAAAGGCAGAACTGCATGAGCGGGCCGTTTAAAGCCACTATTCTCTCCGCAACGGTGAAGTCGCGGCATACGTCCTGAGCCGCAGCGTCGAACTTCTTTTGCTCGTAGTCCTCACGCACAAAGCTCTTTACAACTCTTATGCCCTTGACGTTCTCCTGAATGGAGTTGTTTAAGGTGTCGTACTTTTTGAAAACTCTTCTGAAGCGGGGCATTGCAAGCTTTGATACCACGTACAGTCCCACGCCTAAAATCGGCACTACAAAGACAAATATCCATGCCATCTTTCCGCCCATCACAAACGCCATTATAAAGGAGAAAATCAGCATGAGCGGGGAGCGTATGGCGGTTCTTATTATCATCATGTACGCCATCTGGATGTTTGAAATATCGGTTGTAAGCCTCGTCACCAAAGACGATGTGGAGAATTTGTCGATGTTCTCAAACGAAAATCCCTGAATCCTTTCAAAGACGTCGTGCCGCAGGTTTTTTGCAAGTCCGCAGGATGCGTCCGAGCATGTAAACGCTGCTAAAGTTCCGAACAGCAGCGACAAAAGCGCCATCACGGCAAGAAGCACGCCTGAGCGGAGTATGTATCCCATCTCGGCGTTGCCTGCTTGTATGGTGTTTACAAGGTCTGAAATGATAAAGGGAATAATGCAGTCCAAAACCACTTCAAAGATTACGAATATCGGCGTAATGAGCGCGGGTTTTTTGTATTCGCGGACGCTCTTAGCCAATGTCTTGAGCATACTTACACTATCCTTTCATATTTAATTAACTACTTAATTTACTCGTATATTTTACAACGATCCACCCGCAATGTCAAGGAAAAAATTCTTCTAAATTACCCTCGATATTTAGCTAAGATGTAGATTTCACGCTTGTATTTTCCCCGCGAATGTGACATAATAGGCGTTGCAGGCACAGACGCCTGACCATATAAAAAAGGAGGAATCACATGAGACGCGAAAACAACCCGCAAGGCAGGAATAATCCGGACGTCATGAACGGCCCGAACGGCGGAAACGACAGCGAAAACGTCGAAAACGTCGAAAACGGCGAAATCGGCATAGCTAAAAAGCTCGCGGCGGCGCTTAAAAACCGCGAATCGCCCGTGAGCATCGCAAAAATGCTGCTCGGCGAAAAGCCGGTGCGTTACTTCATATCCTCCGTTATCGCCTTCATAGTCGATTATGCGGTGCTGCTCGCCCTTGAATATGCGCTCTCGGGTGTTCCGGCAGCCATGGAAATCGCGGCGGTCGCGGCTTTTTTGTGCAGCTCTCAGCTAAACTTTCACATAAACCGCCTGTGGGTCTTTCGCTCGACAAAGGGCGCGCTTGCGCAGATGGGCGGGTACTACGGACTTGCGGCGTTCAGCTTTGTGATAAAGACCTTTGTCATACTTGAAATACTCGTGCGGCTGCTTCACATACCCACATGGATATCAAAGCCCATCGCCGAGGCTGTGATGTTCGTCTTTAACTATTTCGTGCAAAAAAAGCTGATCTTTCGCATACGTCGGGGAAAAAATACTTCCCGAAACAGCGGCACGGATATTACGGACGAGAATATAAAGAAGTAAATATACGCAGAGTATTCAGTATGCGGATACTCGGGCGCAAATTTTAGCGCAAAGCTTTCCGTGTGATTGACATATTAAAGAAGATAAATTATTATTGTATTGATATAAACCTGATTTAAAGGGAGATGTTTTTATGAAAACTACGCTTTTGGTATTGGCTGCCGGACTCGGCTCGCGCTTCGGCGGGGATAAGCAGATATCCCACGTAGGACCGCAGGGCGAGATATTGATGGAGTACTCCATTCATGACGCCATAGAGGCAGGATTTAACAAGGTGGTCTTTGTATTAAAGGACGAAATGGTCGATACGGTCAAAAACACTGTCGGCGAGAAGTTTAAGGACAGAGTGGAGCTTGAGTACGCCACACAGGACTATTCTTCCCTGCCCGACTTTTATGTGCTCCCGCCCGAGAGGGTAAAGCCCTTCGGCACGGTGCACGCTGTTCTGTGCGCCAAGGAGTATTTGACTGAGCCGTTTGCAACCGTCAACGCAGACGACTATTACGGCAAGGAGTGCTTTGTCTTGATGCACGACTTCCTGACACGCCTGAAGGGCGCATCGGACGCCGCAATGGTCACATACATACTCAAAAACACCGTGAGCGACAACGGCGCAGTCACAAGGGGCATATGCTCCGTCAAGGACGGCAAGCTCGTCAAGGTCGATGAGACGGGCGGCATAGTTCCCAAGGACGGCGTGATTGTAGGCGAAAACGGCGAGATTGACCCCGAGTCGGAGGTTTCGATGAACTTCTGGGGCTTCCATCAGGACGTTTTGGGCAGGATGCAGCGCTACTTTGAGGACTTTTTGAAGGGCTTAAAGCCGGACGAGATAAAGGCAGAGTGCCTGCTGCCGGTAATGGTTAACGACCTGCTCGCGTCGGGCGAGATGACGGTGCTTGCAACCCCGTCTCACGACAAGTGGTTCGGCATAACATACAAAGCCGACAAGGAGGACGTTGAAAACAAGCTCAAGGCTTTGCATGAAAGCGGAGTTTATCCGCCGCAGCTTTAAAGGACGCTTTTTCAAGGCGAAAAATAAATATATGCACGGTGCGTTTTCGACTGCGGCAAAAGCTGCGGCAGGAACGCATTTTTGCGCAAAAAATAAATGAGGACAGAGGACAACCATGAGCCAGGAATACATAATATTTTCGGACATTTCGGCAGATATACCCGCGGATTACGCAAAGGAAAAGGGCGTTATGTTCCTGCCGATGAGCTACAGCTTGGGCGACGAGCAGAGAATTTGCGACTGCATAGAGCCGCCGGAGGTTTTAAAGGCGTTTTATGACGGCCAGCGCACGGGAGTGCTGACACACACCACTCAGATTTCCCCGTATCAGTATGAAGAGAGCTTTAAGCCCTACATGTCAAAGGGAATGTCGGTTTTGTACCTTTCCCTTTCGAGCGGCCTGTCGAGCACGTACAGCTCGTCGCTCCTTGCGGCAAACGACTTAAACGAAAAGTACAAGGACACCGGCGCAAAGCTTGTGAGCGTCGATTCGCTCGGCGCAACCGTGGGAATGGGCATGCTGATAGAGCTTGCGGTGAAAAACCGCGAGGCGGGCATGAGTATAGAGGAAAACGCCGCGTGGCTGGAGGAAAACAGGCTGAGAATATACCACTGGTTTATGGTGGAGGATCTCATGCATTTAAAGCGGGGCGGCAGAATATCCCCCGCAACCGCCGTTGTCGGCACTGCGCTCAACATCAAGCCCATACTTAAAATAAACACCGACGGCACACTTTCGGCGTTCGAGAAGAAAAGGGGCGCAAAGGGCGCAATGAACGAGCTTTTGGAGCTGTACAAGGCTCATTCTACCCATGAGCAGGGGGAAAGGGTGTTTGTGGCGCATGCGGACGCTCCCGATCGCGCGGAGTACCTGTGCGAGCAGATAAGGGAGTTCAACCCTCCGCCGGCATAAGCTGCATGATGCTCTCGCCTATTATCGGCGCACATGTCGGCCCAGGAATGTGCGGGATAGTGCATTTAGCGCCTGAAGGACTGTACAGACCGTAAGCTTGACGCCATTAGCCTACTTTCATGCACCGCAAATTCCGAATGTGCGGGATAGTGCATTTAGCGCCTGAAGGTTTGTACAGACCGTAAGCCCGAGCAGCAACCCTGTTATTCGGCGCTGCATATTCTATGCGCATGCATATTCTATGCGCATGCATATTCTATGCGCATGCATATTCTATGCGCTGCATATTCTATGCGCACCATGATTTAAACAAAAAAATTGCCCGCCGAAACGAAAACAAGTTCCGGCGGGTGTTTTTATATGTTCGCATGCATATCCAATGCGCATTGCGCACAGCGCAATGCGCACAGCGCAAAACGCAATGCGAATTTTTTGCAAAGAAAAGACGCCCGGGCAGGATTCGCGTGGGCGTCTTTCTCCTCTTTTTGCGAGAAAAATAAGCACAAAAAGAGATAACAACAACAAGAATAAGAATAAGGCAATGGTAATGAAAGTAATGATTCTGCTGCCCGCTCACGCATCACAAGCATGCATGACGGCACAGCGTCCGCGCCAAAAGCGCGCGAATCACAGGCGGAACACCGCCTTCATAAAAACAAAGTAAACGGATTACTTTATCTCAACAGTAGCGCCGGCCTCTTCGAGCTTAGCCTTGATCTCGTCAGCCTCAGCCTTTGAAGCGCCTTCCTTGACAGTCTTAGGAGCAGCCTCGACGAACTCCTTAGCCTCCTTGAGTCCAAGACCCAAGATGTCCTTTACAGCCTTGATGACGCCCATCTTACTGTCGCCGAAGGAAGCGAGGACAACGTCAAACTCAGTCTTCTCAGCAGCAGCGGCAGCGCCTGCACCTGCAGCGGGAGCAGCAGCTATAGCAGCGGTAACTCCGAATTCCTCCTGGATCGCGTCAACAAGCTCCTTGAGCTCGAGAACAGAAAGACCCTTGATATCTTCAACAAACTTTAAAATCTTCTCTGAAGCCATTTTAAGTATTCTCCTTTGTAAAATTATTTTCCATGTTTCATGGTTTGATCCGCGCAGCACTCACGCAGCGCAATTATCAGGCAGCTTCTCCCTCTTTGGACTCCGCAACCGCAGCCAGTGTGGCGGCGAGCTTCTGAATGGGTCCCTGTAAGGAGCCGACGAGCTGTGCAAGAAGGTCGTTCTTGGAAGGTATCTTGGAGATAGCCATTACGCCTGCCTCGTCGTAGATCTCAGAGCCGATGTATCCGGCCTTGAGCTTGAAGTTTTCGTGGTTTTCAGCATACGCACCGAGTATTCTTGCAGCGGCGGTCTCGTCGTCCGAAACTGCAATTGCAGTCGTTCCGCTGAGCACGTTTGTAAGAGCATCGTGACCTGTCTGGTTCATGGCGAGCCTGAGCAAAGTGTTCTTTTCTACAAAGTACTTAACTCCCGCCTCTCTCAACTCCTTGCGGAGCTTTGTGTCGTCCTCAACGGTTATTCCGCTGTAGTCAACGAGCACACCGGCAACAGATGATTTAAGAAGCTCTGCTATCTGTTCAACCTTGGCTTTCTTTTCGCTTAAAACCTTTTCGTTGGGCATTTTGTTCACCTCTTTGTACGTTAGTAGCAATGCCTCGAATCATATAAATAAAAAACCCTGCCGCACTCAAGAGCAGCAAGGATAAAATCAGCAGATAGTGTTTAACTATAGCCTTTTTTCCTCGGCAGGACTTACGGACATGCCATAAACGGCAGCCACCTGCTGTCTTAAGAAACGAAGCATATTATTTATATCACATAAATCGGAGATTGTCAACACCTGAATTTAAATTTTTTCGTTTGTCCGCAAGCGCATGCATGCGCCGCTTGAAGTCGAAGACCTTGCCGAGGGCATGATGCGTCTCATCAGCGGTGCGTGGTTTCACATGGTATGGGGATAAACTCGGCGGTAAAAGAATATGAGTTTTTCTCCGCCCCGTCGCTGAGACCACATATTTCGCCCAATCGCTCCGCAGGTTCTTTCAAAGACGTTAACGTGGTGAAAGAACACAAGTCCCAAGCTCCCATGACTTTTTTAATGTCTTTCAAGCCCTGTTCTCACGCATACTAACGTTTACGTCTGAGTTACAAGTGGTCAAAAAATTAAGGAGCTACGTTTTCCGCAGCTCCCTAAAAATGCATCAAATATCGTTTCCCGACATAGTAGCTTTAACCGACGTTAACGTGGTCAATGTGTCATAAAACCAAGGGTTTGTGTTCTTTTTCAGCTCCCCTCAAACCCTGTTCTCACACATACTAACGTTTACGTCTGAGTTACAGGTGGTCAGATACGATAAGCAGTTTGTATCCCGTAGGTTTGGGGGATATTATCAAACTCCGTACTTTGCCCAATCGCTCCGCAGGTTCTTTCAAAGACGTCAACGTGGTCAATGCGTCATAAAACCAAGAGTTTTGTGCTTTTTTCAAAGCCTTTCAAGCCCTATATCCGCACATACTAACGTTTACGTCTGAGTTACAAGCGTCAAAAAGTTAAGGAGCTACGTTTTCCGCAGCTCAGAACTACGAGGTAGTTCACAAAACAAAATTATACTCCGTATTTCGCCCAATCGCTCCGCAGGCAGTGTGGTAGAGGTTAAAGCGTCAAAAAATTAAGGAGCTGCGATTCCCGCAGCTCCCTAAAAACGCATCATATATCGTTTCCCGACAAAGTAGCTTTAACCGGAGTAAAGGTGGTCAAAACTGACAGCACCTATGACCCGACAAAGCCGTGAAAACCTATCAAACTCCGTATTTCGCCGTATTAACCTTTACTCCTATGCCCATCGTCGACGAAACCACAACGCTCTTGAGGTACTGTCCCTTTGCAGCAGCCGGCTTTGCCTTTACAACCGCGTCCAAAAGCGCCTCAAGGTTCTCCTGAAGCTTCTCGGGTCCGAACGATGCCTTTCCTATGGGGCAGTGAATGATGTTCGTCTTGTCAAGACGGTACTCAATCTTACCGGCTTTCGCCTCCTGTACGGCCTTCGCAACGTCGGGCGATACCGTTCCCGCCTTGGGGTTGGGCATGAGTCCTCTCGGACCTAATACCTTACCTAAACGTCCTACAACTCCCATCATGTCGGGCGATGCAATTACAACGTCAAAGTCGAGCCAGTTCTCCTTCATTATCTTGTCAACATACTCCATGCCGCCTACATAGTCCGCTCCCGCAGCCTTTGCATCTTCGTACTTGTCCTCCTTGCAGAAAACAAGCGCCCTTACCGTCTTACCGGTGCCGTTGGGCAAAACAACCGCGCCTCTTACCTGCTGGTCAGCATGACGCGAGTCAACGCCTAAACGAATGTGTACCTCTATGGTCTCGTCAAACTTTGCCTTGGCGTTGGCGCTCGAAATCGCTACCGCCTCGTTTGTGTCGTAAAGCTTTGTTCTGTCGATCGCCTTGAGCGCATCGACGTATTTCTTTCCGTGTTTCATTATATATAGTCTCCTTTGATATATATCGTGGTGATACCGGCTTTGTGCCGGTTAGCGGAAAAGGATGTTCCTCCCACTGTCACACAAGCTTAAGAAAATCTACTGTAACGTTCAGCGCTCGCCGAATCAGTCAACAACCGTTACACCCATGGAACGTGCAGTTCCCGCAATCATGCTCATAGCTGCCTCTACACTCGCCGCGTTGAGGTCGGGAAGCTTCTGCTCAGCAATCGCACGTACCTGATCCTTGGTGATGGTCGCAACCTTTGTCTTGTTGGGCGTGCCCGATCCGGACTCAATGCCGCATGCCTTCTTTATCAGCACGGCCGCCGGAGGGGTCTTTGTGATGAATGTAAACGAACGGTCGGCATATACCGTGATTACTACCGGAATGATAAGTCCCATGTCGTTTTTGGTTCTCTCGTTGAAGTCCTTTGTGAACGCCATGATGTTTACTCCGTGCTGACCGAGTGCCGGTCCTACCGGAGGCGCCGGAGTAGCTTTACCGGCAGGGATCTGAAGCTTGATTATGCCTGTAACTTTCTGTGCCATGTTAATTATTCCTCCTGATGTGGTGATGCGCGCGCCCTGCTTTTGACGCGCCCATTAGGCGAGCATATTCATTAAACGTTATTTATGCTCTCCCACTTAGTTTGTGTAGGATGTGATTTTTTGCATCCATGTGCCACCTGCTGCATCCGTGTGTAACTTGCTGCACACGCGTGCAAAAGCATCCGTCTTTTGTTCCCTTGATTTTAAAAAGTCCCGCTGACTTGCCCTGCTCTCAGTCGTCTGCACGCTTTACCTGGCTTATGGCAAGCGTGGCCGCGGTCTCTCTTCCAAACATCGAAATTGATATGTCAACCGTCTGCTCGTCAAGATTTATACTCCTGACAACGCCTGCCCAACTGTTGAACGGGCCGCCTAAAACAGTCACCGTGTCGCCAACCTTGAAGCTGACACTCGTCGCAACCTTCCTTGAATCCACTCCGAGCGCCGCAACTTCCTTGTCCGTGAGCGGCACAGGCTTGGATCCGGGTCCGACAAATCCCGTGACTCCTCTGGTGTTTCTTACAATGTACCATGAATCGTCGTTCATGACCATCTTTACAAGTACGTAAGACGGGAACAACTTGCTCTCCGATTCCTTCTTGTTGCCCTTGGAATCGGTCTCCTCCGTCATCTCGACGGGTATCTTTATCTCTTGAATGATGTCGTGAAGCTTTCGGTTTTCAACAACCTTCTCAATATTCTGAGCCACCTTGTTCTCGTATCCGGAATAGGTGTGAACAACATACCACTTAGCTGCTGCGGTTTCTTCCATAATTGTTCTCCTTTCAGGCAATGGTTGATTCTCTAAAGGCGGTCAGACCTAAAAGCGCAGTCTCAAAACGCCTCTTACTGCCCTACAACAAGGTTTAACAACAGTCCGAATACGGAATCAACTATGAATAACGCAATTCCGCTCAATATGCAGACCGCAAGAACAATCGCTGAGTTGTTGAGAAGCTGCTTCTTGCTGGGCCAGACGACCTTCTTGACCTCAGAGATAAGGTCTTTAAAGAACTTAACTATTCTGTTAGGTTTCTTCATAGCGTCGCTCCCCTTATTTTGTTTCTCTGTGAAGAGTGTGCTTCCTGCAGAACTTGCAATACTTGTTCATTTCAAGTCTGTCAGGGTCGTTCTTCTTGTTCTTTTTGGTGTTGTAGTTTCTCTGCTTGCACTCTGTGCACGCTAACATGATTTTAACCCTCATTTTCGGCACCTCCTGACGAAATTTGCACCTTTATCGGGTTGTAAAGGCGCTGTCTGCCCTGCGCCGCCTGAATTTCTGCAAAATATGCGCAGTGTTATACATGGCGGCTGACTTATTGCCTCCCTCCGACACCATAAACCTCAGGCAACTGCCCGCCTCGGTCGAAAGTGCGCCGCAATCCTGCGGATTCGGGGCCAGGCATGCGCAGCCGCAGCAACCATGAAACGCCATGGCGCCAAAGGCACCAAGGGCGCCCATGCCGAAACCGCCGCTTAAAAATCGCACCCGCCCCGCTTTCGCCGCAACTGCCGGCTGTGGTGAAGCGCGGATTTTTAAAGGGCAATCGGCAAAGCCGACGGACTTTCCGGAATTTTCAAGTTCCAAAAAAGCGCACTAAAAAAAGACCCCGCAAAGAGGTACAGTAATCATATCATGTACGCGCGAAGTTGTCAAGAGCTAATTTTGCATAACTCGCCGTATGCTTTTGGATTCCCTCTGCAAAAGTCTTTTTTAAGTTGTCACTCGGCGTGTGGGGCATTTGTGCGGCGGGCAGAAGGTGTTTTTTGCCGCCCACGACAAATACCAAAAAGTCTGCACTCTCCACAAACCCGCCTTTTGGCTTCGCATCCCGCCGTATGAGCGCACAGCGCCACAAAAAATGCCTTTTCGGTTACGCATCTCACCATATGAGCGGTAGGCACAAGTTAATTTTGCACGGCTTTGCCGCACACCATAAAGTCTGCACTCTCCGCAAAAACGCCTTTTGAGTTAATATCTTATTATATGAACGTACTATACTGTAAAAACCGCCGGAGGCGGTTTTTACTCAAGTTAATTTTGCACGGCTTTGCCGCATACCATAAAGTCCGCACTCTCCGCAAAAACGCCTGTGGCGTTTTTGCCCAAGTTAATTTTTTGTCGTCTACGACAAAAAATTTACTTGTAGTCGCACCCCACCATATACCACTTTCCCGCCAGACGCAAAACAAAGCACTCAAGCTCGATGTCCGCCTGCGAGACCTCACCGGCAAAATGCGCGGTGACGTTTACTCCGTATACCGTTTCGGTGTTTATAGTCTCACCGTATGCCTGTAAATATGCGCTCTCAAAGCTTTGAATGTACTCCTCGTCAGGACGCTCCCTGCCCGAAAACTCAAGCTCTATCGTCATCGAGTCCCCAAACTCCTCAAACAAGTCCGCATACAGCTCGTTTAAGTAGTCGTACTCGGAGTATCCTAAGCTCTCACGCTCATATACGTAGTCCTCACGCATGCGCTGCGGCATGGTGCCGATGTATTTTTCAAAATCGCGCTCGCAAATCGCTTCAAAATAGTCGTTTATCGGACGCTTGTAGTTTCCGCCGAATATGCCGTTTCGGTAAAAAATGAATACCGCCGCCAAAACAGCAACCGCTATAATGATGATGAGCAGCTTCTTGTCTTTTTGACGCTCTTTTAATAAAAGCTCCTTCGCCGCACGCTGATCCTCAGTCAAAAACTTGTCGGCAGTCGCCTCATCAAGCGCCGCTTTTTTGCTGCGGCTCTTGTGAGCCTTCAGACTTCCGGCGGGGGTGTGACATTTAGGACATACGTCGCCTTCGTATCTTTCGCCGCAAACCGGACAATTTCTTCTCATACCCGTTACCCGCCTCCTGCTTCGTCATCGGCAGATGCACTGCCGCATTTTTTGTATGCAAATAAACTGCATGTGTATCAGTATTTATATTGTATCATATAACAGTGCGGTAGTCAAATACTTACCAACCGGTCCGATAAATAAAAATGCAGCTTTGCGTCCTTTTTTATGTACTTCATGCATCTCCGTGCGGCAAAAATATGCATACGCAGCCCCCTCGTCCGAGAACAGACATAAAAATAACGCTGAATCCAAAGCGACTTTGGATCCAGCGTCACGCATAGAAACTTTGACCCACTGCAAAGCCTTCGTCCTGTGCGCACTGCACAGTTGCGCAACGCATAACTGTGCAGAAGAAATAAATAACGCTGAACCCAATGCGAAATTGAGTCCAGCGTCACGCTGTAAAACCTTGAACCACTGCAAAGCCTTCGTCCTGTGCGCACTGCACAGTTGCGCAACGCATAACTGAGCAGAAGAAATAAATAACGCTGAACCCAATGCGGATTAGGGTCCAGCGTCATCGCATGGGAACTTTGAGCCATATCAAACCACGCGTCCGTGCATAAAAGAAACAAATAACGCTGAACCCAATGCGGATTAGGGTCCAGCGTCACGCTGGTCGAGGTGACGGGACTTGAACCCACGGCCTCCACGTCCCGAACGTGGCGCTCTACCAAACTGAGCCACACCTCGATGCCTGCTTTGCCACACAAATACGGCGCATGTACTTAACATATGCCGCCCTTTTGTCTGACAGCAACATATTATAGCATATCAAAATTGCCCTGTCAACCGTGCCCGCCGGTTTTTTGCCCACATTTCTGCTTTCCGCAAAACGTTGACATTTAAACATGCGTACACTATAATACAGCTGTCAGCTGCGCCTGATGCCGCCTTTTAATAAAGGGCGTACAAATTGCGCTGCAGGGAGGATTTATGAGAATTATAACCATAAGCCGCGAGTTCGGAAGCGGCGGAAGAGAACTCGGCAAAAGACTGAGCGACATACTCGGATATGATTATTATGACAGGGAAATCATAACCGCCGTCGCAAAAGAGAGCGGACTCGATGAACATTACGTCGAGAGCATTCTCGGCGACCATGGGTGGCAAAACATCCCGATAGCCTACTGCCGCTCGCTCGGCTCGAGATTTTATACCCAGGAGGCAATAAACGTCGAGCTGCTCATAAGACAGCGTGATGTCATAAGAAAAATAGCCGATATGGGTCAAGACTTCATCATCGTCGGAAGAAATGCCGACGTGATACTCAAAGAGCTTGACCCCATGCGCATATTCGTCTGCGCAGACAGAGAAGAAAAAATAAAGAGAATAGTTCGGCGCGCATCCGACTTTGAGGACGTCGCGCCAAATCGCATAGAGAGAATGATGAACCGCATCGACCACCGCCGCGCACGCGTCAGACAAATACTCACCGACTCAAAGTGGGGAAACCGCAGCGACTATGACGTTATAATAAATACCACCGGCTGGCAGATTAAAGAGCTTGCCGCAGCGACTGCACATTTTTGCACCGAAAGGTTCGAGAGGACGGTGCAGGATAAGTGATAAGACTTTCCGATCACTTCAACTACTCAAGACTGCTGAAATTCACCGCTCCTTCGATAGCTATGATGGTGTTCACCTCCATTTACGGCGTGGTGGACGGCTTTTTTGTGTCAAATTTCGCAGGTAAAACACCCTTCACCGCCGTAAACCTGATCATGCCCGTTTTGATGATAGTCGCAACCGTGGGACTTATGTTCGGCACCGGCGGCACCGCCATAGTCGCCAAAACCATGGGCGAGGGCGACCGCGAGAAGGCAAACCGATACTTCTCACTCTTTGTGTACTTTGCGTTCGGCACAGGCGTGGTTTTAGCCGTCGCGGGAATAGTTTTCATACGCCCCATCGCAGTGTTTTTAAAAGCCGAGGGAGAGCTGCTCGAAAATTGCGTCACATACGCGACAATTATCTTGTGCGCACTCCCCTTTTACGTGCTCCAGCTGCTCTTTCAAAGCTTCTTCGTGACCGCCGAAAAGCCGCACTTAGGACTTGCGGTGACAATATCCTCCGGCGTCACAAACATGGTCTTGGATGCGGTTTTGGTCATACTCCTGCCGCAGGAATATAAGCTTGCGGGCGCGGCAATCGCCACCGCAATGAGCCAGCTTGTGGGCGGAGTCGCGCCCCTTGTGTACTTTTTCAGAAAGAACTCAAGCCTTTTGAAACTGACCTCAACCCGCTTCGACGGCAGGGCAATCGTGAAGGCCGCGACAAACGGCTCGTCAGAGTTTATGAGCAACGTCTCGATGAGCATAGTCGCCATGCTCTATAACGCAAGACTTATGGAGTATGCGGGCGAGGACGGAGTTGCGGCGTACGGCGTCATGATGTACGTCAGCATGATATTCTCCGCCGCATTCATAGGCTACTCAATCGGCACGGCGCCCGTTGTGGGCTACCATGACGGCGCGAAAAACCATGCCGAGCTTAAAAGCGTGCTGAGAAAGAGCCTGATAATAATAGGCGCGTTCGGCGTGGCAATGGTCGCGGCGGCGCAGATACTTGCATGGCCGCTGGCAAAAATGTTCGTCGGATATGACGACAACCTCGTGGACATGACCATAAGCGGCTTCAGAATATTCGCCCTGTCCTTTGTGTTCACGGGCTTCGCAATATACTCCTCCGGCTTCTTCACCGCCTTAAACGACGGACTGACCTCAGCCCTGATATCGTTTTTGAGAACGCTTGTGTTCCAGGTCGCGGCGGTTATGATACTCCCCGAAATATGGGATTTGAACGGAATATGGATTTCAATAGTTGCCGCCGAGGTCATGGCAGTGCTGCTGAGCGTCATCTTCTTAATAACAAAGAGGAAAAAATACCATTACTGATGCTTTGCCGCATCTTAATTTGAGACGTGCTATAATTTATGATAACGGATTGTGGGATGAGCAATGTGAAAAACGGCGGAAAGCGCCCTTCGTGCAAAAGAATACTCAAAAACGCGCTCGTGACAGTCGGCATACTCGCCGCGGCCGCGGCGCTGAGCCTTGTTGTGGAACGCCTGCTTGAGATACGCGAGTACAGCGCGGCGATATTTGTGTTCGCCGTGTTTTTGATTTCGCTCTGGACGGACGGCTACGCATGGGGCATGGTGTCCGCGGTGGCGTCTGTCGCAATGGTGAACTATGCGTTCACCGCGCCCTATTTCAGCTTTGACTTCGCCGTGCCGGGGAGCTTTATTTCCGCGGTCATAATGATAGTAATTTCGTTTTTGACCTGCACCCTGACGACAAAAATAAAAAACCACGAATCCGAAAAGGCGGAAAGCGAAAAGGAGAGAATGCGCGCAAACCTGCTGCGAGCCGTCCCGCATGACCTGAGAACTCCCCTGACGACTATATACGGCTCCGCGTCCACGCTTTTAGAAAACGGCGACGGCATAGAGCCTAAAAAGCGGGAGCAGATGCTTCGCGGGATAATGGAGGACTCCGAGTGGCTTGTGAGGATGGTTGAAAACCTTCTGTCCATAACAAAAATCGACTCCGGCAAGGTCAAAATCATAAAGACCCCCACCGTTCTTGAAGAGCTTATTGATTCCGTGCTCATAAAGTTCAAAAAGCGTTACCCCGAAAGGGAGGTCGCAGTCGATATCCCCGACGCCATAACCATAATACCGATGGATGCCATGCTCATCGAGCAGGTCATAGTAAACCTGCTTGAAAACGCGGAGCAGCATGCATACGGCATGAAACACCTCTCGATAAAGGTGAGGGTGGCATCCGGCGAGGCGAGGTTTGAAATCGAGGACGACGGCTGCGGGTTTAAGCCTGAGCTGATAGCAAAGCTGTTCAGCGGGTATTACAGCGTGTCGGACGAAGGCTCGGACGGGCATAAGCACAACGCCGGAATAGGTCTTTCCGTCTGCCAGACAATTATAAAGGCTCACGGCGGCAGCATATGCGCCGAAAATCGCAAAGAGGGCGGCGCGCTTGTGAGATTTACGCTGCCCGTATCGCCGATGGAGGAAAACTTTGATGGTCAGCTCTACCAACAATAAAACCAACAACAAGTATAAAATACTCCTTGTGGAGGACGACGCGAACATACGAAACCTCGTCTCGACAATACTTGAGACGTCCGATTACCACGTGATAGTCGCGCAGACGTGCTCCATGGCGGAGTCGCTTTACAGCTCTCACCTGCCCGACTTGATAATTTTGGACTTGGGGCTTCCCGACAAGGACGGCATGTGCTTTTTGCACGAGGTGAGAAAGGACTCCCTCACGCCTATAATAGTCCTTTCGGCAAGGTCTGACGAAAAGGACAAGGTCGACGCCCTCGATGCGGGCGCAAACGACTACGTGACAAAGCCGTTCGGGTCGGCGGAGCTTTTGGCAAGGGTTCGCACCGCGCTCCGAAACAACCGCCACAGCTCCGATTCGGGAAAGCTCCCCGGCGGAAAGTTTGTGCTGGGCGACTTGGTGATAGACTACGACGCGCGTCAGGCGTTCATAGGCAGGCAGGAGGTCAGACTCACACAGACAGAATATAACATTTTGGCGTTCTTGTCGGAACACGCAGGCAAAATGATGACATATACATCCATAATAAAAGCAATCTGGGGCTATCTCGACGAGGGCAGCGTCAAAAAGCTTCAGGTAAACATGGCTAACATCCGCAAAAAGCTCGGCGCGAAGCCCGGCGAGGGCAACTACATAATAAACGAGCTTGGCGTGGGTTACCGAATGAACGGGGAAAGAGAACTTCAATGAATTTTTTGAGCGTAGCGTTTAAAAGATTGACGCCCGTGAGAATTATCGCCATAGGCTTTGCGCTGACGATACTTTTAGGCTCGGTGCTGCTGATAATGCCGTTCAGCGTCAAGGACGGCGTGGAGCTTGAGTACATAGACGCACTCTACACATCGACAAGCGCCGTATGCGTCACCGGACTTATAGCCGTGGACGCCGGAGATACCTTTACGCCCTTGGGGCAGTTCATACTTGCCGCCCTGATACAGGTCGGAGGACTGGGCGTCACAACCATAGGCGCGGGAATAATACTTGCCATGGGCAAGAGAATGGACTTAAAGAGCCGAAACGTCATAAAAGAGGCGGTAAACCTCGACTCCGGAAAAGGCATAGTAAACTTTGTAAAAAGCATATTTATCACCACCGTGATAATAGAGTTAATAGGGGCGGCTCTGAGCTTTACGGTGTTTGTGCAGGACTACCCCGTGGGCAGGGCCATAGGAATAAGCCTTTTCCACTCGGTGGCTGCGTTTAACAACTCCGGCTTCGACATTTTGGGCAATTTGCAAAACCTCATACCCTACCGCGACAACGTGATGCTGAACCTTGTTACGTGCGGGCTTATCATCTTCGGAGGTATAGGTTTTCTTGTAATCCGCGAGATGTGGACGAAAAAATTCCACTTTAAAAAGTACTCCATGCACGCTAAGGTGGTCATAACGGTCAGCGCGGCGCTCATAGTGAGCGGAACCATCCTCATAAAGCTCACCGAGGACGTGACATGGCTCGGAGCGTTCTTCCACAGCGTGTCGGCGAGGACGGCGGGATTTTCAACATACCCGCTCGGCGAGTTCTCAAATGCGGGACTTTTGGTGCTGATATGCCTTATGTTTGTCGGAGCGTCTCCCGGATCGACCGGAGGCGGTATCAAGACGAGCACGCTCTTTGTGCTGCTTCAGGGCGTGAAGTCCGCCGCAACAAACAAGTCGGAAAAGGCGTTCCGGTACTCCATCCCCAAGGATGCGTTCAAAAAGGCTGCGGTCATAACGCTGCTGGCGCTCAGCGTAGTCGTGACGGGAACATACCTTATGATAGTCATGGAGCAGGGCACCGATATAAGGCTTGTGGATGCGCTCTTTGAAGTGACGAGCGCGTTCGGAACCGTCGGCCTTTCAACCGGAATAACCACCGGTCTTAGCGTAGGCTCAAAGCTCTTGTCCATCTTTATAATGTACATAGGAAGGCTGGGACCGCTGACAGTGGCGTCGCTTTGGTACTTCTCAAGGGGCGAGCGCGTGAGATTCCCGGAGGGCAACATAGCTATAGGATGATTTGCCGCGGCAAAAAAGCCGCAGGCAAAAGAACAGGAGAAAATATATGTTTAACAAAGGCAAATCGGAGAAGATGTCCTACGGCATAGTGGGGCTGGGACGGTTCGGGTATGCGCTTGCCTCCGAGCTTGCAAAGTCGGGCTGCGACCTTGTGGTGCTCGACGGCGACGAGGATAAGGTTCGCAGCATGCGCGACTACACCGACAACGCATACGTGCTGACAAGCCTTGAAAAGAAGGCGCTTTTGGACACCGGAATACAAAACTGCGACGTGGCTGTGGTGTGCATAGGCGAGCACATAGACACATCCATTATGACAACCTTAAACTTAGTGTCCATGAACATCCCGAAGGTGATAGCAAAGGCGACAAGCGCAGAGCACGGAGTGATACTTGAAAAGCTCGGCGCGGAGGTCGTGTATCCCGAGCGGGACATGGCAATACGCCTTGCGAACAGGCTTGAGATATCGAGGATGCTCGACGTCGTGCAGCTCAGCGAGCAGATAAACATAACAAAAATGCACGTTCCGGCGCAGATGATAAACAAAACCGTCGTGGAGGTAAATCTGCGCTCAAGGTTTAACCTTAACATCATCGCCATAGAAAACAACGGCAAGGTGATAGAGGTTGTGAGACCGGACTATGTGTTCAGAGCAGACGACATACTCTTCCTCTCCGGCTCGAGAGAGGACATAGTCAAGCTCAATAACTGGATTAACAAGTAGACTTTGACGGGCGGAAAAGCCGGCAGATAAATCTTTACCGTTTCTTAGCCGCTTTTATGCTATCATAAATATGACATAATGGGTGCAGTGTAGACGCGTATCGGAAAAAGGTGCGCGGCGCACCCTTGTGTTATATATGGAGTTTTTCAGATGCTTAAAGCGGCTTTGGCGATGCATGGCCGCCCGATGGGTGTTTGCGCAAAGGGTTTCACCCGAGGCGGTTGTTTTTATGTATAAAGGAGAAGGCGCATGGTCACAGGCAGCGACAACATCAACCAAAGACCGTTTGAAAAAGACACCGGCGCGGGCGTGCCGGGTGAAAGCAAAGGTGCAAACGTGTCCGGCGGGGACGTTGAAAACAGGCAGTCCAAACGGTCAAAGAACAAAGTTTTTTTGTACATTTTGTACTTCATACAGGGAATAGTAGTCGGCTTCGGCGCGATACTCCCGGGAATAAGCGGAGGAACGCTATGCGTGGCGTTCGGAATGTACCGTCCGGTGATAGAGACGGTGTATCACGTAAAGGCCGGACTCAAAAAGTACGGGCTGATGCTTTTAACCTTCTTTGCGGGGGTGGGAGCAGGCTTTGTCGGGCTGTCAGGAATAGCGGCGGTGCTGCTTGAGAAAAACACAAGCCTTGTCACCTGCGCGTTCATAGGCTTTATAATAGGAACGTTTCCGGAGCTTTGGCGCGATGCCGGTGAAAAGGGCAGAAAAGGCAGTTCGATAGCTGCGATGATCATAGGATTTGCGGCGATGATTGTGCTCTTGTGGCTTTTTCGTTCCACATGGAACATCACGGTCGGAGCGGACTTTTGGGGCTTTGTTTTGTGCGGAGTGCTCTGGGGTTTGAGCTTTATAGTTCCGGGACTCAGCTCTTCTACGCTGCTTTTGTTCTTCGGGCTGTATGAGCCGATGCTTGCGGGCATTTCAAGAATTGATTTTACGGTGCTTATACCGATGGCGCTCGGAATGGCGGGATGCGTTCTGCTTCTTTCGAGGGCTGTAGGGTTTGCATATAAAAAGCAGTACGCAATTGTTTCCCACTGCGTGTTGGGAATAGTGTGTGCTACAGCGCTGATGATTTTCCCCTCGAGGAGCGATTTCGGCTCTGCGGGAGAGTTGTTGGCGGGGTTAGGGTTTATAGTAGTGGGAGCTGTCGTTTCGTTTTTGCTTTCAAGGGCATGCGACGAGCTCAAAAAAAGGACGGAAAAATAAGGGAGATTAGAATATGACTGCTGACCAGATATTCAGCTTCGGTTTGGGTACCGAAAACTTTAACTGGCTGACGCTCATAGGCGGACTGTGTCTGTTTTTGTTCGGAATGAGCGTGATGGGCGACGGACTTGAGAGGCGTGCCGGAAACAGCCTTAAAGCCCTTTTAGGCAAGCTGACAAACAGCAAGATAAAGGGCTTTCTGACCGGACTCGGAGTCACGGCGGTGATACAAAGCTCATCTGCCACGACGGTAATGGTAGTCGGCTTTGTAAACTCAAGGATCATGACCTTGAAACAGTCGATAGGCGTAATCATGGGCGCGAACATAGGCACCACGGTTACGGCGTGGATACTCAGCCTCGGCGGAATATCGAGCGACAATTTGTTCATGACGTTTTTAAAGCCGACGACGTTTACCCCGATACTTGCCCTTATCGGAACGGGGCTTATGATGTTCTCGAAGTCGAGCAAGAAAAAGGACGTCGGATCGATTCTTTTGGGCTTCACGACGCTGATGTTCGGAATGGACACCATGTCGGCTGCCGTCAGCGGACTTGCGAACGTGCCTGCGTTCCAGAATGCATTTTTGATGTTCAACAACCCCATACTCGGAGTGCTTGCGGGAATGATTTTGACTGCTATCATACAGTCAAGCTCCGCGTCGGTGGGAATACTTCAGGCGCTTTCCGCCACGGGTGCGGTCAGCTATGCGTCCGCGATACCGATAATCATGGGACAGAACATAGGAACATGCGTCACCGCGCTTTTGTCGAGCTTCGGAACGAACAAGAACGCAAAGAGAGCGGCGGTAGTGCATTTGTCCTTTAACGTAATAGGAACGATCATATGCCTGACGGTATTCTGCCTTGTAAAGGCTATACTGCATCCCGCGATACTCGATGAGACGGCAACCTACGTGGGAATTGCCACGGCTCATTCCGCGTTCAACGTGATATGCACGGCGATACTTCTGCCCTGCTCTTCACTTTTGGAGAAGCTTGCCTACAAGATTGTACCGGACGGCAAGGACACCGCGCAGGTTATAGACCTCGACGACAGGCTTTTGGCCACGCCCACGATAGCGCTTGCCGAGAGCAACAAGCTCGTTTGCAGAATGGCGCAGGACGCTGTCACGGGATTTGAGCTGAGCCTTGATTTGCTCACAAGCGGAAGCTACAGTGAGGAGACGGCTCAAAAGATAAGGAAGCTTGAGTCGGACACCGACCGTTACGAGGACGTTGTGGGAACGTTTTTGACGAAGATTTCCCACTATCAGGTGAGCGACGAGGACGGCGCGGAGATTTCAAAGCAGTTAAAAGCCATAGGCGACTACGAGAGGATATCGGATCACAGCGTGAACGTGCTCGAGTCGGTGGAGGAGCTTCACGGCAAGAGGATAGAGCTTTCCGACAAGGCGAAGAAGGAAATGGGCGTGCTTTGCAATGCGCTCAAGGAGATACTCGACACCACGCTTGAGGCGTTTGTAAACAACGACATGGCTACCGCGAGAAAGGTAGAGCCTTTAGAGCAGGTAATAGACAGGCTACGCATGGCGCTAAGGGACAGCCACATTGTGCGTTTGAAGAACGGCGAGTGCACGGTTGAGGCGGGATTCATATGGTCAGACCTGCTGACGAATCTTGAGAGGACGTCTGACCACTGTTCAAACATAGCGGTGTGCGTTTTAGAGGGAAACGAGCAGAGGATGAATCTGCACGAATCGCTCAGGGAGATAAAGTCGGGCAGTCCCCTTTACGACAAGCTTTACGACGAGTATGCGCAAAAATATTTAAGCGAGATTGCGAAGGTTTAAAGACCCCGTTATCTATATAAAAGTTATCAAGTGTCAAAGGAGTTGGTTTATTAATGGATCCGCTCCCCCGAAGTAGCGGCAGCGCCTTAATGAAGGCGTCGGATGCCTCCGGAAAACGGTCGAGCCGCACATGCGGCATGTCAGCCGAAGTGAAGGCGTACGGTAAAAGATGTGGCGGCCGGGCTGCAAGCCATTGGTGCGATTTTAAGCAGCCGGCAGTAGCTGATTTAAGAATCGGAGCGAGAGCAGGTGCGGCGGTATGCGCATCGAGCGAGAGCAGCGCAGGCGGATGTCGGGCGCGCGAGCCGAGCTTTTATTAGCGGTCAGGAAACACCGTGTTAGTTACATATTACGCATTCACACATAAATATTTTGGAGGTTAGAAGATGTCTGAGATGGTGGGGCAACTTATTTTACAGGTTGTACTTATACTTTTAAATGCGTTTTTTGCCGCGACAGAGATTGCGGTGATATCGCTCAACGAGAAGAAAGTCAAGGCGCGAGCTGAGGACGGAGACAAAAAAGCCAAGACGATGCTGAAGATGATTGAGGAGCCGACGAGGTTTCTTTCGACCATACAGATAGGCATCACGCTTGCGGGATTTTTAGGAGCGGCGTTTGCTGCGGACAATTTTGCGGAAGGTTTATCGAACGCAATAGTAGAGGCGTTCAACATCCCCAGGGAGCAGGCGGGGATAATAAACACTGCCGCGGTAGTATTGATCACGATTATACTGTCGTTCTTCACGCTTGTTTTGGGCGAGCTTGTACCCAAGCGTGTGGCGATGAAGTACAAGGAGAAGTTATCGGAGGCGGTATGCGGCATTATAGCCGGACTTGCGACGATATTAAAGCCGATAATATGGCTTTTGACGGTATCCACGAACGGAATACTGCGTTTATTCGGAATAGACCCGCACGAGAAGGAGGATCCGGTATCGGAGGAGGACATAGTGCTCATGCTTGATGCCGGTGCGGACGAAGGAAGTCTTGACCAGAGCGACATAACCTACATCAAGAACGTATTCAAGCTTGACGGAATGACTGCGGAGGACGTAATGACGCCGCGCAGGGCGATGGTTTTGATTTCGGAGGATGCGCCTGCGCAGGACATAGTGAGTGTCATAGAGAACGAGGGATACTCAAGGATACCCGTTTATTCCGAGACGACGGACAACATAGTGGGCATACTTTACGCGAGGGACTTTTTGCTCAGGTATCAAAGGCCGGGGTTCAAGTTATCCGACGTGATGTTTCAGCCGACGTTTGTACCTGAGACGGCGCACTTAGATGCGTTATTCAAGGACATGCAGAAGGAGCACAACCACATAGTAGTAGTTGTGAACGAATACGGCGAGACGGCGGGAATAGTGACGATGGAGGACATACTCGAGGAGATAGTCGGCGACATATGGGACGAGAGCGACGAAGAGGTTGACGATTTCACGCCCTTAGGCGACGATTTATACAGTGTACGTTGTTCTGCAAACATAGAGGATTTCTTTGAGTTCTTCAACTTAGAGCCGGACGAAGAGACGGAGGTCACGACGGTAAACGGATGGATCATAGAAAAGACCGGAGTGATACCGGAGGTTGGCGACAGTTTCGACTACGAGCATCTGACGATCACGGTTACGAAGGCTGACGATCTGATGACGCACGAGATCACGGTAAAGGTACACGAGCGTGCCGGTGAAGGCGAAGCGCAAGAGGAGTCCGGCGAGGACAAAGGCGAGAAGTCTGAGAAGGCTGACAAATCCGAAAAATCCGACAAGTCCGAGAAAGGCGACAAGTCTGACGAGGGCTGATACATAGGTTATTACTTATAAGGTCTCTGCGGGATTTCCCGCAGGGGCTTATTTTTTGTGGGGGGGTTGTGCGGCGCCGAGGGTTTGTGCGGGTCCCCACGGGCGCAGCGCGTCCCCCGCCCCCCCGCAGGGGGGCGGGGGTCAAGGGCTTCGCCGCAGCGCGTGCTTGTGCGCCCTTTCGCCGCCGTTCGGGCCGAAAACCCGGGCGCGCACGTGCAGAGCCGAAGCTGCGCTCGTGCGCGCCAGAAAAGTCGGGGCAGCGGGAAGGCGCGGCACGCGGGGCGG
>OHGR01000204.1_pt1 | contig 36102 bp, 24 predicted proteins | sample 1567911 | NCBI WGS metagenome assembly OHGR01 (sample SAMEA3879552, study PRJEB24766) | human gut metagenome | biome: human-associated habitat; feature: feces | place: USA | collected 1985/1987
AGTCATGACACAAGAAAAGCTCCCTCACAGGAAGGAGCTTTGTCTACAGTCTGAACAGTGCCTGGATTGGCACTGTTTTTTGTATGAAATAATTTTTACATTTTCTTATGATTTTCAGGCAAAGAATGAACGAGACAATATTTACCTATTATATAGTAAAAATAAATCAGGCAACCAACAATACCGGCGGCTACCAGGCGGATCAGTGGTTTGTCATTATAGTATATGAAGTCACCGTAATTTCTTAAGACCCATCCGATATTATAAAATGTGAGGAAAGAAAAGCCACCATAACAGATCCAGACAGGCCTTATTGGTTTATAAATCAGCAGAAAGACCAATAAAACAATTCCTGGGAAAATGTATCGCTCATGCATACGAACGGAGAAAGTGAACATTGTAAGTATGATAAAAGCGCTCAGTAAATAGTATTTATAAGGTGTGTTCTGACTACATAAAAACCTCCTAAAGTAAGATAGTATAAAAATGACTTAACCCGAGATCAACACCCAGGTATCCCGCCAGCGTAAGTATTTTACTACAAAATCCACATCCACCGGCTGACCCGAAAGTACCGGATAGAACAGCAGGAACAGACCGAAGGCCAGCACGGCATAGGCACAGCAGATGACTGCAAAAGTGCGGTTGGATACCCGCTTTTTCAGCTGCATCAGGCTGTACACGATCATCAGTACCACAAACGGTGTGCTGGGGAAATAGTGGTAGATGAAGGTGATTCTGGTGACGAAGAACCAGGGCAGATATTGCGCCAGGTAGCCAACCACCAGAAATGCGGCAGCATGATATTCTCTGCGGGACAGGGGAGTTGTCGCAGAGGAAGCGGCAGCTTTGCCTGTCAGGGCACGCAGGAAACTGCTGTGGGTGACAAGCAGATACAGCACATACAAAAATGCCGGAATGCCGCCCCACCACACCAGAGGATTACCGAAGGCACTGATCCCTTCCTTGACGGCATCAGTCACATAACCGGAATAATACCAGATCGGGCGGACCATAGTGGGCCACTGATACCAGGAAGAGGAATAAGGATGCGTTGCCTCCAGGCCGCTGTGATAGTTGAACATGGAAGTCTGGTTGGTCAGCATACGGTCAAAAAGTCCCGGATGGGAATTGTCTACAAATGGCAGGTAGGACAACAGATAGATCACTGCCGGAACCAGCACGAAAAAGGTCAGGCAGAAGTCGATCGTCTTTACCGTATAATCCGGGAATTTCTTTACAATCTGCTGATGCTCCATGCCGTTGGTGCTTTTTCCGGGATGGGCTTTGGCATAGAGGTATTCCCGGTAGCGTCGCAGCAGATGCGCAAAAAACAGCAGTGCCAGTCCACAGCCCGCATAGATACCGGTCCATTTGCTGGCAATTCCCAGTCCCATGCAGATGCCGCATAAGCCCAGAGGCACAAAGGTCTTATACAACGGTGTATCGTAAAAACTCATAGAACAATAGTAGTACATAAAATAGTACATTGCAATCACAAAGAATGTGATATAAACATCGATGGTGGCAATCCTTGTCTGCGTAAAATGCATAAAATCAAAGGCAAACAGGAAGCAGGCCAGAGCTGCCGCAGGAGTATTCCTTGTCATTTTTTTCCCCAGCAGGTAGATAAACGGCAGCATGGCAATGCCGAACAGAGTACCCATGATACGCCAGCCGAAAGGATTCATTCCAAAGATGGCAACACCCAGGGCGATGAAGATCTTGCCCAGAGGCGGGTGGGTATTTTCGTAGGTCGGCAGGCCGTGAAGGAACTCGTAAGCCGTGCGTGCGTGATAGATTTCATCGAAATACATGCTGTTGCGGAAGGAATAGCGTTCCGGGTACAGATCGCTTTCGTCAAACAGTGTAGGGTAGGCATCTGCGTTCAACGGGCGTGTGATGTTGCCATTCGCGTCCAGGAAGACCAGTTCAATCAGAGAGGCATCATTATCCGTCAATGACAGACGCAGATATCTGGTTGTGGCAGACATATCAGAAGTACTGTTTTCTGTGGCCTGTGTCAGCAGATCCTGCAGGGAGACATCCTGCCAGGTGAAGACATTGTTTAAAATGATCTCACCGAGATAAGTCCAGGAGTCTTCGGCATTACTTTTGACATCCATCCCAAAATGTCGCTGGTGCCAGGGAGCCAGATAACTGGCCATAGTCACAGGCAGCGCATCTTCGGGGAATTCCAGCTCGATGGCCTGTAATTCTCCCGACATATCGTAAGTTGTTGTCGGAGCTTTGCGGTCTCCCAGATCATAGAGGGCAAAGCAACTGTACAGAATACCGATTGCCAGCAGCAGGCACAGATCCGGTTTCGTGAAATGGATTCTCTCTTCGGAAGGAATGGGCTCCAGGGGAGAGAGAAAATATTCTCGAAGTCTTTGTCCGAGTCCTGCGGCAGATCTTGTGGAAGCAGTATGCCCGGAAGCTCTACGGCCTATCGTGGGCTGCGGCTTTGCATCGGTGGCAGCTCCTGCTTCACCGTGAACATAATATTTCCAGATGATCTTATAGAAATAATACAGGCAGCACAACATTCCGGCAGATACCAGCAGAATGATGGGAGCCTTGCGGTCATAATTCTGCGGATCGTAATGGTACAGCACATTGGCGGTGTTGTAAAAATGCAGCACTGCAAATCCACTGAAGCATTTCCAGAGAGGTGTAGAGGGCCGGTACAGGCAGCAGAAAAGCAACAGGGCCAGAGCGGGATACATATAACGCTCATGCATACGGACGGAGAACAGGAACATCGTCAGGATGATAAAGGCACCGAGACAGAAATATCTTGAAGGCTCTTTCCGGCAGCGGGCTGCAATAAGGAAGGTAAAGAGTACGATCAGCAGGATCACGATAGTGCCCCAGGTCTTACAGGGCAGGAAGAGGAAAATCGTGTTCTGGTCGACCCAGTTCATTCCTAATAGTCCCCAGAAATTGTAGGCATTGATGGCTGCATATTCATAGGATCCCAACGTTGAAGTATATTGTGAGATTGCAGCGGTTAATCCGAAAGGAGCGCACAGAAGGAGCATCCCGCAGATGACAACCAGACCACCGCACAAATTATAGAAGAATTTCCGCCAGGAAAAATCCTGTAAGAACACATGGTCCCAGATCCCTGCCAGCAGTACCGGCGTGAAGATCAGCATCTGTGGCTTTAACAGGACACCCAGTCCGTAGACAGCATAGGCAGGAAGCAGGTTTCCCTTCATGAGGAACAGGCACATAAGGATGATCATCAGCGTGTATACGGAATCCACCTGTCCCCAGCAGGAAGAATTCAGAATGACCGCCGGTTGGAACAGATACGCAGAGGCAGCAAAGATTCCCTGCAGATCGGAAAAATGCAGTCGCTTTACCGCCTCTCTGTAGAGTAGAAACCCACAGGCAATATCACAGAGAATTGCGGGTAATTTTAACAGTAAAATATGCAGATCGGAATAATAAGGAATCTGCAGCAGAGATCGTAACGCTCCGATCAGATACAATACATACATGAAACCGGGCGGATAGTCCGTAAACATCTCGGCAGAATAGAACTGCCCTGGCCCTAAAGTGAAAATCCGGTCAGCCCAGGCTGCAAAACAGGCGATATCATTACTGAAGCCGTGGGTGGTGTATGCAAGGAGCAGGCGCAGAAGCAGGGCACCTCCAAATACAAGCAACAGAAGAGAACGCCGGTTGCTTGTATTGTGGAAATGAGAACTGTTCTGAAAGCCTGTATAGCAGACACCGCACAAAAGCAGTGAAAGCAGTGCAAAAAGATGTATCATAAGATTTTATTCCCCCAATAGTTTCTTATTTAAAGTCATACCTTAAAAATATCAAAAAATAACTCTTTCGTAAAGACGAATGCGGAAAAATAAGGTATAATCATTAACAAATTATAACGATTCTTGCAGGAAGGGGAAACTGGCATGAAAAATAAAAAAGCGGAAAATGCGATCACAGCAGTGCTGGCGGCAGCGGTACTGCTGACCGGAGGAATGAGTCTGCATTCTTATCTGTCAGAGCAGAGAGCAAAAAATGAATACGATGCCATCCGCCAGGAGGTGGTGGCAGAGCCTGCGGCGGGGGAAACACAGGAAGAGATTGCGGAGAAAAATTATCCGGAGCTGCAGATCGACTTTGCCGAACTTATCAGGACCAACCAGGATTTTCGTGGATGGCTCTATTTCCCGGCATTGGACATCAGTTATCCGGTGGTACAGGGGGAGGACAATGACTATTATCTGAAGCATTCCTTCGAGGGGGAGAGTGTGAATGCTGGATGCATTTTCATGGACTGTGGGGCTTCAGCAGACTGGTCAGACAGGAATACCTTTGTATTCGGACATAATATGCGGGATGAGAGCATGTTTGGGGCTTTTAAAAATTTGCTGAAGGGGACGGCAAGCTGCGAGGAGAATCCTTACTTCTATATATACACGGAAGATAAAGTCTACATTTATGAGATTTTTTCCTATTATGAAACAAAGAGTACCAGTGACCGTTTTGCCACGTTTACCTCAGATGCCTCCTATGATGATTATGTGCAGTGGGCCACGGAACATTCCCTGTATGCTTCGGATGCGGACTTAAGTGACAGAGGAAACATCGTATCGCTATCCACCTGTTACGGTTCTTCCGGTACAAAAAGGCGGGCTCTGATCCATGGAGTCCTGACAGAAACGGCTGCATACTAAGGCTTGTGTTACAAAAATAAAAATGATACTGAAAAGACCAAAAAAATAATAAAAATCTGAACCTTTTTTGAAATGGCGTCAGTCTTAATAATTGTAAAGAGGAACGAAAACGTTTAAAGACGTTGAAACACGCAGTTTCATTGAGGGAGAAATCAGATGAGCAGATTTGGTAGGTATGTAAGGGAAAAAGTGGTAAAGGTTCTGGTGACAGCACTGGTTGTAGGTTCTGTTGCAGGGAACGAAGGGATTGTTTTGCAGGCAGCAGGTGCGGATTTAAATGATCCATTTTCATTTGTATTATATACAAATGAATTTGTATCCTCAAATCTGGACCATATTGAGGGAAATGCCGCAATTAAAGAATTAAAGGTTTCCATGGTAAGCTATGGGGGAAAATCTTATCTGGGAGATCTTTCTGCTCCGAATCAGGTTCTTAAATATACAGCGTCAGGCAGAACAGACGAAAAGGAACTGATAATTCCCCTTACTAATTCTGACGGAACCCAGAACTCTGTTGAGCGGGAAGTGACTGGACAGGGTTATAATATTATAGCTGGTGAAAATAAATTATATACTGGAAATCTTCTGAAGAACTGTGAGGTATGGGATACAGATATTGCATCTGAGATCAGCAATGTCCTGGCAGGTAATATGGTACAGAAAAGCAAAGATTTATATGCTATGGCGAATGAAGACAGCGATACACAACTGGTATTGAATGTAACAAGTGCTGAGTTAAATACCAGGATGGAAGACTATGACAAAGAGATCACTGGCGCAGCTTTTTATGGAAAAACAGTTGTGGTAAATGTAAGTGATTCCGGTACAGTGAATATTACCGGCTGGATGAATGCGCATGGTGCAAAAAAGCAAGCATTGGAACATCAGCTGTGGGCAGACAGAATTATTTGGAACTTTGGCAATGCAACAGAAGTTAATGTAAATTCTATTTTCGGATATATTCTGGCTCCGAATGCAACTGTCTATAATGGCGGAACTGTTGTCGGAGGCATCATAGCGGATAAGTATAAGCAGGGTGGAGAGATTCACTGTCCGTGCGAACCGGATGAGCCGGAACCTACGCCTACGCCGACGGTACCGGTGGTAACCGAGGAGCCTACGCCGACACCGACGGTACCGGTAGTAACCGAGGAACCTACACCAACAGCAACACCAACCGCAACACCTGACACCCCGGATGAACCCGATACTCCGGATGATACACCAGATGATCCCGGCACCCCGAATGATCCCGGTACCCCGGCAGATCCCGGCACACCGGCCGGTGGAATCCCGGATACCCCGCAGGTACTTGGTGCAAGACGCCGCAGAATGGTGACCATCGAGGATGAGACAGTTCCCTTGGCGGACAGAGCAGTCCTCGGAGCATCCAGACGACCGCAGACCAGCGATGACTCCGATGCCTGGAATCTGGGCTTTGCCTTTTCCCTGACGAGTCTGGGAGCATGGCTTGTTCTTAAGCGAAAAGAACATTAAATAAATAGGAACGGAACGACAGCCGATCTTAGCTGTAAAAGTATAAAAGGATCAGAATCTTGAAAAATTTTTCAAAATCTGGTCCTTTTTTCCATTTGGCGCAGTCTTCCTTATTAGGAGAGTAAAAAGAAGTAATAAAAACAGAAATACTGGTTTTGAGGGGAAACAGAAATGAAGTTAAAAAACGTAATACAGACCAAACTGGCAAAAACTCTGGTAGCGGCACTGATGATCGGCAGCATCTCCAACACCGGATTTACGGTACAGGCGGAAGAAGCAACGCAGAATGAGCAGAACGATGTTGTTGAAATGGCAAGTGTAAGCGGAAACGACAGCGTTGCTGTAAAAGAGAAAACCTATCCCACCATCAAAACGGTGATTCTTGCTGGAGGCACCATGGCAAAATATGTGGGAGGACAGGTAGCCAGCCCCAACGTATGGCCCAATAATTACAAGCCGGCAAACGGAGATTTTTCATTGTTTGCAGGTCATAAGATGACTTTGGATGATGCTGAAACCTTTAAATATCTTTCTGTGGATAATACAGGGGTAGATGCCGAAGGAAAGTTAACCGGAAGTAACGGAGCAAGCTGGCAGTGCGTTGGATTCGTAGCATTAGATGTAAACAAATATTCTGACTGCAAGCCCGCAGATTTGTTACACTATGTTTATTACGGTGGAGACAGCGAAGGCACTTCCTATTATAAAGAAAACTGCGGAAAAACCCTTGAGGATGTAAAACAGTATGTGAATGACAACAACGGCGTCTTGTATGGTGAAAATGTAACGGAAAGTTTTATGGATCAGTTGCTCACCACCGGTCGGTCCTTCAGCGGAGTCACCATTGCCACGGTATGGTATGTGACCACACCCACAGAGACCTGGATCAATTATGACGGATACGATTACAGGATTCCCGGGGTATCCGCAGTAGATTATTATGAATATCCCACGGGAACGGTAACTTTTGAACAGAATGAGAACGGCGCAGTGTTCCATTATATTTCCGAAGGTATTACCATTACTACAACTCCGGAACTGGAACAGCATTGGGAAAGCGGCACCGGCAGGGTGACCTATGATGCAACGATCACCATTACGATCCACAGCAATGCCCCGGACAAGGTAAGAATCAATCTGTCCGATGCCATCGGTTATCTGAACGGTACCGTGGCAGGAGGAAATGCGGCAGAGCCCGGAGATACCCTGTACTACAACATAAAGCTGGTAAATGAGAGCAATAAGGAGTATCAGTATGATCCTGCAAAGGCCACGATCGGTACGATCCCGGCGGCGCCTAAGGCAGGAGAGAAAGTAACGGTTCTGTCCAGTGGCTTTGAAGGTTATGAGATCGGTGAAGTGGGAGCGTTCTGTACATTGCCCCGCCGTATTTTAAATGCTCCGTTACGGGATCTCGGAATCACCGCAGGCAAGGTTACAGATGCGATTGTTGGAGAGGCTCTTTTGAAAAAAGGATATGGCAGCGAAGAAATGAAGCCGGAAGAGGTTACGCAGAGCTGCCTGGCACAGTATTACTTAGACTGGTTCAACAATACTTCCAGAGAAGAAGGAAATAAGGTCTACGGCTTTTCAGAACTTACGGCAGAGGAACTGGCAATCCTGACCAACGGAACCGCCGATACCACAGTAGCGGAGAGCTGTTCTGCAGTAGCAGATGCTTTATATTACACGACATATCATAATGTATATACTTTTGACGGTGAAGGTCTGTATGACCGGATGCTGAAAAACGGACAGGAAGGTTCCTATGCAGATACTCTGGTATCCGACCTGTTAAAGGACGGAGAAGTGAAGATCACCACTAACCTTAACGGTGTGTTGGCCAACAACGGCTATCAGATGACCAGATACGGCTTCGGAATGCAGTTTGAATTGTCCAGAGAGCCGGAGGTTACTCCGCCCGTGACTACCAGCCCGGAACCTACTCCCAGTGCTACTCCGGAGCCTACGCCGACAGGCACACCGGATACCACACCCACGACGCCGACCACTACTCCGACCGCACCCCCGGATACTCCGGACGATTCGGATGATTCCGATACCCCGGATACTCCCGGTACACCGTCTGAGCCGGCAACCCCGGTAACACCTCAGGTGCTTGGTGTAAGACGTCAGCGGGTTGTAAGCATTACCGATGATCCTACACCATTGGCGGACAGAGCAGTCCTGGGAGCTTCCAGAAGACCCAGGACCGGCGATGATTCCAATACATGGAATCTGGGCTTTGCCCTTTCCTTGACAGGGCTGGGAGCATGGCTTATTATTAAGAAGAAGCAATCATAACGAATAAACATATATTTACTATAAACAATCAAGGAAAGAAGAGGTAGAACAAATGAAAAAAAGATGGATGAGTCTTGTTCTGACAGTCATCATGGTGCTGAGCCTTGCAGGCTGCGGCAAGAGTACAGAATTATCCTCTGTAAGCCGTGATCCTTCCACGGATGACGGAACTGTCTGGTTCGATGAAGAGGCAGTGGCACTGGCGGGTTCTGTGAGAAAAGCCGGTATGAGTGAAGCTGAGCTGGCTCGTGCAGATGAACTTCGTGCCATGGCTATCGATGCGTTGGATATTGTAAACGCGAAGAGAGCAGAGAACGGCCTGGCAGCACTGAACTGGAGCAACGGTCTGGAGTCCTGCGCTATGGTAAGAGCACAGGAAGCAGCTTCCAAGTTCTCCCATACCAGACCCAACGGTAAGGACTGGTACACAGTGAACAGTGAACTGATGTGGGGCGAGAATCTGGCGAAGGGCTATGATTCCGCACAGAGTGTAGTAGATGCCTGGATGGCTTCTCCTACACACGCAGCGAATATCCTGGCAGGCGATTTTACCACCTGCAGCATTGCGGTCTATGAGACCAATGGCAAGTTGTATTTTGCCCAGGAGTTCGGCTATTAACAGGGTATTTCTTATCATGAGGGGATAGAGAGATAAATGACAGGAGAGAGTTGATATTCTTAACGGAATATTAACTCTCTTTTTGGGCTTCAAAAGATAGAAAATTTTCCTGAATCATGGTAAAATAAAATCGACATATAAAATTAAGTATCTCAGCAGAAGATCACCGTCCCAAAATGAAGGAAATGCATGGGATATCCGGGCGCTGCCGGATAAGTGGTCACTTCATAGAGTACAGGAAAATAAAGCATATAATAAAAATGCAGCGCAGAAATGAGGACATATGAGTACAAAAGCATCACAGAAGGGCACAAAGGGGCAGACACCCGGCATGACGACGATCCGGGAACGTCTGCAGAAGGCAATCAGCAGGCTGGTAGTGTTCTCAATTATTCCGTTGGTCATCCTTACCGTGATCCTGAATCTGTCCAGTACCATGAGAACACTGGAAGACGATATGCTGGTGGTGGCAGAGATTTCCGCAGACCGTATCAATGAGGAACTACGGGTGACAACGACGATCGTATCCGAACTCGGATGCAGTTACCAGCTGTCTTCTCCGGTATTTACCCAGGAGCAGAAACAGCAGTATATCAACCAACGCATGGAAGCTTATGGAATGGTCAGAGGCAAGCTGATCGGCTCCAACGGTATCTGTGCTTATGACGGAACCGATTATAGTGACCGTGATTATTTTAAGAGATCCATGCAGGGAGAGGTCGTGGTATCGGATCCCGTGATTGCAAAGACAGACGGTAAGCTCAGCGTTATCATTTCCGCACCTGTATATGCAGACGGAGATAAGAATGGTGATATTGTCGGCGTGGTATTCGTTGTGCCGGATCCGGAGTTCTTAAATGATATTGCTGCGGCAGTCTCTGTCAGTAAGAATTCCGAGTGCTATCTGTTGGGAGAAACAGGTATCACCATTGCTCACTGTGATTCTGCGATTGCCCAGGAGCAGAAGAGCAACATTGAACTGTCTCAGACGGACAGATCTTTGCGGGGAATTGCAAAGGTAGAGCAGAAGATGATGACCGGAGCAACCGGATATGGCACTTATAGGAAAGGCGGAACCCTCACAATACAGGCTTATGCACCAATAGAAGGAACCAATGGATGGAGCGTGGCAGTAAATGCACCACTGACAGATTTCCTTGGTTCTACCGTTGTATGTATTGTCATTGGTGTAGCAATAGGTGCTGCAGCTTTATGTTTCAGTGTGCGCAGGGCAAAAAAGATCGGTCAGGCGATCGGTGAACCGGTGGCAAAGTGTACCGAGAGATTACGTCTGTTGGCTGAGGGCGATCTGCATACTCCGGCACCAGTGATCCGGACACAGGATGAGACACAGATCCTGGCAGAGGCTACCGCCGCATTATCCGGTAACCTGCAGAAAGTGATTGGCGATGCGGATTATCTGTTGGGAGAGATGTCACAGGGCAATTTTGCACTGACTACAGGTTGCGCAGAAGCCTATGTGGGAGACTTTCAGGGACTGTTGGAATCTATCCGTAAGCTGAACCATAAGCTCAGTGAGACACTTAATGAGATCAAGACGGCAGTGGGACAGGTATCTCTGGGGGCAAACCAGATGGCAGATGCTGCCCAGGGACTTGCGGAAGGTGCTACCGACCAGGCCGGTTCCGTAGAGGAACTGCAGGCTACCATCACGAATGTAACCGAGATCGTGGAGAAGAATGCCAAGGCACTGGGAGGTTCTTACCAGAAGGCTATGGATTACCAGCAGCAGGCGAAGGACAGCGGAGAGGAAATGAAGGGTCTGACAGATGCCATGCAGCGTATCAACGATACTTCCAGGCAGATCAGCGATATTATTGGTGAGATTGAGGATATCGCATCCCAGACGAATCTGTTGTCCCTGAATGCAGCCATTGAGGCAGCCAGAGCAGGAGAGGCCGGAAGAGGCTTTGCAGTGGTTGCGGATCAGATCCGTAAGCTGGCAGATGACAGTGCACAGTCTGCGGTACATACCAGAGAATTGATTGAGACTTCCCTGCAGGAGATTGAGCATGGCAACCAGATCACGGACAAGACAGCCGAAGCATTGCAGAAGGTCGTGGAAGGCATTGAGGATCTGGCCAACGAGTCCAAGAAAGCCATGGAAGAATCCAAGGCACAGGCAGATGCCATGATGCAGATCGAACAGGGCATTGAACAGATATCCACAGTGGTGCAGAACAACTCTGCGACCGCAGAAGAAACTTCTGCCACCAGTGAGGAATTGTCTGCGCAGGCCACCAACATGAACGAGCTGACCGCAGCATTCCAGTTAAGAGATCAAAATGTACGATGATTCGGTGTAATGAATTCTGAAGATATGACATACAATGCTTAATAGAAACAAGCATTGGAGGCAGCCGTGTTCGAAAAACAGAATATACAGGAAACCGTAAATGAACTGAAAAGTGACGCAGTGAAGGGCCTTACCGATGGTGAGGCCTTTCGTCGTTTACAGCAAAATGGCAGAAATGAAATGAAAGCTGCCAGAAAAAAGACGAAAATACAGCTTTTTCTGGAGCAGTTAAAGGACCCGCTGATCTACATATTATTGATCGCAGCTGTGGTATCCGTCTTTCTGGGGGAGCTCAGTGATGCCGTGATCATCGGCACTGTGGTAGTGGTCAATGCCCTGGTGGGCATGCTGCAGGAGGGAAAAGCCCGAAAGGCACTGGAAGCGTTGAAAAAGCTGACCAGTCCACAGACCATTGTGATCAGGGAAGGTATCCGTCAGGAGATTCCGGCGGCGGAACTGGTGACGGGCGATCTGGTAGACCTGGAGGCAGGGGCACAGGTACCTGCGGATATACGGCTGACCAGAAGCTCCAATCTGCAGGTAGAGGAATCCGCCCTGACCGGAGAATCGGTACCTGTGGAAAAAGATGCGCTGTTTCTGGCAGACTGCAGACACGAGATTCCATTGGCTGAACGGGTCAATATGGTATATATGTCTACTGTGGTGACCCATGGCCACGGAGAAGGAATCGTGACAGCTACGGGCATGGCCACGGAGATCGGCAGGATCGCCTCCATGATCACAGATGCGGAAGAGGAAATGACACCGTTACAGAAACGTCTGGGGGATATGGGAAAGCTTCTGAGTATTTTATCGCTGGGAGTATGTGCGGCATTGTTTCTGCTGGCGGTATTTCAACACAGAAATATTCCGGAAATGCTGCTGGTGGCGATTTCCCTGGCGGTGGCTGCGGTGCCGGAAGGTCTGCCGGCAGTGGTGACGATCTGTCTGGCATTGTCAGTGACCAGAATGGTCAAAGTACATACGATCATCCGCAGACTGCCTTCCGTTGAGACTCTGGGAGCGGTCAGCGTGGTCTGCTCGGATAAGACCGGCACACTGACCCAGAACCGGCTCACGGTGGAAAAATGCTGGTGGTATGATGTGCTGGAGGATGCTTCCGGCAGCAATGGCAGGGGAGAATCCCGATGCGTACAGGAGATGCTCCGGGGAATACTGTTGTGCAATGATGCTTCCCTGCAGGGAGAGCAACGGATCGGAGATCCAACGGAACTGGCGCTCTTAGACTTCGGAGAGAAGATGGGGATGCATAGAGAACGTCTGGAGAAGCAGTACCCCCGCTATGATGAAAAGCCTTTCGATTCGGACCGGAAGATGATGACGACCTATCACAGAATCCCGAAAAACGGAGGGCATAAGGGAAGCATTGCCTATACGAAGGGGGCACCGGATGTGATCGTACAGCACTGCACCCATATTTTACAGGACGGAAGAAGTGTGCCAATGACAGCCGGACAGAGAAAAAGGATCAGTGAGGTTGTAGAACTCATGAATTCCCTGGCGCTTCGGACACTGGCGGCAGCACAGAGCGGAAACACTCCCGGGTGTGGGGAAGAAGGTATGACATTCCTGGGAATCGTGGGGATGCGTGATCCTGCCAGACCGGAGGCGGAGGAAGCGGTGGAGATTTTCCGCCGTGCAGGTGTATCTACAGTAATGATCACCGGGGATCATGTGGATACCGCCTATGCCATTGCCAGACAGCTGGGGATTGCAGGGAATCGCAGTCAGTGTATTACAGGGGAAGAACTGAATCATCTGGATGATGCTTCTTTTGCCAGGAGGAACAGGAATATCAGGGTTTATGCCAGAGTGACTCCGGCCCAGAAGGTACGGATCGTGAAGGGGCTGCAGCAGAATGGGGAGATTGTGGCCATGACAGGGGATGGTGTGAACGATGCTCCTTCTCTGAAAGCAGCAGATATCGGTGTAGCCATGGGAACTGGCGTGGATGTGGCTAAACAGGCGGCGGACATGATATTGACGGATGATAATTTTGCAACGATTGAAAAGGCAATCGAGGAAGGCAGAGGCGTCTATGAAAACATCCGCAAGTCGGTGATATTTTTACTGTCCTCCAATCTCGGGGAACTGATGACCATGTTCGTAGCAGTGGCTCTGGGGCTGGCTTCCCCTCTAAAATCCAGTCATATACTGTGGATCAATCTGATCACGGATTCCCTTCCGGCGTTGGCACTGGGAGTGGATAAAAATGACGGAAAAAGCCTGATGCGCTGTCCTCCAAGAAAAGCAGCGGAGAGTCTGTTCGCCCGGGGCGGAATGGCCTGTACCTTACTCTATGGAGCGCTGATCACCGGTATCGGTCTGGCGGCATTTCTGGTATTGCCCTGTGGGATCCTGGCAGGCAGGGGAGAACTGTCCTGGAATCTGTCTGACTGGGTGGAGGGACTTCGTGAATTACTGTCCCGGGAAAAAATACTTGCCCGATCCCAGACCTATGCTTTTACAGTACTGGGAATGTGCCAGCTGTATCATGCAGTGGGAATGCGGGATATGCAGAAGTCCGTATTTGCCATGAGACCCTGGGATAATCCGCTGATGGTGTTGGCCTGTGTTATTGGATTTGCGCTGCAGTTTGCGGTAACGGAAGTACCGTTTCTCATCGGAGCGTTCGGAACCTCCCATCTGTCCGGACAGGAATGGCTGCTATTGAATGTACTGGCAGCATTTCCACTACTGGCTCATGAGCTGGTAGTGATGTTACGGAAGTGAGTACGCTTATCCGGGCTTACCGACGATTCAGAACGATAATTCGCCCTATAACTTCAGGCAGATATTCTTGCGTATGCAAGCATCTGCCGAATACCCTGCCTGAAGCTACATGGCTCTGAATAGTCGTAATATTCAGAACCCCATTCGCAAAATCGCATCTCCGATGCTTTCCTTTTGCTCATGTGGTTACTTCGCCACATAAATATAGCCAGAGGATCTTACGAATGCAAGCATTCGACGTTCCTCCGGTTATATTTACGTGGCTCTGAATATTTACAAAAAGTTAACATTTTCCTTGTATGGAGTTTATAGTCAATAGTTACAATAAAATTGACAAATAACTTTCATGGGAGGGCAATGTGATGAAAATTATCAGAAAAACAGCGATTGTTATGCTTCTCTGCCTCTATTTTCTGACATATGGTGTATTGCCGCAGGTACAGGCCGCAGGTAAAGACGCTCCTGTGATCGTGGTAGCGCATCGGGCGGGGGCAAAAGTAGCTCCGGAGAACACGGTGGCGGCCCTGGAACAGGCCATCCGGGATGGAGTGCCTATTGCAGAGATTGATGTGCAGCAGTTGTCGGACGGAACCCTGATCGTTATGCATGACAGTAATTTTAAACGGACCACAGGAGAGGATATCTGCGTATGGGATGTGGAGGCAGATGCTCTCAAAACCCTGGAAGTGGGCAGCGGTTTTTCAGCAGCATACCGGGGAGAACAGATCCCGACACTGGAAGAAATGCTTACCTGTGCCAGAGGCAGGATCACTCTGATGATCGAACTGAAATATACCGGACAGGAGGATGCACTGGAGGAAAGCGTGCTGACTCTGCTGCAGGATTATGATATGGTGGATGAGTGTATTATAGGCTCCATGAACAAGGGAATCCTGCAGAAAATGAAGGAGCTGGAACCGGGGATTTCAACAGTTTTTATTGCCCATGATCTGGAAGAAGAGGATTATGAGCTGGACTATGCCGACAGCTATAGCATCGAGGGGAGAAATCTTACAGTGGATATGGTAGATGCCATTCATTACTGCGGAAAGTCGGTATACGGGTGGACAGCCAATACTTCCGGTGCCATGCTTCGGATCGTAAACTGTGGGGCGGACGGTGTGATCACGGATGATGTGAGATTATTACAGACATTTTTGAGAGAACAGGCTTGCCGTAAAGCGTTTGCAAGTGTATACTGATTAGTTATAATGAGGGGAAGAATACGGAAACAGGTTGGTGTATATGAGTAAAATATGGGAATTTTTCGAGAATCTGGGTGAATATGTATATGTGGCAGATGCAGAGACTCATGAATTGATATATATGAACAAGAAGACTCTGAAGAGCTATGGATTTCAAAGTCTTGAAGAGATCATCGGGTTAAAGTGTTATGAGATATTGCAGGGAAATTCTCTGCCCTGTGGCATGTGTAATAATGAACAGTTAAAGCCGGGTTTTTTTAAGGAATGGGAATATTACAATCCGCTGCTGCGAAGAGAACTTCATATCAAGGACACACTGGTAGAAGAAGACGGGAGAAAATACCGTATGGAAATCGCCATAGATTGCGGCAATCTGAATGAGAGAGGGCACAAATCCGAAGATTACCGTAATATGGAGGCTGCGTTGAATGAAGCCATCCGTGTGGCACAGCGGCAGGAGAGCATGGATCAGACATTGCAGGTGCTGCTGGAATTTGTCGGAAAGAATCTGGAAGCGGGACGGGCCTATATTTTTGAAAAGGATGACCACGATCATGACCACAATACATACGAATGGGTAGCCAAGGGAGTCGCACCGGAAAAGGATACCCTTCAGGATCTACCGCCGGAGATCTGTGCGGAATGGTATCGGAAGTTTGATGAGAATCAGAGTATTGTCACAGAGAATCTGGAAGAAATGAAAGATGTGGATCCGCAGATGTATGAAGTTCTGGTAAGACAGAATATTCATTCCCTGGTGGTGGTTCCGCTTTATGATGATGGGAAAGTAATCGGCTTCTACGGAGTAGACAATCCTTCGACCAGATATTTTGAATTTGTGTCGGAGATGCTGCAGATCATGGGACACTTTATCGTATCGTCCCTGAAGCAGAGAAATCTGGTACGGGAGCTGGAAGTGATGAGCTATTCGGATCCGCTGACGACATTGGGGAACCGTTATGCTATGGAGAGGTACATTGAGCAGGTGGACCATACCGAGCCCATCGGCGTGGTATACTGTGATATTACAGGATTAAAACGGATCAATGACAGTGAAGGACATTCCGCCGGAGACCGCCTGATCCGCAGGTGCTGTGACTGCCTGAAACGTGTATTTGAAGGAAATGGAATGTTCCGTATCGGCGGAGATGAACTGGTGGTCCTGTGCACCGGAATTTCTGAAAAGGAATTCTATCAAAAGGTGGAGGAATTAAAAACAGAGCTGGCAGCTCATGATGTCTCCATGGCAGTAGGAGCAGCGGTGAACACTCTGGAAGCCGTGGGAAAGGATCATCTACTGACGGAGTCCGAGAGACGGATGTATCAGGACAAGGCAGAATACTATCGCAGTACAGGGCTGGACCGCAGAAAGATCTGAGAATGGAAATCTCCAAAGCTATTTTGAAAGTTTATATGTTGAGAATTTCTATCAGGCAGTTCCCTTGACGGGAACTGCTTTTTTCTATATTATTTATATAGGTTAGCTACGACTAACTCAATGACTTTTGGATGGCAGGAGGTGAAGCGCTGATTGAGTCAGGAAACGTGGGAGATCCTGTGTGAAATGGAAGCAGACGATGTGGAACTACAGTTGGCTTTGCAGTGTGCACCGTTGATCACGGGACTTAAGATTTCCAATCTGCTGACGATTTCCCCGGAAGGCTTTACACAGGTGGGAAGGATCGTTGAAAGCAGTGTGCTTTCCCTGTATCCCTTGTTGGAGACAGAGGAGAAAATGGTAATACTGTTGTATCGGGAAGACCGGCTGGAAAAGTATCTGAAAATGCCGCAGGTACAGAAACTGCTGCGGGAGGCAGGGTACGAATCCGATCGACTGGAGGATATTTTGCCGGTATTTTGCGATCGTTATGAAACCTATGCAGAGAGAGGGAAGCCGTTCCCCCACGAACTGGGATTGCTGTTAGGATATCCCCCGGAGGATGTGGAAGGATTTATCAGACATCAGGGGAAGAACAGCCTCTGCACCGGTTATTGGAAAGTATATGCGGATAAAGAAGGAAAACAGAGACTTTTTGAAAAATATGAATATGCCAGGGAAAATTTGATCCAGCTGTTGCATTATGGATTAAAGATGACAGAAATCATAGATATCTGCGGATGTACCGCAGCATAGAAACAGGCACGGAAAGGTGCGGAAGGGAAGGAAAAATAAATGGATAAGATTTATGTAGTATTCTGGACACAGGGTGGTAACACCCAGGCTATGGCAGAGGCCATCGGAGAGGGTATCCGGGAAGCCGGGAAGGAAGCGGAGGTAGTATTTGTGACCGGCGCCAACCTTGACGAACTAAAGGCTGCTCCCAAGTTTGCACTGGGCTGTCCCGCAATGGGAGCGGAAGTCCTGGAGGAATCCGAGATGGAGCCTTTTGTATGTGATGTGGAAGGCTTTGCTTCCGGCAAAAAGATCGCACTGTTCGGCTCCTATGGCTGGGGAGACGGTGAGTGGATGAGAGACTGGACCACCCGTATGGAAGCAGCAGGAGCTACTGTGTTGAACGGTGAGGGCCTGATCTGCCATGAGACACCGGACGAGGATGGCCTGTCAGAGTGCAGAGAACTTGGTATACAGCTGGCAAACGCATAAGGTATCTGAAAGCAAATAAGACAACATAACAAAAAGATTCATTCCCCGGGTGGAGAGTGAATCTTTTTGCTATATGTATGTGCTATGCTTTTTTGCTGCCACTTAAATAATAGCGTTCCTGTGCCACGGTCTCGGGAACCGGAATATTACCGTTTTGCAGCTTTCGGGTCAGAACATCCAGATGATGTAAGCCTTGGGCTATCTTGATCTTACGGCGATCCAGAAGATCGGCATACAACGGGTTCTGAGCCAGCGTATTGCAAATATCCTCCGGGAACGGGCAGTAGGTGAACATGATCTGACGGGCTACTTTGTTCAGTCTCGGGGATCCGGCACCTTCGAAGAGCACCCAGATCATATAATCCCTTACGAACATTTCCTTGAAACTGTTCTTGGCACGCTGCAGGCTGGATTTTACCTTTTCCTTGGCCTCTGTACTCAGATCATGGTTCTTGCGGTAGAACTGGATATAATCGAAATATTCACTGGTCAGGGAACTGATGGAGACATCGTTCCAGCGGTTACCCTGGACTCTCTTGCACAGCTCCCAACGGAATTCACCGGTCAGGTGGGTGAAGGTCGTCTTCAGATCCTCCAGATGGAAAATGGAGAAGACCATACGACCGGGGCTGTTACGGCGCTTGCCCTCAATTTCCTGCCACATGACACCGCGGATACCGACGTTGGGCATCAGGATGATGTCCGGCAGATATTCCAGATGAATTGTCTCCTTACCCATGACATCTATGTGCTCCATATCCAGACTTTCTCTATAGAATGCCGTGTAATCTACCCGGCGGATCTCCTCGAGAATCTGGGAGACACGGGAAACGGTGACATAGGAGCTTTCCAGATCCTTCAGCACATCATCTGCGCAGAACAGCGGACAGAAAGTAGTGATCCGTCCGAAGGTGATCTTGTTGACCTGAGGGAACATATTCCGGAGCTCGTAATTGACCTTGGCCATGGGATTGTTCTCCAATGCCTTGAGCTCTGCATCCGTAATATTGCCACCGACCTTTTGTTTGTGAATATAATCGGAATAATCCTGGTCAAATTCGTTCCGGCTGGGAGATTTCTTCCCGCGGAAGATGGCCATCAGCCAGTCATAAAAGGTATAGACACCGATATCGCTGTGATCCGACATGGCTTCTGCCATGCGGTACAGGGTGACTGCATTTTTCAGACCGGCCAGCTCCTCATCCACATAACCGAAATACAGAAACATTTTGACCGGCATGGGAATGTTCGGCTGTTCCAGCGTCTGGGTGAACAGGAGGGAGTAGAGCAGATAAAATTCTTCGGTCAGCTGTCTGCGTAAAAGAGCGACATCCTGATCCTGGGAAGCCCGGTCGGACAGCAGCTTGTAAGCGTGGACATGCTGACGGAAGCTGGTCACGGTATCCAGATCCGAACCGGCGTAATCCAGAATAGTGTTCAGCGATCCGGCAAGCTTGCCAAGGATCTCGGAATCTCCGGAAGAACCTGCCTCAGCGGAATCATTGGATTCCATGAGATTCAGGCTGCTCTGGAAGGTCTGGGATCTGGAGGCAAACAGTTCCTGATCGATGAAGGACAGATCGCCGGCCTTAGAAAGCATACGGTGAATGCGGTCGTAGACCGCCTTGCTGTCTTCATTATCCTGTCCCAGTTTATAGAACAAAGAAGTATAAAAATCAAAAAGATCGTTGCCGGATTCCCGGAAATAGAAGGAACCGACCTGCTGCAGATAGTGGAACTGTTCCTCCAGGCTCTGGTAAGTACGGCGGAAGTCCAGACTTCCCTTACGCAGCATACCAATGGACAGATCCGACTCCTGTACCAGGATCCGGTAATTGTCCGAAGCCAGGATCCTGCTTAAGCCCATGTAATAGCCGTTCAGCCAGATGTCCGGTGAATCATCCCCAAGAAAAGCATTCAGCTCATCGAAATGTTCCAGGGATCTCGCCTGCAGACGGTAACGGCTACACAGTGTATTGTAGGTGGCAATATCATCTGTCAGAGTACGATACAGCTCACTGCAGTTCAATTCCGAAATGGAACTGCGGTTCAGCAGAATATTGATCTGACGGAAACAGGACAGACAGAACAGACGTGCTACGTCCGGGTGCTTCTGTAGAATATCATTCAGGGAATCCAGACTGGTCAGGGGATACGTCAGGATCGTTGTATCCTCCAACGTGGTATAGCCCAGCAGATGGATCTCGGAGCAGATCTCACAGATACTGATCACGTCTCCCTTTCCCAGAGTATAAGAGCCGCCGGGATATGATACATCTACTTTACCGTTGGTAATCAGATGCAATGCAGTCATGGGCTGCCCATAGCTATATATAGTTTTCCCCTTCTCCAATACGATTCCAGCCATTCCAATACCTCGTCTTATCATACAAATATTTAATACACATTATACACCATAATACCAACAATTTTCTACTGTACTTTTGATAGAAATGTGATAAAATAAAACTACATATGTGTCACTTTTACATTGACAGACGAAAAAAGCGATGTTTTCGGTAGAAAACGGTACATGGAAAGGTATATTGGGGTTATGGAACAGAGCAGTGAATACAGAGAGCAGTTGCTGGAATCATATAAGCAGGCAGTGAGGCCGTTACTTCCCTACCTGCCCTGGCTGGAGCAGAGCGCCGGCAAGAGAGCCAGCTCTATCTACAGCGGACAGGATATCGGAGTGAATTCCGTGTCTTTTCCGGTATATGACGGGACTCTCCTGAATTTCGTCAGGGAAGCGACGAAAAGTCCCCTGATGGATCGCAACTATGCCTATGTATACACAAGACACCGGATCCGCACTCATCAGGAGGAGCGGGATATTATTCAGAAAGCAGGATGGAAGGAATGGGATATCCTCAGAGGAATCCTGTCAAAATATGTCTTAGGCGGCAGAACAAAGGGAAATCTGTGGAGCGAGGCGGTATCGGAGCAGATCTTTTATCTGGTACTGAAACAGATGCAGGAGATCATTGAATTCTGGGATAAGACACCGGCGAACGGAAAGCTTTGAGTGGGGAAAGGCAGGATAGATCCATGGGAGAAAAATCAGTACAGAAAAAGCGATATATCGTAGAGAAAGCCAGAGAAGTATTTGTGGAGAAGGGCTTCAAAAAAGTAACGATGAAGGATATTGTAGAGGCCTGCGACATCAGCCGTGGCGGACTCTATTTATATTTTGAGAATACCAGTCAGATCTTCATGGAAGTGCTGCGCATGGAGAGTGAGGAGGCGGATGACGTATTTTCCGACAGTATTACGGAGGATGCTACCGCAGCGGATATCCTGCTTCTGTTTTTAAAGGAGCAGAAGAAAGAGCTTCTGCGCAAGAAAAATACACTGACGCAGGCTACCTATGAATTCTATTTTGAAAACGAACTGCCCAAGAGAGACAATATTTTAAAAAAGCAGTTTGATTCCGCAGTGAAGATCATTGAAAAACTGATCGAGGCAGGTGTGGATAACGGAGAGTTTATCTGCGAGGACTGTGAGGGAACTGCGAGAAATATTATGTTTGTGCTGGAAGGACTGAAGATTTCGGCCCAGACCATCGGCGTGACGGCGGAAGCGGTGGATCGTGAGATCCTGTATCTGTTGCGCGGATTGGGTGTAGAAGATTAATAAGACAACGGGTGATGATGCTTCAGGGAAAGTTTCCTGAAGCATTTTCTGTGTAGAAAAGCTGCAAAGAGATAAAGAGAGGGAAAAGGTAAGTATGACAGAAACGATCATCAGCATGGAACTTCCGGCGGGAGGACATCTGGCAATCCGCAGGAACCGGATCCGTCCGGAGGGAGAAGAACGGAATTTATCCAGAATCAGTCTGGTGTCCGGCATCCACGGGGATGAACTGGAGGGACAGTACATCTGTTATGAGACGGCGCGAAGAGTAAAAGAGCATCCGGAGTATTTGAAAGGAATCGTAGATATCTATCCGGCATTGAATCCGCTGGGAATCGACATGGCCAGCCGGACGGTGCCGAGACTGGATATGGATATGAACCGTATGTTTCCGGGAGACGCATCGGGGGATATGATGGAGCGGATCACGGCAACTGTGGTGGATTCCCTGATCGGATCCGATATTTGTATCGATCTGCACGCCAGTGATATTTTTGTGCGTGAGATCCCACAGGTACGACTCAGTGAAGATTTTGCGGAGGCACTGCTTCCCTATGCGAAAATGACCAATGCCGACATGATCTGGATGAATGCCACTGCCACGGTGCATGAATCGACGCTGGCCCATTCCATGAATCTGCTGGGAGTTCCCACACTGGTGCTGGAGATGGGGCAGGGGCATGACATCCACAGATCCTTCGGTAATCAGATCGTGGACGGTATTTTCCACATCATGAGTGAAATGGGGATCTGGACAGGCCCTGAGCCAAAGGTGCAGGAGCCTGCGATATCCAGTGACGGTGAGGTGGAGTTTATCCGCAGCAAGTCAGACGGTGTGTTCCTGCCGCTGATCGAGCACAACCACTATGTGAAAAAAGGAGATCTGATCGGGGAAGTGGTGGATCCATTTGAAGGGACGGTGAAGCAGCAGATCCGTACCGCAAAAGGAGGGCTGTTGTTTACCCTGAGAGCTTATCCGGTGGTCTATGAAGGAGATCTGCTGGCGCGGATCCTGACGGAGTGAAAAGATTATGTTTGAGAGAGATATTTATACCATACATTCGACCTACAGAGAAGATATGCGCATCAAGGGCTTTCAGTTCGGCAAGGGCGAGAAGTCTGCCTGCATCGTTGGCGCAGCCAGAGGCAATGAGATCCAGCAGATGTATATCTGTTCCCAACTGGTGAAGACACTGCGGGAACTGGAAAACAACGGCTGTATCAGTGCCGGCAAACAGATTCTGGTGATTCCTACCATCAATGCCTATTCCGTGAATATCAGCCGCCGCTTTTTCGGTGTCAAGGAAGCGGATATCAATCGGAGTTTTCCGGGAAATGATTACGGGGAGCCGGCGGACCGTCTGACCAATGCGTTGCTTACGGAGATCCGGGACTACGTTTATGGGATCCAGTTTACGTCCTTTTACAGACCGGGAGAATTCGTGCCCCATGTGCGTATGATGGAGACAGGCTATCAGAATACGTCGTTGGCGAATCTGTTCGGACTTCCTTATGTGGTGGTGCGCAAGCCGGTACCCATTGATACCAAGACACTGAATTATAACTGGCAGGATGAGATGACGGCCGCCTTTTCGGTATACACGAATCAGAATACCCAGATCGATGAGGTGAGTGCAAGACAGGCGGTGGCAGCGGTCTTACGTTTCCTGAAACGTATGGGGCTGATCCGGTACGAGAGTCATTCCGGCTATATCAGTCATGTTATATATGAAAAGGATCTGAGTGATGTACCTGCGAACCGGGCGGGAATTTTCCGGGGAAAAGTACATGCGGGAGACGATGTGCGCTATGGAAATGAGATGGCAGAAATTATAGACCCTTACGATGGAACGGTGAGGGAGAAGATTCTGGCCCCCACGGACGGCATCGTATTTTTCGCCCACACGGAGGCCCTGATCTGCGAGAAGGACATCGCTTACCGGCTGATCCACAGACTGCATGAATGACGAACCGTTCAAAAAGGCAGGTAAAATCTATCTAAATTTGTTGTTTTCTGCTATTGTGGGAAAATATAGTATGTTGTATGATACTATTCAGAACCATGTAAATATAATCATATGTACGTCAAAGGCTCGCATTGTAAGGGCATCTGATGATATTTATATGGTGAGATAACCACATGAGCAAAAAGTAAGCATCGCAAGATGTGGTTTTGCGAATGGGGTTCTGAATAGTGTCGCATAGTATAAAATTTCGGAGGAGAGACATGAGCAACGTAAGACGTATCTATGTAGAGAAAAAGGAACCTTATGCCGTCAAGGCAAAAGAGCTGCACGACGAACTGAAAAATTATCTGGGTATCGATGTGGCAAAGGTTCGTGAGTTTATCCGCTATGATGTGGAGAATATTTCGGATGAGGTGTTTGCAAGAGCCTGCAAGACTGTATTTTCCGAGCCTCCCGTAGATGATCTGTATGAAGAGACCATCGAGATTCCTGCGGATGCAAAAGTATTTTCCGTAGAGTTCCTTCCCGGACAGTTCGATCAGAGAGCGGATTCCGCAGTGCAGTGTGTGAAGTTCTTAAAAGAGGACGAAGAACCTGTGATCCGTACCGCTGTGACTTATATGATCGAAGGACAGGTGTCCGACGAAGAATTTTCCAAGATCAAATCTTACTGTATCAACCCTGTAGATTCCAGAGAGACCGGCATGGAGAAGCCGGATACTCTGATCACGGTGTATGATGATCCCGCTGATGTTGCTGTTTTTGACGGCTTCAGAGATATGGACGAGAGCAGTTTAAAAGCTCTGTATGAATCTCTGGGACTTGCCATGACCTTCAAAGATTTCCTGCATATCCAGAAATATTTCCATGATGATGAGAAGAGAGATCCTTCTATGACGGAGATCCGTGTACTGGATACCTATTGGTCCGATCACTGCCGTCACACCACTTTTTCCACCGAGCTGACCGATGTGGAATTCGGTGAGGGTTATTATCGTTCTCCCTTAGAGACCACTTACCAGAGCTATCTGGATACCAGAGAAGAGATCTTCAAAGGCAGAGAGGACAAGTTCGTCTGTCTGATGGATCTGGCACTGATGGCCATGAGAAAGCTGAAAAAAGACGGCAAACTGGATGACATGGAAGAATCCGATGAGATCAATGCCTGCTCCGTAGTGGTTCCCGTGGAGATGGATTACGGTGACCATAGAGAGACTGAGGAGTGGCTGGTATTTTTCAAAAACGAGACCCACAACCATCCTACAGAGATCGAGCCTTTCGGTGGTGCTGCCACCTGTCTGGGCGGTGCCATCCGTGATCCCCTGTCCGGCCGTGGCTATGTATATCAGGCAATGCGTGTCACCGGTGCTGCGGATCCTACCGTTCCTGTATCCGAGACTTTGCACGGCAAGCTCTCCCAGAAGAAGCTGGTAAGAGGCGCAGCCAGTGGCTATTCCTCTTATGGTAACCAGATCGGTCTGGCTACCGGCTTTGTAAAAGAGATCTATCATCCTTCTTATGTGGCAAAGCGTATGGAGATCGGTGCCGTTATGGGCGCAGCTCCCCGCAGGAATGTTATCCGTGAGACCTCTGATCCCGGCGATATCATCATCCTGTTAGGCGGACGTACTGGACGTGACGGCTGCGGCGGTGCGACCGGATCCTCCAAGGTACATACCGATACTTCCATCGAGACCTGTGGTGCTGAGGTACAGAAGGGTAATGCACCGACCGAGCGTAAGATCCAGAGACTGTTCCGTCGTGAGGAAGTCAGCCGTCTGATCAAAAAATGTAACGACTTTGGTGCCGGCGGTGTCTCCGTTGCCATCGGAGAGCTGGCAGACGGTCTGACCGTAGATCTGGACAAGGTACCCAAGAAATATGCCGGACTGGATGGCACGGAACTGGCAATCTCCGAGTCTCAGGAGCGTATGGCAGTGGTAGTAGATCCTAAGGATGTAGATACTTTTCTGGGCTATGCAAAGGAAGAGAACCTGGAGGCTGTTCCCGTAGCAGTTGTTACTGAGGAACCCAGACTGGTACTGAACTGGAGAGGCAAGCCCATCGTGGATCTGAAGAGAGCTTTCCTGGATACCAACGGTGCCCATCAGGAGACCAAAGTAAAAGTAGATATTCCTTCCGAAGAAGAGAATTATTTTGATAAATGGGCTGTTCCCGCTGTAGGTGAGAAACTGGAAGAGGGCGATGTGAAGGGTGCCTGGGTGGCACTGTTAAATGACCTCAATGTATGTTCCCAGAAGGGTCTGGTAGAGATGTTCGACTCCTCCATTGGTGCCGGCAGTGTATTGATGCCCTACGGTGGAAAATATCAGCTGACTGAGACCCAGACCATGGTAGCCAAACTGCCTGTACTGGAAGGTAAGACCGATACCGTGACCATGATGAGTTACGGCTTCGATCCGTATCTGTCCTCCTGGAGTCCTTACCACGGAGCTGTCTATGCAGTGACAGAGTCCATGGCGAAAATCGTGGCTTCCGGCGGTGATTTCAGCAAGATCCGCTTTACCTTCCAGGAGTACTTCCGCAGAATGACCAGCGATCCTGAGCGTTGGAGCCAGCCTTTCGCAGCACTGTTAGGTGCCTACGATGCACAGATCGGGTTCGGGCTGCCCTCCATCGGTGGTAAGGACAGTATGTCCGGTACTTTCAATGATATTGATGTACCTCCCACACTGGTATCTTTTGCAGTGGACGTGGCAAAATACGGCGATATTATTACTCCGGAACTGAAGACTCCCGGCAATAAGCTGGTACGTTTCTCTATTAATAAAGACGATTTCGACATTCCGATGTATGAGAATGTGGCAGAATTATATGGCAAGATCCACGAACTGACCGAAAATGGTACGATCGTATCCGCTTATGCTCTGGATTCCAAGGGTGTGGCAGCAGCTGTAGCAAAGATGGCCTTCGGTAACAAGCTGGGTGTGAAGATCGACGATGAGGTAACCACAGACGACCTGTTTGACAACGGACTGGGCGATATTCTGGCAGAGATCCCCGCAGACAAGATGGCTGCACTGGAAGAGAAGGAACTGGATTACACCGTGATCGGTACCGTGACCGAGGAGCCTGCATTCGTATATGGTGATGTGAAGATCACCATGGAAGAGGCACTTGTTTCCTGGACTTCCAAGCTGGAGAAGGTATTCCCCACCAAGGCAGTGAAGGGTACCGAGGCAGTGGCAAGCAATGTTTACAAGGCAGACAGCATTTATGTATGTAAGCACAAGATCGCAAAGCCTACCGTATTCATTCCGGTATTCCCCGGAACCAACTGTGAATACGACAGCACCAAGGCATTTGAACGTGCCGGAGCCCATGTGGAGACAAGAGTGTTCCGTAACATGACCGCAGAGGATATCCGCGAATCCGTAGAGGAATTCGAGAAGTCCATTGCACAGGCACAGATCATCATGTTCCCCGGCGGCTTTTCCGCAGGTGATGAGCCTGACGGCAGCGCGAAGTTTTTTGCAACAGCATTCCAGAATGAGAAGCTGAAGGAAGCGGTCATGAAGCTGTTAAATGAGAGAGACGGACTGGCACTGGGTATCTGTAACGGATTTCAGGCTCTGATCAAGCTGGGACTGGTTCCTTACGGCGAAATCACCGGTCAGAAGGAGGATTCACCTACCCTGACCTTCAATACCATCAACCGTCACATCTCCAAGATGGTATACACCAAGGTTGTATCCAACAAGTCTCCCTGGTTACAGGGCGCTACACTGGGTGCCACCTACTGCAACCCCGCATCCCACGGTGAGGGTCGTTTCGTAGCACCGAAGGAATGGATCGACAAGCTCTTTGCAAACGGACAGGTTGCTACCCAGTACGCTGACCAGAACGGTAATGTATCCATGGATGAGGAGTACAACATCAACGGATCTTACTGTGCGATCGAGGGTATCACCTCTCCCGACGGCAGATGCTTCGGTAAGATGGCACATTCCGAGAGAAGAGATACCGCTGTGGCCATGAACATCTATGGCGAGCAGGATATGAAGATCTTTGAATCCGGGGTACAGTACTTTAAGTAAATTGAGAGTTAGTTAAATACATTGGCAAAATCCACGAACTCCCGGAGCATGCGATACACATGTCTCGATGTAAGGTCTCCGGATGTGAATTTTCTACGAAAAGTGATGAGTAGTTCTCGTCATGACGGGGCCGCCTACAGTCGACATCCATGTCGACAATCGGCTGACGCGGACATCGTGTCCGCTTTCCCCCTGCCTTTCAGCACTTTTCTAGAAAATATCAACATCCTCCGACAAACATCTTCGACATGGCACCGCATACGCCGGGAGTTCTGCGTTTTGGAAAGTTTAAAAAAACAGTAGCCCCGGCTGGGTATAAGAATAAGCAGTGCCGCGTTTCTTATACCCTGCCAAGGGCTACGGGGATATTTCGCTAAATTTCAATTTACTTCCGGTGCTTATTCTCCAAAGCCGCTTCCACGAATCCCTTAAATAACGGATGGGGTCTGTTGGGTCTGGACTTGAGCTCGGGGTGTCCCTGGGTGGCTACGAAGAAGGGGTGCTCGGTAAGCTCGCACATTTCCACGATACGTCCGTCAGGGGACAGACCGGACAGACGAAGACCGTGTTCGGTGAGGACGGCACGATAATCGTTGTTGACCTCATAACGATGACGATGTCTCTCGGAGATATTCTCCTGTCCGTAGAGCTGATAAGCACGGGAATCCTTATCCAGTACACAAGGGTATGCACCCAGTCTTAAGGTACCGCCGATATCCTCAACACCGTTCTGGTCCGGCATCAGAGCGATCACAGGATGTGTGGTGTTAGGATCCAGTTCCACACTGTGGGCATCCGTATACCCGATGACATTTCTTGCATATTCCACGATTGTCAGCTGCATTCCCAGACACAGTCCCAGGAAGGGAATCCCATGGGTTCTTGCATACTGGATCGCCAGGATCTTGCCTTCGATACCCCGGGAACCGAAGCCGCCGGGTACCAGGACACCGTTGCAGTCACCTAACAGTTCTTCCACATTTTCAGACGTTACCGTCTCGGAGTCGATCCATTTGATGTGTACGGTCGCATGATTGGTGATACCGCCATGTTTCAAAGCCTCTACGACACTGATATAGGCATCATGCAGAGAGACATATTTTCCGACCAGAGCGATCTGCACTTCATCGGTGGGATGACGCAGATCCTCCACCATCTTCTTCCAGTCTGTCAGATCCGGTTCCGGACAATCCAGATGCAGACATTCGCAGGCCACCTGTGCCAGATGCTCTTTCTCCATTGCCAGCGGAGCCTCATACAGATATTCCACATCCAGATTCTGCAATACATGGCTCTCAGGTACGTTACAGAACAACGCAATCTTGTCCTTGATGGACTGGTCCAGAGGATGCTCGCTCCGGCATACGATGATATCCGGCTGGATGCCCATGCCCTGCAAATCCTTAACACTGGCCTGGGTGGGCTTGGTCTTCAGTTCCTGAGAAGCGCTCAGATAAGGAATCAGCGTTACATGGATCAGAATCGCATTGTCATGGCCGACTTCATGCTGGAACTGACGAATGGACTCCAGAAAAGGCTGACTCTCGATATCACCTACGGTACCGCCGACCTCGATGATGGCGATACGGGTCTCATCATCCGTAAAATTGCGGTAGAAACGGCTCTTGATCTCATTGGTGATATGAGGGATGACCTGTACCGTACCTCCGCCATAGTCGCCGCGGCGCTCCTTCTGTAATACGGACCAGTATACTTTACCGGTGGTGACATTGGAATTCTTATCCAGGTTCTCATCGATGAAACGCTCATAATGTCCCAGATCCAGATCGGTCTCTGTACCATCTTCTGTGACGAATACCTCGCCATGCTGGATCGGGTTCATGGTGCCGGGATCAATATTGATATAAGGATCGAATTTCTGCATGGTTACCTTATAACCTCTTGCCTTTAACAGTCTTCCCAGGGAAGCTGCGGTAATTCCTTTTCCGAGGCCGGATACGACTCCTCCGGTCACAAACACATACTTTACTGCCATAATGTTCTCCTCCTTTTGATATAGTAACTATTCAGTTCCATCGCAAAACCGCTCTTTCAGAGTTTTTCTGAATAACATGCCTGCATGTTATTTGCTCATGGTGGTTACTTCGTTCTGTAAATAGTTATGCATATAAAAAGAGCGAGGAACTCCCCTTGGGGAGCGCCTTCGCTCAATAACTGCCATAATTTATAGTAGCATGACAAAATGTTTAGTTGTGATAAAGCTTCTGGTTCTGGTAATGAGGTTCGCATGTCAGATTCACACCTAATTTGCGGAAGGTATTCATGTCAATCTGGGACAGGATCACGCTGGAGTGCACTTCGGAACCTTTCAGGTTCTTCAACTGCTCCACAGCAGCCTTCGCGGTATCATCCGAAGCTGCACAGATGGAAAGGGCGATCAGCGTCTCATCTGTATGAAGTCTGGGATTGCGGTTCCCCAGATAGTTCGTCTTCAGATCCTGGATGGGACCGATGGCGGTAGGTGAGATCAGCTGTACTTCGTCCGGAATGCCTGCCAGAGCTTTCAGGGCATTTAATAATAATGCGGAAGAAGCACCCAGCAGAGTACTGGTCCGTCCGGTGAGGACTCTGCCGTCCGGAAGCTGGATCGCAGCTGCCGGTTCCCCGGTGGTCTCTGCTTTAATATTGGCTGCGCTGACTACTGCACGATCGTCGATGGTGACACCTGCCTGCTTCATCAGAAGCTCAAGCTTTAAGATCTGGTCGTCACTGGCGGTACCCTGGCGCTTCTGGCACAGAGTGTGGTAGTAGCGGCGGATGATTTCCTGTTTGGCGGCGTCGCGGACAGCTTCGTCATCAACAATACCGAAGCCTGCCATATTGACACCCATGTCAGTAGGAGACTTGTAAGGGCAGCTGCCCATGATCTTCTCAAACATAGCGCTGACTACGGGGAAAATCTCCACGTCACGATTGTAATTGATCGTGGTCTCACCATAAGCTTCCAGGTGGAAGGGATCGATCATATTGACATCGTTCAAGTCTGCGGTAGCGGCTTCATAAGCCAGGTTTACCGGATGCTTTAACGGAATATTCCAGATTGGAAAGGTCTCATATTTGGCATAACCGGCCTTGATGCCTCTCTTGTATTCATGATATAGCTGGGAGAGACAGGTAGCCATCTTGCCGCTTCCGGGTCCGGGAGCAGTCACCACCACCAGAGAACGGGTGGTTTCAATATAATCGTTCTTACCGTAACCTTCATCACTTACGATGAACGGAATATTGGAAGGATATCCGGGAATGGAATAATGACGATACACCTTCATTCCCAGGGACTCCAGTTTTTTCTGATAAGCAATGGCACTGGGCTGTCCGGCAAAGCGGGTCAGACACACACTGCCTACATACAGACCGTAGCCGCGGAACGCATCGATCAGACGTAACACGTCCAGATCATAGGTGATGCCTAAGTCGGAACGAACCTTGTTTTTCTCAATGTCTGCTGCATTGATGACGATGACGATCTCAGCCTCGTCCTTCAGCTGTGCCAGCATGTTGATTTTACTGTCCGGATGGAAACCGGGCAATACGCGGGATGCATGATAATCGTCGAACAGCTTGCCGCCGAACTCCAGATACAGCTTACCGCCGAATTTTGCGATACGCTCCTTGATCTTCTCAGACTGCATGCTGAGGTATTTGTCATTGTCAAAACCTATCTTGTACATTGCTGACACCTTTCTCTGCGAATCTTTGCAACTAAAATCCCATGATGTTCTATTATAGTTTAGTGTTTCCCAAAAATCTACTGGAAAGTAAAATTTTTTTTGGAAATCATTATTATATCTAACAATTTTAAGCAAATAATCACATAATGAGCAATTTTCAACAAAGAGATCCTTTTTTATAATGAAATTGTAACTATTCAGAACCCCATTCGCAAAACCGCTACTTCGTAGCTTCCTTTTGCTCATGTGGTTACTTCGCCATATAAAATTGCTTATCTGCCTGAATGCAAGCATTCGCAGAACGCAGTTTTGCATGGCTCTGAATAGTTACATGAAATTACAATAAATACAGAACAAAGAAGTTCTGAAAAAACAAAAAACTATATACGGGAGGGACGCGTTTTGCAATACGGCTATTTCGATAATGAAAAAAGAGAATACGTCATCGACAACGTGGCTCTGCCCTGTTCCTGGACGAACTATCTGGGTGTCGAGGACATGGCGGCGGTCATCAACCATACGGCGGGAGGTTATCTGTTTTACAAAACACCGGAGTATCACAGGATCAGCCGGTTCCGTGGGAATGGGGTACCCATGGACCGGCCGGGATTCTATGTATACATCAGAGATAATGAGAAGAAGGATTACCATTCCATCTCCTGGCAGCCGGTGGCGAAGGACCTGTCCAAGGCAAGCTACCGCTGCCGTCACGGACTGTCTTACACGGTCTATGAAAGTGAGTATGACGGACTGGCATCTTCACAGACGATGGTCATTCCCTGTGGGGAGAATGTATTGCTGTGGGACGTAAAGGTGAAAAACACCACAGATGCCGTCAGGGATCTTTCCTTATTTACTTACATGGAATTTTCTTTCCATCACATTATGATCGACAACCAGAATTTCCAGATGAGCCTGTACTGTGCCGGATCTTCTTATGAAGATGGCATCATCGAGGAAGACTTATTTTACGAGGAAAAAGGGTATCAGTATCTGACGGCCAGCTTCACACCGGATGGTTATGACTGCGTCAGAGAGAAATTCCTGGGAGTCTATGGCACCGAAGATCATCCGGCAGGCATGGAGAGAGGAACTCCGGAAGGTTCCACAGAACTTGGTGGCAATCACTGCGGCAGCTTGCAGAAGAACTTCAAATTACAGCCCGGCGAAGAAGCACGTTTTGTGATCATGCTGGGAGAAGGCAATCGTGAAGAGGTCAGACGGATCCGGGTAAAATACAGCGATCTGAAAAGAGTGGACGCAGTCTACACCGATCTGGCAGCCTACTGGAAACAGAAATACGCTGCACTGCAGATCCAGACACCCAACGAAGGTATGAATACCCTGATCAATACCTGGACTTTGTATCAGTCGGAGATCAACGTTATGTTTGAAGGGTGTTAGTATATAATTGGTTGTTGTGAGTTGTTTGTTGCTGGCGAATGCCCGGAAACTGTAGAAAAACATGGTTTCCGGGTATTCGTTATTTCCGGGAATAGTTCAGAGTTTTTTCATATTTGAGCTATTGATTTATCCACAGGTTATCTCTATAATAGATATGATTGCTCAGATTTCAACTGTGCAGTTGAAATAACGGAAGTGCAATAGCGTATAAAATAGAAAATGGAGATGACATGAGAAAATTAATTGAGTCATATAATAACGGCTATGGCCCCGGCAACGGAGGCAATGGCAACGGAGCTCCCGGCAGCGGTAACAATGGCGGGAACGGCAATAACAGTAACGGAGGCAACGGCAATGGTTCACCGAAGCGCCCCAGCATCCTGATGCTGATCCTGTCGGGACTGATGACAGTGATCGTTGTACTGATGCTGTATAATGCGTTCTTCGGCACCAATACCGGAACGGAAGTATCTTATACCGATTTCCTGAAGGATCTGGAAGCGGACAAGGTTGCTGCGGTGGAGGTAAATAAGGAAAGCGGCATGGTGACGGTACAGCTGAAGCAGGAAGCTGCAGCCACCCCGGCACCGGGCAGTTATGTCAGCTTCTATGGAATTACCCAGAAGGTGACACAGTCCCAGACTGTATATTATACAATGCTGATGGAGGATCTGGATACCCTGACAGCCAGATTGCAGGAGCATGATGTACAGGGGAATCGCGTGACCAGCAATACTTCCAATTTCCTGATGGAGATTCTGGTAACCGTGGTATTGCCGGTGGTACTGATCTGGATCGTGGCAGGTTTTCTGTTCCGCAGAATGGGCGGAAGCGGCGGACCCATGGGCGTGGGCAAGAGCAATGCCAAGGTATATGTACAGAAGGAGACCGGCGTTACATTCAAGGATGTGGCCGGTGAAGACGAAGCAAAGGAATCTCTGGTGGAAGTCGTGGACTTCCTGCATAATCCACAGAAATATTCCAAGATCGGTGCAAAACTGCCCAAGGGAGCATTGCTGGTGGGCCCTCCCGGAACCGGTAAGACTTTGCTGGCCAAGGCAGTGGCAGGAGAAGCACATGTACCGTTCTTCTCTCTGACGGGTTCTGATTTTATTGAGCTGTATGTAGGTGTGGGCGCCAGCCGTGTCCGTGACCTGTTCAAGGAAGCGACCAAGAACGCGCCCTGTATCGTATTTATTGATGAGATCGATGCCATCGGACGAAGCCGTGATTCCAAGTACGGTGGAGGCAATGAAGAGAGAGAGCAGACGCTGAATCAGTTATTATCCGAAATGGATGGCTTCGACAGTTCCAAAGGTATCCTGATCCTGGGGGCAACGAATCGTCCGGAGATCCTGGACAAGGCGCTCTTACGTCCCGGACGTTTTGACCGCCGTATCATCGTAGACAAGCCGGATCTCAAAGGCCGTGTGGAAATCCTGAAAGTACATTCCAAGGATGTGAAGATGGACGAGACCGTGGATCTGGATGCGATTGCACTGGCTACCAGCGGAGCGGTCGGTTCCGATCTGGCCAATATGATCAACGAGGCAGCTATCAATGCTGTCAAGGAAGGCAGAGAATTTGTAAGCCAGAAGGATCTGTTCGCGGCTGTGGAACAGGTGCTGGTAGGTAAGGAAAAGAAAGACCGCATCATGAGCAAAGAGGAACGTCGCATCGTATCCTATCATGAAGTGGGACATGCACTGATCAGCGCTTTACAGAAAAACTCCGAGCCGGTACAGAAAATTACCATTGTCCCCCGTACCATGGGTGCGTTGGGCTATGTGATGCAGGTGCCGGAGGAGGAAAAATACCTCAATACCGAGGCAGAACTTCGGGATATGCTGGTAGGTCTGGTGGGTGGACGTGCCGCTGAGGAAGTAGTATTCGACACTGTGACCACCGGTGCAGCCAACGATATTGAAAAAGCTACTTCTATTGCCCGTAACATGATCACACGATACGGTATGAGCAAGCGCTTTGGGCTCGTGGGCCTGGCTACCGTAGAGAGCCAATATCTGGAGGGAAGAACCGCGCTGAACTGTAGTGATGAAACGGCAGCAGCCATTGACGAAGAAGTCGTTGCCATGATCAAGGAGAGCTACGATCAGGCATTGCAGATGCTTCGCGAGAACAGAGAACTGATGGATAAGCTGGCAGCGTTCCTGATCGAGCGTGAGACCATCACCGGTAAGGAATTCATGGAGATCTTTCGCAGAGAGAAGGGACTGCCTGACCCAGAGGAAGAGAAGAAAGATGTGACAGAAACAAATGCTGCGGGCAGTGCAGTAAAGGGCAACAGCGTGGATGTGACCATTGGGGAACAGGTCATGACTTCCACCGATTCAACTTTCCAACCCCTGACTTTCGAAGACAGCCTGCAGGAAGCAAAGGAGCAGACTGCACCGGCGCAGGATACCGCAAAGCAGCCTGCAGAATCTGCAAAAGAAGAGACTTCCGCACAGGAGAAGCATGAACAGGAATCCACAGAGCAGAAAAGCGATGCTGCCGAGGAGTCGAAGGATCCTAAGGATCCTCCTCAGGGACCGGTAGGACTGTTCTCCCATGGAACATTATAGATGTCGAGAACTTTTGAACCCGACACCTATAAAATAGAGTAATTAGCAAAGAGCATTAGTCAAATGACTGATGCTCTTTTAAAAGGTGCGATATTATCACAATTTTTAAAAAACCTCGCAGAGGCGGTTTTGCAAATGGGGTTCAGAATAGTTACTTTAATTTTTATGTTCAAATGCGAACTCCGGGTTGATTATTTTGTAATAATGCTTTATCATAATAAAGTGTCGGGAGATTCCCGGACAGACTGCACAGGCAGTCAGATCGCAATGAGGAGGTAATATCAGAATGTTAAAACAGCTATCCATTTACGCTGAAAATAAAAAAGGAGCCCTGCAGGCTATGACCAATGCGCTGTATGAAGCAGGCATCAATATCTGGGGTTCCGTTACCAACGACGGCGCGGAGTACGGCATCAACCGCATGGTGGTATCCGATCCCGATAAGGCAAAAGAGGTTCTGACAGAGAAAGGTTATCTCTGCCGTTTTGTGGATGTTCTGGCTGTGGAGATCGAGGATAAGCCCGGTGCACTGAATACCCTGCTGACAGCTCTCTTAGACAGCAATGTCAATGTGGACTATACCTACCTATCCTTCAACCGTGATTCTTCCACACCTGTCATGATCCTGCACACCGCAGATCCTGAGGAAGTGGAAATCTGCCTGAGAGCAAAGGGATTCAAGATGGTATAGCACCAGAGCCTTTTGTTAAAAATTGAGAGTTAGTGAAATAATCCCGTAGCCCTTGGCAGGGTATAAGAAACGCG
>OHGR01000323.1_pt1 | contig 25616 bp, 18 predicted proteins | sample 1567911 | NCBI WGS metagenome assembly OHGR01 (sample SAMEA3879552, study PRJEB24766) | human gut metagenome | biome: human-associated habitat; feature: feces | place: USA | collected 1985/1987
TGACGAGCCCACCTCCGCCCTGGACCCGGAACTCACCGGCGAGGTGCTTCGGGTCATTCGGGAGCTGGCGGAACAGCGGACCACCATGATTATCGTCACCCATGAGATGGCCTTTGCCCGGGATGTGGCGGACCAGGTGATCTTCATGGACGGCGGCGTCATCGTGGAGCAGGGGGACCCCCGTCAGGTCATGGACCATCCCCGGATGGAGCGCACCCGGCAGTTTCTGTCCCGCTGTGGCAACACATAAAAATCACCCTCCGGCGGTTTTCACTCCGCCGGAGGGTATTTTCATGCGCCGTTATTCCTGTTTTTCCTCCTGCTCCGCCCGGGGCAGCGTCAGCGTCACCTTGAACAGGTCGCCGTCCGTGACAATCTGCATATCACCATTCTGCAGTTCCGTCAGGCTCTTGGCTATGGATAATCCCAGACCGTTGCCCTCCATGTGGCGGGATTTGTCTCCTCTGGTGAACCGCTCTTCCAGTTCCTCCGGTGACATCTCCAGCGGGAAGGCTGACATATTCCGGAATATGATTCTCACATCCTGACCGTCATGCTCCACGTTCAGGTAGACGCGGCTGCCTGCCTGGGCATATTTGTAAATATTATTCAGCAGATTGTCAAACACTCTCCACAGATGCCTGCCGTCCGCCATGACCTTTACGGTCTCCTCCGGCTGTTTTACGATAGTTTCCAGCTTCTTGTCAGAGAATCGCTGCTCATATTCCCCCGCCGCCTGTGACAACAGTACCGATACATCGCAGACTTCCGGGTGTACTTCCAGATTGCCTGTGGTGGCTTTGGAAGCCTCCAGCAGATCGTCCAACAGTTTTTTCAACTTCTTGGACTGGCGTAACAACACTTCCGCATACTCCGAGATCCGCTGTTTCTTTTCAGAATCCGGATCCGTCGGGCTGCTCCCTGTGACTGCGTCGTTCTCTTCCACTTCTTTTCCGATGAGATCCGCATAATTGATAATGGAAGTCAGCGGGGTCTTGATGTCATGGGACACATTCGTGATCAGCTCCGTCTTCAGATGTTCGCTCTTCATCCGCTGCTCCACTGCTGCGGAAATTCCCTCGCCGATGCGGTTCAGATTCTCTCCGTGCTCCTTGAAGGACAATACCATATGGGAGGTATCCAGCTTATGATTCAGATCTCCGTCCGACAATGCTTCACTGCCCTCCTGCAGTTCTTTGCACATCAATGCCACAAAAGTAATCGTACCGCACAGAATAACTTTCTCTATGGCCCAGAAAAAGAGTAATACACCTGTATCGTGATAAAACAGCATTAAACCGAAAAACTCTGCCACGCAGACTGCAAGGCACAAGAGTACTGTTCTCCATACCACAGGAATCCCACGGATCAATTTCACAATACCACGGAAAAAACCCTTGCAGAATCTTCCGAAGAACCGGAACACTCTATACAGAATCGTATTCTGCCACCATTTTCCCATTTTCAGGCGGATCGCCAGCTCCATGAAGTACAGGGTACACCATATCACCTCTGCGGCAAACAGTACCACCAGAACGATCAGATTGATCATACTTGAGTTCATACCGATCCATCCAAAAGCCAGGTACAGACCGGTAAAAGCTCCAACAACAACGACCACTGTATACACATCCAGGTGGATCTCATGGATCGCACTGGGGGTAATACCCTCCCTGCCATTCTTATGTCCGGCACTGCACAACAGGAAGATAAAGCATAATAATGCCAGTATCGTTCCCGTACAGCATACCACAGGGATCACATTTCGGTTATCATAAAACTGCTCTGCCTGATGATAGATCAGGGCATATTCGTCTTCCTTCGGCAGGCTGGGATTCACTGTCAGGGTAACCACAATACGCTTGTTACGCTCTGCTAATGCTTCCTCTGCAGCCTCTTCCTGCTGCCGTTCTGTCTCACTTAAGGCATCCTCGATCATCCATTTTGCATATTGTTCCGCCCGTTCAACCGGCACATAGGTCTCTCCACCTAAGGATACGCTGTCCCCCAGATCCAGATATTTCTCCAGATTACCAGAGGAAAGGGCTTCCTGCTCCGCTGCCGTTATACTTTCCACATCAGACCCGGTATCGACAGATGGCGCAAGTTCCATGATATCAGAGCTTTCAGAGCTTCCATAACTTTCATAGCCATCAGAGGCAGATGCATCTTCCGTGTTGATATAGGTGTTATCATTACTATGCCACACCTGGGACTCCAGCCGGTAGGTCAGATCATTTGTCTTGTCTACATAATCCTCGTTCTTCCATTCTCCCAGGAATTCATCCGTATCCCGATCGTAGCACTCCACCTTCACCCAGATGTTCCGCTGCCTGCAATAGGCTTCCATGGTCTGCAAGCTCTCATTCTCATACCAGTCACGTATCCGATACAGATCCTGATTGACCTGCCGGTACAACAGCTGATCATGGATAAACATCCTTTCACCGGAGGAATACGCTCCACTGTCTGCAAGCATACAGGTACCATAGAGTCCCAACACCCCCACAATTGCGGCTGCGATCATCAGAACAAATGCCACGACCTTTGCCAATGTGCTGCCCAACAGGCTGTTTCCCTGTGCCGGTGCTTTCTCTTTTTTCTCGGCTTTTTCTCTTTTTTTCCGTTCCCTTTTATTCTCTGACAATGCTGGTTCTACCGTCGTACTCACTGTTTTTTCCACCGGATTTGCCACTCTGTCCTGTTCTGTGCTCCTGCTGTTTTCTTCCATGTTATCCATATTCCTGTCTCCTTATTTCCCCAAGCTGCTCCGCTCTCCTGCCTACTCTTATCCCTGCTTCTCACATTTGTATCCCTGGCCCCAGACTACTTTTAAGTATCTGGGTTCTGCCGGATTGATTTCCAGCTTTTCCCGTAAATGCCGGATATGTACCGCCACGGTATTCTCGCTGCCCAGGGGCAGGTCGTTCCAGATTCTGGTATAGATCTCCTTCGGGGAAAATACCTGTCCCGGATTCTGGATCAGAAGCTTTAAGATCTCATACTCCGTGGGCGTCAGCGTCACCGGCTCGCCGTCCAGCATCACCCTTTTCTCCTTGTCATCCAGTTCGATACCACCGACTCTTATCACATCCGGCCGGACAGTACCTCCACCCAGCTGCATATAGCGACGCAGTTGGGATTTGACTCTGGCGGATACTTCGATGGGGTTAAAAGGCTTCGTGATATAATCGTCCGCTCCCACGGTAAGTCCCAGCACCTTGTCGGAATCCTCGCCCTTGGCAGTCAGCAGGATCACCGGCACGTTACTCCTTTCCCGAATCTTGATCATAGCCTGAATGCCGTCCATCTTCGGCATCATAATGTCCATCAGCACCAGATGTACCTCTTTCGTCTCCACCACATGCACGGCTTCTTCACCGTCAAAAGCCTCCAGAAAATGATAATTGGTGTCATTTAAGTATATCTTTAACGCGTTTACGATATCCTTCTCATCATCACAGATCAATATATTGTACATACTCTCCCTCATTTCCATACCGGCCATTGCCGCCCAGCACCTTTTCCGCAAGGGCTTCCCTTACGCTAAAATCATTGTAACAGAATCCAGATTAATAAAAAACAGGAAAAACCTTTAAGATTTGTTTAAGACGTCTTTACACAAAACACCCTCTGCCATGCCCAGCAGGGCAAAGACAAAGGGTGTGGATAATACATGTTGAAAAGTGAACAGTGAGCAGATCAAATAGCCGGTGAGGCCGAAGAAAACTGCAAGTGCCCGGGGATCCCTGGTTGCGGAGATTCGAAGGTTCCGGAATGCGGTGAGGAAGATTCCACCGTAGGCAATGACTCCCAGAATTCCCTGCTGTACCAGAAGGGTCAGCCATTCGTTGTGGGCATTGGAATAGATATTGTTGTCCAGAAGTCCCCGGTTGATCCAGTCCATGGCGTCACTGCCCCATTGATAGAGCGCATAATAGAAGCTGTCAGGGCCCATACCGAATATCTGAAACAGGAGTCCCTCTTTTCCGTAAGTAAGAATCGTGACCTTCCACAGTGCCAGTCGGCCGTTGGCAACTTCCGACACTTTATCACTGCCGGGCAGATATCCCGCCACCAGCAGACAGCCAAGAAGCAGTGCCGCCAGCGTCACCGCAACCGCAAGCCCCACAACGGTCCGAAAAACCCGGCCGCTCTCCAGCCGGTCACTTCTCTCCTGTCTCTCCCGCAGCTGCAAAATCAGATATACCGCCACTTCCACAACAAACACCACATACCAGGCCGGGGTAAAAAAGAGTCTTTTTTCGGCATCCCCTGCCAGCACCAGGCCGGTCAGATGTAACAGCAAAAACATCCTGACCATAAATACCGAAAGCGGTAAAAGCATCAGGATCTCCAACGCCCGCAGCAGCAGGTCTCTCTTCCGCAGAGAAAGCAACAGTAACAGCAGGCTTAATCCGCAGGCTGCCAGTATAGCTGTAGTACTGTTGGAAGTAATAGCCGATGCAAAAAACAAAAAACTCCCGAGCAGTCCCAGTGCTCTGACCTGTTGTTTTCCCATAAAAGCTGCTGCCAGAGAGATACCTGCCGTCACACTGATATAGCCTGCATACCAGTTATTGTTACCGATGGTGGACAACAGCTGGGTCCGGTTCCATTCTCCGTTTTCCATTCCGTGGAAAGTTCCCAGCACATCGATGTCCAGACGGTTCAACAGTCCGATCAGTGTCACGATTCCCGCTGTGATCCCGGCGATCCACCAGATACTTCTGCTGCCGTCATAATACCGGGATACCGCAAAATAGATCCCCACCAGCAATCCCTGGGTCACCAGCCCCATATACCAGCCGGGATACCCTAAAAGGACATCCTCCCTGCAGGGACTGATTCCATAAGAAAAGATTGCAGACACCAGATACAACAGCATAAACACATCCGTTTTCTTCCACATCCGTTTCGTTGTCCGTTCTCCCCGGATCCTCTGCCACAGCACAGCCAGCACCACAAAAGCCCCCAGCACCAGCGTAGTATTCCGGAAAAACAAATATTTTGCATTTCCGATCATCACCAGCTTGTTCTGCATATACAGCGGTAAACCGGCAAAAAGAATCACCAGATACCCATAAACCAGCATACTCACGGTCTCTTTTGTATTTTGTTCCTGTTTCTTCATAGCTTACATTATCCTTCAGACTGAAAAACAAGGCACCCCTCATTGACTGAAGAGTGCCTTATATTTCCCGGTTATTTTATTTCCTTACGGTTACTTATTTGCCGTAACGCATCTGCAGGTACAGAGGACCATACCATTCAATAGCATTGTCTTCTGCCTTACCGGCAGGGATGGTTACCGTATACTCATTGCCTTCGAAGGTGTACTCCAGCTCCAGAGCTACCGTCTGCTTCTTGTACAGAGCCTGCATGATATCGTTGGGCAGAGCATTGATGTTCTTGTCTCTGGTGATCTTGACAGTAGCACCGTCCTTGGCATTGGCGATCTCGTTTGCAATGCTGTCGCGATATCTTTCGAATGCGTTGTCAGAACCTTCAGCGCCGGTAGTCTCAACTTCTGCGATGGCAAAAGTGGAGAAGTGATCTACTAGAAAATATACAGAATCTCTGCCGCTGGTCTCATCTACATACCATTCCGGATCAATAATCTCATCTATGCTGCCATCTGCTGCGAAATGATAAACTACTACTTTCGCGGGGTCCATTCCCGCAGGAACAGATACTCCGATACCTACCGGAACGTTCACTGCAGCACCAACTTTCCGTCCTTCTGCATTAATCAGGCTGAAGTCCAAATAACATATAGATGTGACACCAGAAACGGAAGGTTTGATTGTAGGAGCATCCACCTGTAACTCAGCGCAATCATTAAGAGCTACTCCTTCACTGGATACCCACCACTCATCTGAATATTCTTTATTAAAATCGTCTGTAAAGTTAGGTTTAGAAATCTGGATTCCTTTTGCATCTGCATATTCCTGTTCCAGACGGCCATACAATTCCTCTCTAAGATCATAACTCTGCCACAACGCGGCCCTCAAAGTTTGGATTCCAATGTTATTCTTCAAAATAGCTACTGCCTCGTCTGCGCTGGACACATCTGTAATGCTAATGTTATCAATGCTAACCTTCACCTTATCTACATCTACAACAGGTGCAGGTGTCGGTGCCACCGTATTATTCTCACTTGCTACAGATACGGTAGACAGTGCACTGCTGCCGTAAGGAACTGCAAATACTGCAAATGCAATGGCTGCGGCAATGATTAATTTCTTTTTCATTATCTCATTCCTCCTAAGTATAATGTTATGGATTTTATTTTTACCGCTATTTAGTTTACCCCCCCCGTTATATTGTCAACCCTATTTCTTCCTTTTTTTCATTTTTTTCTCATTTTCCATGTGCAAAAAAAGCATGCCCTTCCGCCCCCTAAAAACGGGCATCACAGACATGCTTTTTTCTGCTTTTTATTTATTTTTCTTATTAGAGTGTTCTTTCAGTTCTTCCAGGGCTTCCTTGAATTTCTCAGAGCTCATGGTAGGGTTGGAACGGATCATGTCACGCTGGAAGAAATCTCTTATGCTGCTGACATTCTCTCTGTCTGCCACGCTTCGGGTGTACTTCTGCTTCAGCTCCAGCACTTCGTTCTTCACGCTGTCCAGATATTGACTGGGAGATTTCTGGGAAGAAGTGCGGATGCTTTCCAGTTTCTCCTCAATACTGGACTTCAGATCCTCTACTCTGGTAGTAATGCCCTCGGTAAGGTCTTCCTTCTTCTGCGCCAGACTTTCGCTGAAGCCTTCCCTGCGGTTCTCCAGATCTTCACTGGTCACAGCAATAATGACATCCAGCCGTTTCTGGATCCGCAGCATATCTTCTTTTGCCTTCTCCATCTTCTCCAGTACATCCCGCAGATCCAGGGCTGCCTTGAAGGATAATGCGAAATCCGCACCGATCAGCGCCGTCAGCACCAGTGTCACAGGAGTGAGGATGCTGTCCGGAATGGACAATACCAGATGTTCAATGGGCTTATGGATAAACTCCGTCATCAGGATCGTCAGACCACCCCATGCCAGCGAGGCCCCCAGGCAGATATGTCCCTGGAAATTGAATTTATTCTTGGAATAGTCCCAATATCTGACTTTAAATAACGCCTCCATAGTCACGCCTGTGACATACTCCAGCACCGTAGCCCCGATACATCCGGCAATATAGACTAACACCAGATTGTCCTGAAACGGCATGGACACCACCAGCATCATGATGGCTCCACTTCCATACAGCGGCAGAAACGGTCCGCGGCAGAAACCACGGTTGACCAGCTTCCTGCTTTTCAGGGATACATAGGTGGATTCAAAACACCAGCCGAAAAAGCAATAAAAATAAAAGAAAAATAGCCATTGGATCGCAGTATAATGATACACTGTTTAACCTCCTTCACGTCTTCGTTTTTTCCTTACGAGCAAGGCAACTGTCATCTCATGACCGAACCGCTACGGATATACCTCAGCCTCTATGGCAAGCTTCCCCTTCCTCGTGGCATGGGGTTCTCCACCTATGCGGAATTTACCGTAGCCTCTGGCATTTACCACATCCCCCGCCTCCAGGGGCTTGGAATTATTTTCACACAGCCTGCCGTTCACATATACCTTTCCCACCCGGAACAGCTCCAGGCAGTCACTTCTGGATTTATTATATACCTTGGAAATGACAGCATCAACACGTGGACTTGCCACCTGAATGACCTGACGCACCGGTTCTTCCTGCGGTACTTCTGCCGCCACATCCACCACCTCACACTTCACGTGGGTGTGGCGGATCTGCTCCAGATTGTCACAGATAAATTCTGCAATGGTATCCAGACAGAACAAAAATGCTTCGCCCTCTCCCGGCAGGATATCACCGATGGTGCTGCGTTCAATACCCAGGTTCATCAGTGCCCCCAGATAATCCCTGTGGGACAGCTTGTCTGCAAATTTCGCGGATAGAGGTCTGATCCGGATACAGCAGATAGGAAAGGGCTGTTCATAGCCCAGCTCCGCCTCACTGCCGAAGCGAAGGAGCTTCCGCTCTGCCTCTTCCCTGCCGCCGTATAAGGTGATCCCTGCGAACTTCACTTCCCGTTCCACCTGCCACAGGGCATCCTGCTCCGCCAGTCCTAAGAATCCGGTAAATGTGTACTGGTTCTGGTTGTAGGATTTGTCTGCCAGTTCACGGATCCGGTTTTTCAGCTGTTGTATTTCTTTTTCATTTTCCACGGACATTCCCGTACATCCTTCCTGCTGTTCTCACTTTGCTTTTGCAAATATTACACTGTACACATTATCCCAGTGCCACATCCAACATCATCATCAACGCAAAACCAATCGCAAAGGCAATGGTTCCCAGGTTGGAATGCTCTCCCTCACTGGCTTCCGGAATCAGTTCCTCCACGACCACATAGATCATGGCTCCGGCTGCAAAAGCCAGCATATAGGGTAAAATAGGTGTCACAATGCTTGCCAGTGCAATGGCCAGGATTGCTCCCACCGGTTCCACTGCTCCCGACAATACGCCTAAGGCAAAGGACTTTCCTCTCTTATTTCCTTCACTCCGAAGAGGCAGGGAAATAATGGCTCCCTCCGGGAAATTCTGAATGGCGATACCGATGGCCAGCGTCAGGGCTCCCGCCATCGTAACAGTTCCGTCCCCGTTTAACACTCCGGCGAAAATAGCACCACACGCCGCACCTTCGGGAAAATTGTGAATGGTCACCGCCAGCATCAGCATGGCTGTGCGGTTCAGACTGCTCTTATGGCCTTCCGGTGCATCGCTTCCCACATGCAGATGGGGTACCATGCTATCGATGAACAACAAAAAAACAATACCGATCAGGAATCCGATCACTGCGGGAAGAAATGCAAGCTTCCCCATCTCTTCGCACATATCCATGGCCGGTATCAGCAAAGACCACACCGAAGCTGCCACCATGACACCGGCAGCGAATCCGGTAAATATTCTCTGAATATTGCCGCCAATCTGTTTTTTCAGGAAAAACACGCAGGCTGCCCCTGCAGTCGTTCCCAGAAACGGAATCAGAAGACCGGCTACAATGCTTAAATTCATGAAACACTCTCCTTTCTTTTATTATTCTATGTAACTCGCAGCAAGATGGTATCTTGTCTGCCTTTTCAAATCATTTTTACTAAAATCCCGCCAGATCGTTGCCCAGGACGGCATACATCAGGAAATTCACACCACACACCAGATGGTAGCAGAATACCGCGATCTCGCCCACGACGAAGATCACCTTCCAGCTCTTCCACCACTCCCTGATATTCCGCACCATGACGATCAACGTCATCAGGAAGACAAAGAACATGCCGTGCATATAGCCCCAGGAAAAGTTGGCATGCATCATGCGGAATCCTTTTTCATAGAAGATCAGGAACATTACTGTACCCATAAGATAATTCAGCCATGCAAACCAGTAATATCTGTTGGACTTTACATTTTTGAAATCAAATACCAGATTCAGGAAAAGTACGCCGATGGGCAATGCCATTCCCATGATAATACTTAAAGGAATGCTTTTGGAATAATTGCTCCATACTTTGGCAAAGCCGATGGCGATGCCTGTCTCCTCTCCCATGGCATTCGTCCCGGTGAAAATTCCGGAAAACTGGTACAGCAGGGCAATTCCCGTGGGGATCATGGTCACACACAGACAGAAGGCATTGCGAAAACTTTTTCCTCTGCTTACGATCAGCTGGATCAGGAGGATCAGACCGATCAGAGGCACCACTACCATCGTATAGCTTGGTTTGGTCATGGTGGTCAGCAGAAGGCTGACTGCGAAGAGAACGCAGTTCTTCCACTGAAAATCCTTCTCATATTCTGACAGCACCTTCACCGTCTCAAAAAAGCAGATAATCGCAAAAGGTCTGGTGGCCAGATAAGTGGCATTCCAGAAAGGATTCGGCGTATAAATCCCCATACAGCGATACGCATAATCAAAGCCGAAAAAAGCTGTATTCTTGGGAGAATACAGGTTAGAAAGCAAAAATAGCGAAAAGACAAGCAGGGTCACAAGAATGTCCGTCATAGCCTGTCTTCCCTGAGTTAAGTCATCATAATGACTTACTTTCCGGATCTCCCGGTTCATATAATATTTTGTGATCACCACCGCTGCCAGATTGAACAGCGCGGTGGTGATGGCCATGGCCGCTTTCGCTCCGATCAGCCAGGCGGAAAGTCTGGCTGTCCAGAACAGGATCGGATAGGGAAACTCATAATTTCCCGCAATACCTGCCACCTTATTCACATAGTCCGGCATATCCGACTGAAAGCCCGGCACCTGATAGCACTCCATCCAAAACAGATATAACATAACCCCGGTATACAAAAACAGCAGGAAAAGAAATGTCACTTTTCCTGCCATTGTCTCCCGCAGGCCGCTCTTTATGGGATTCTTTTTCATAGAGCCGATCCTTTCTAGTTGAAACTGATCACGGGATCTTTGGGAGCCTTTGCCTTCTCCACACTGATGGCATGGAGTACAGGGCCCTCTCCCTTATAGTCTGCGAAGTATTCTCTGGCAACCTTCGCTGTCACTTTAACCCATTCCTTCTGCTTCAGGTCTTTCGTGCCTGCAAACTCACAGGCATAGCCCAGAAATGCCATATCTTCCGCACAGCAGGTCATTGCCATGCGTCCCGGTACGAAATAGCCATCGGGATATTCCTCGGGCTTCAGTACCATGGCCAGAAACTGGATATTTTTGCCTTCATAGCGCTCCAGATGATCCATGGAATCCAGATACCAGATGCCATAGCCCTGGTTGTCCAGTACGATAGGATCCTGATTCAGATCGTAGGGCAGATCCTCCTCGAAGATCTCATCGATCTCACCGTTGGAATCCTCGAAGATCACATCTGCGGAAGGATTCACCGCTTTGATGTTGCGCTTGTATACATTCAGATCCTTGATACCGTCGCAACGGTTGAAAATGATCATCTCGGACTTACGGATCATCTCTGCCAGCAGAGATTTCATATTTGTGTAGTACATAGGGAAGGTGGAGCCGTCAATGGTCGTGATCTGCTGCTCTACTTTCCAGTACCAGGGAAGCGTCATGTTCTTACAATTCCACATACCGTTATACTCGATGATGATACGGGCGGGCTTGTACTGCTTCTCCAGCTCGATCAGATGATTCGGAGTAAACTCCTCTTCCTCTTCGATCAATACGACATCCGTACGACTCTTTTTTAATAAAGCGGGATCGTATTCATTCTCGCCCTCTTCACAGAGGATGAGCAGTGTCTTTCCTTTGATCTGGAAATACGGCTGTCCCAGTGTAAATGTGATAAATTCTGTCTTACCGCTCTCCAGAAAACCATTTATGATATAGACTGGTTTCGTCATAATTCATACCTTTCTCTTTCTTATCCTGCTGCCTGTAAAATCCGTTCCGGCAATTTATTTACGGAACAGTTCTGCCAGCTTGTCCTCGTCCAGTTTGGAACCGATGACACAGATCTTGCCGGTGACTTCCGGCTTACCGCTTCTGATGTCATGCTCTTCGGGAACATAATCATAATATACCCAGGTTCCGTCGGGAGCGGGTACCATACCCTTGGCACGCAGGATCGCACCGTACTCTCCGCTGTCCAGAGCAGTAAGGATCTTCTCGATGTCCTCTGCGCTGTAGGTGTTGGGTGTCTCGATCCCCCAGCTGGTGAACACTTCGTCTGCGTGATGGTGATGATGGTGGTGGTCATGATCATGATCGTGGCAGCCGCAGGTGCAGTTCTCGTCATGCTCATGATGATGCTCATGGTCATGGTCTTCATCCTGGTCATGATGATGGTGATGCTCATGCTCGTCTTCATCATCGTCGTCATCGTGGTGATGTCCACAGCAGCACTCATGGTCGTGGTCATCCTCGTCATGGTCGTGATGGTGATGATGCTCGTGGTCACAGCACTCATCCTCATCGTGATCGTCATGGATATGCTCCAGCATTTCCTTCATCATATCTTCCAGCTTGTCAGCGCCTTCGATGGTCTTCAGTACTTCCCTGCCATCCAGCTGATCAAGAGGAGTGGTGATAATGGTAGCCTTGTCGTTATGCTCACGAATCATCTCCACGCAGGCATTCAGCTTTGCCTGATCCACTTTGTCGGTTCTGCTTAAGATAATGGTTCCGGCGTACTCGATCTGGTTGCTGAAGAATTCGCCGAAGTTCTTCATATACATCTTGCACTTGGATGCATCTACTACTGCTACCGCACTGTTGATCTCCACATCCAGATCTCCTGCCACGTTCTCCACAGCCTTCAGGACATCGGACAGCTTGCCGACACCGGAGGGCTCGATCAGAATACGCTCGGGAGCATAAGTGCTGATAACTTCCTTCAGGGAAGTACCGAAATCACCTACCAGAGAGCAGCAGATACAGCCGGAGTTCATCTCTTTGATCTCGATACCGGCCTCTTTTAAGAAACCGCCGTCGATACCGATCTCACCAAACTCATTCTCGATCAGAACGGTCTTGCTGCCGTCCAGAGCTTCTTTTAACAGCTTCTTGATCAGGGTGGTCTTACCGGCACCCAGGAATCCGGATACTACATCTATTTTCGTCATTGTTTTTTCCTCCAATCTGAGTCTAAGACCCATCCTTTTTATTTTCTATCATATTTACAGTATTGTCAATAAAACGATTATTAAATTTTTATCAACTAAGCCATAATGTTCGTCAGACACTGTGCGGATGCTCGCATACGCAGCTGTGCTACGGTCTCTCCGTCTCGATCATGCTGTAAGGCACCACGGCCACTTTTCCCTCTTCATCACCGCCACACAGGATTCCTACGAACACACCGTCCTCCGTAAAGGCTCCGCCTCCTGACATTCCGGGAGCGATCAGTCCCTGCAGCAGAAGCATATACTGGTCAAAATCCTCCACATAGATCCAGGGATCCACCACGAAAGCATAGACCGGCAGCCCACTCTCCCCTCCGTACATCCATACATCGTCATATTCCTTCAGTGCATCGAATACTTCCCGATCCGTCTGCACCGGCAGACAGACCTTCCATGCTTCCTCTGACAGTTCCGCCTTGTCCACCCACAGGAAAGCCAGATCGCAGCTGTCCACTGTCTCCACGCCGGTGGCAGCCACCTGTGTTCCGTCCGGAAATGTCACCCGGGCCTCTCCGGTATCGTCCGCCAGTACGTGCCCTGCCGTTGCGATCAGAATCCTGTTTTCCTCTTCATCATAGATCACACCGCTGCCCTGCCGCTCTCCCGTCTGAATTCCCACCAGGGATTTCATTACCTTAAAATCATTCTCCGTCAGTTTCTGCTCTGTCTGCACCGGCAGTTCCACAAATTCCATTCCTGCGTCAGCCTGTCCCATGCCACTGTTTTCTTCCGAAACCTTCTGGCCTGCGGTCTCCGTGGAGACATTTTCCTCACTCCCACCGTTTTCCCCGCAGCCGGCGAAAAGTAACAGGCAGCTCAGTATCACAGTGATCCCTTTTATCCGCATTCTCTCTTTTTTCTCCATGACTTCTCCATAGTTTCTCCGTGAAACATGCTCTGCATTGCAGTCGCTTATAACAGAAAACGGACCGCATCCGCAGTCCGCATTTTTCTCAAAAGGTGTAAGCAAAAAATAAGCCGAGTTCTGTATATGACGATCATCTATCTAGTACGACTGTCACCAGCCGCATCAAGCGACCTACCTGAAAGCAGACCGGGCCGGTCTATAGCTCTCTGTTTGGTCTTGCTTCGGATGGGGTTTACATGGCTCCGTCTGTTACCAGCCGGACGGTAGTCTCTTACACTGCCTTTCCACCCTTACCGGCCAAAAGCCGGCGGTATATCTCTGTTGCACTAGCCTTGGAGTCACCTCCACCAGACGTTATCTGGCATCCTGCCCTGTGAAGCCCGGACTTTCCTCACCTGCATAAAGCAGCCGCGATCATCTATCTTACTTACACCTGTTCGATTATATCTTTTTCTTCCGGAAAAAGCAATATTTTTCTGCCAGACGTATGATTTCCCCATATCCCAGCGCTGCCAGCGGGAACATCATCATGTAATAGGCATACATATACCTGGCCTTTGCTTCCCAGAAAATACTGAACAAAAAGCCCCCGATCACAGCCACTGCCAACAGATGCTGTGTGATCTCACTGTCTTTTCGGACACAGAAGATAAAGTAAAACAGACACCCCAGATAGATAATGAACTGTAAACGATCTGCCATCCTCACCACACTGTCAAATAGATCTCCACTCAGCCGGTCTTCCAGTGCCGCCAGTTTCTCATGGTACACATCCCCGTGGTTAAAGTTGAAATACAGTGACTGATAGGTCGGGACATTCCACTGGGACAGAAGTTTTCCCTGATAAAAACCTCTCAGATACCCCGGCTGTGCTTTCATGGCCTGCATGCGCTCCTGCATCATCTCCCGGTAGATCTGATCGCTCTGCTCTGTATTACAGTCCGTTGCATAATATTGTGCCCAGCAATCGCTGTAATACCAGCCGTACCGGCCACCGATCTCTTCCATTCCCAGATACAGGTAAGCCGATGTGGGCAATCCCCGGGAATGCTCCATTCCGGATCTCATCTCATACATTTTATAGATTCCCTGATAGCACAAGAGTGGCAGTGCCAACGCCAGCACCAGTGAAATCAACAGGCGTCTGTCCCATTTTGAGAATATCCGTACCGCGCCGACCATGCAATATGCCACCACCAGGACCAGTGTGTTCTTACGCAGCAGAGTTCCCAGTGTAAGAGCTGTCACAATGCCCACCAGTGATCCCGTTTTTCCATATTTGATATATCGGACCAGCATCCATGCGGAAAACAGGGAACAGAATACCCAGGGAATCTCTCCGTAGACCCAGCTGGTATAAAAGACAGATGCCATACAGCTGCCCGCAAGCAGTGTCCCCATGGCCACCACCGCAAGTCTGCCGGAAACTTCCTTCAGAATGCCGTAAATGCAATAGATACCCGCCACGTTCAGAAGTACGAACACTATCTGGATCACATGATAATCCGCCTCTCCAAGAATCCGGAACAGCATCTCTTCCATGGCCGCCGGTCCCAGCTGATGAGCATACAGACCGCAATAATGATCCGGAGCCAGCGTCCCATAGTCACCCTGTATAAAATCTATGGCCGCACCAATAACCGATGCCTGATCTGCACTCGGCACTCTGTCTACCGCCAGAACCCAGCACAATCCTGCGATTCCCTGCCAAAGCATGCCGAGCGTTACGGCAATTCTTTTACACCAGATGGCGATTTTGTCACCGGCCTTTTTTTCCACTGCCGTCAGAACTGCATACAATAGCAATATCAGCGCTGCTGCCGCCAGATTCCGTATTACGGAATCCGGAATCTCCACCAGATCTTCATGACCTGCCACCGGAAGCATATACTGCAGGGTACGCATGGCATACCATACAAGGAACAGAAGGATCAGGCTGCCCATGATCCGGATCACCCAGTTTGCTGTCTGCTTTACTATCGATTTTATCTTTGGTAAACGACTCTCCACAGGTATTCTCCTTTTCTTACTGTAGAGTAAACTATTCAGAACCATGCATGTAAACTATTCAGCACCACATTCGCAAAATCGCATCTGACGATGCTTACTTTTTGCTCATGTGGTTACTTCGTCGCATCAATCTGCCGCACAGTCTTACGAATGCAGGCATTCGACGCCTGTCAGCAGAATTGCGCTACTCTGAATAGTTTACACATTGAAGCAGCTTCCACCCACAAATTCTCTGCACAGAGAATTATTGGGAAGGCTTTCACTGGTCACACCCAGGAAATACTCCAGGAACTTAAGCAGTCTCTTGGCTTCGTAATATTCCGGTTCTCCCTTATCGATCTGGAACAATAACGGCTCTGCGAACTGCTTTAACACTGCCAGTTCATAGATCAGGACGGAATTAAACATGGCATCCGCATCCTCCTGGAACGGAAAAATATTCTGTTCCTCTCCCCGGCGCACGGAAGCCCACATATCGATGGTGCGTCTCGCATCCGCACCTCTGGTCCTCGCATCTCTGACCATACGGCGGAGAAGTCTTCCGTCCGTAGTCGGGATCCGGTTATGCTCATCAATATTGATATTGGTCAATGCACTGATATAGATCTTGTATTTACTCTCCTCGGGAAGTGCATAAGATGTCTTCTCATTCAGACCGTGGATACCTTCGATCACCAGAATATCATCCGGTCCCAGTTGTTTGAAATTGCCCTTATATTCCCGCTTTCCGGTCTTGAAGTTAAAGGAAGGCAGCTCCACACGTTCACCGGCTAACAATCTGCACATGTCGTCATTGAACTGCTTTACATCAATCGCTTCCAGACATTCGAAATTGTAATCACCGTTCTCATCCCTTGGCGTGAATTCTCTGTTCACGAAATAGTCATCCAGTGCAATGGGATGCGGTGTTTTCCCCAGGGTCTTCAACTGAATGGATAATCTGTGGGAAAAACTGGTCTTGCCGGAAGAAGAGGGTCCGGCGATCATGACAAATTTCACGCCGCCCCTGTCTACGATGCTCTTGGCAATCTCGCCGATCTTACGCTCCTGCTGCGCTTCCTGTACCAGAATCAGTTCACTCAGCGACCCACGGCAGATCTGATCATTCAGATCACCTACGGTCTCAATACCGATCTCCTTTCCCCATTCCTCAGATTCTTTCAACGTCCGGAATAACAGCTTTCTCTCTTGAAACGGCTTAACATGTGTAGGATCTTTTTTATCCGGCAGCAGCAGCATAAATCCATCCTCATACGCTATGACATCGAACCACTTTACATAGCCGGCATTGGGCAGCATGTAGCCGTAATAATAATCGTAATAACCGTCCATTTCATAAATATTTACGAAAGAGCCTCTGCGGTAACGGAACAGCTTTTCCTTATCCTTCATCCCCTCTTTCCGAAACAGTTCCATGGCATTATCCAGGGAATAGGATCTCTTCAGAAAAGGTGTCTTTGCCTCCACCAGCTCCCGCATCCGGTTACGGATCTTTGCAGCATTTTCTTCCGTCGCATTGATCTTCTCTTTTGGAGAGATGTAGGAGCCGTTGCCGATGGCAAATTCCACACGACAGCTCTGGGCCGCCTCTCTGCCGTAGACATCAAATACCGCTTTCAAAAACAGCATTGTGGCAGAACGCACATAAGTCTTGTTGCCCACATCATCCTTCAAGGTAAAAAAGGTAACCTCGCAATCCCTTGTCAGTTTCTTGAACAATTCTCTGATCTTGCCGTCTCTGGCTGCCAGTGCGATCAGATTCTCATACTCCTGCTGATAATCGTTGGTCACATCCTCGTAAGTGGCTCCCTGAGGATATTGTCTCTCTTCCCCGTTTATCTTCACTGTGATCATTTTTCTCACCCTGTCCTTCTGTAATCTGCTTTTACAGGTCTTATTGCCTAAATCCAATCCGCTTCCTTGCCATTATCATACCAATCCAGTGCACGGGTAATCAGGGTGATCTCGTCTGCGATCTCCTGTCTGCGGCATATGGTTCTGGGATTGTCCGCATCTGCCTTTTGCTCCATGCGTCCCACGATCTGCCTTCGCTCAGTCAGCATCCATTCCAGATACTCCCGAAGTATCCGGTCTCTGCGGGATAAAAGCAGCGGGCCGAACTTTTCCGCCAGTCCGGGATCCAGACCTTCCGTCTTCCAGGAGTCCCCGACCTTCTGCCGTACCGCATCGTCCGTCATCGCACCCAGCCAGCGCACCTTCATCATAAAATAATATTTTCCTTCTTCGTAGATGATATTCTCATCCAGCAGAAGATATCCCTCATCCATCAGGAATGTCCGAAAATGCGGGATCTCCGACTGTGGCTGCAGGATCAGCTCTGCAAATCCCTGTGCCTGTTCTCTTCCTTCGGTAAGAATCTTCTCCATGAGAGGTCCGCCCATGCCGGCACAGATCATCCCGTTCGCCTCTCCGGTCTTCAGGCCGTGCAGACCGTCGGAAAGTCTGGTCTCTATCCTGTCCTGCAGACCATATTCCCGGATATGCTCTCTGGCACGCTCCAGGGGCCCTGACCGCACATCCATGGCGATCACCCGTGGGGAGAGCCCCTTCTGCACGAGATAGACCGATACAAAACCATGGTCACACCCCACATCTGTTATCACAGTGCCGGGAGTGACCATGTCTGTTAAAGCCTGCATTCGATTGGATAATATAACTTCCGCCATTAATCCAGATAATCCTTCAGCTTGCGGCTGCGGCTGGGATGACGCAGTTTGCGCAATGCCTTTGCTTCGATCTGACGGATACGTTCACGGGTAACGTTGAATTCCTTACCTACTTCCTCCAGAGTACGGGCCCGTCCGTCATCCAGACCGAAACGGAGTCTCAGTACTTTCTGTTCTCTCTCTGTCAGAGTACCCAGCACTTCCACCAGCTGTTCCTTCAGCAGGGTAAATGCTGCAGCATCGGAAGGAACCGGTACATTATCATCCTGAATGAAGTCGCCTAAATGGCTGTCTTCCTCTTCACCGATAGGAGTCTCCAGGGATACGGGCTCCTGGCTGATCTTTAAGATCTCACGCACTCTGTCTACCGGCATGTTCATCTCTTCCGCGATCTCTTCGGGGGTCGGTTCTCTTCCCAGCTCCTGCAGCAGCTGTCTGCTCACGCGGATCAGTTTGTTAATGGTCTCTACCATATGCACCGGGATACGGATGGTTCTCGCCTGATCGGCGATCGCTCTGGTGATGGCCTGACGGATCCACCAGGTCGCATAGGTGGAGAACTTATATCCTTTACGATAATCGAATTTCTCTACAGCTTTGATCAGACCCAGGTTACCTTCCTGGATCAGGTCTAAGAACAGCATTCCACGGCCTACATATCTCTTGGCAATACTGACTACCAGACGTAAGTTGGCCTCTGCCAGACGCTTTTTCGCTTCCTGGTCGCCCTCTTCCATTCTCTGGGCCAGTTCGATCTCTTCCTCAGCACTTAACAGGGGCACCTTGCCGATCTCCTTTAAGTACATACGGACAGGATCCTCAATGCTGACGCCTTCCGGTACGGACAGGTCGATGTTCTCCACATCCACTTCGTCCTCATCGGTCAGAATGATCTCTTCGTCATCCACATCATCGTCATCGGTAATACGCAGCACATCTACGTTGTTCTGGTCCAGATACTCCAGAACCTTCTCCATCTGTTCCTCTTCCAGAGGCATGTCCGCAAAGAAGTCACTGATTTCCTGATACTCCAGCACATTCTTTTTCTTTTTCGCCATATTCAGGAGCTCTTTTATCTTCTCCGCAAATTTTGCCTGTGTGTTTTCATCCATTTTCGTGGTTCCATCCTTTCATTGCCATTATTTATAGCCATATTTCGTATTTTTTATAACTGTCCCGAGCCGCAAACCCTATTATTCCAGAGAAATGCGGGCTCTTTGTAATTCTTCCAGTGCTTTTTTGCCTTCCACCGCTTTTTTGACCGCGTTGACATCTGTACCCAGCTGCGCCATATAGTACTGGTAGCTGTTGCGTTTGACTGACACCAGAATGTCATGGAAAGCTCTTTCTCTCTCCTGCTTCGTGGACAATTCGGGGAGCGTTGTATGGAACAGCTCCGCTGCCTGCCTCTGCTCCTCTTCATCCTCAAACATGCTGATGATCCCCGCCGGCTGAAACTGTCCGTTGTCCAGCTCTGCAAACATCTTCTCCGCCACCTTACGATACAATTCCTCCGTGAAATCCTCCAGAGAAATGTACTTACGTACAATCGTATACAGAGAAGGATCATCTCCGATCCAGGTGATCAGCAGTCTCTGGGACTTCCGTCCGCTCTCCGAAGGATCGCTCTTGTTCTGCACTCCGCTGCGGGGACGGGGAATCGGTCTGGCAATTCCCGTCTGGGAAGCATATCCTATGACCATTTTGCGCAGATCATCGGGACGGATCATATATTTTTCGGCAATGGCCTGCAAATAATTCTCCCGCTCCAGATCTTCCGAAAATTCGCACAGTTTCTGTGCGATCTCCCGGTGGAACTTCGTCCGCTGTTCCGGATCACTCTGATCGTATTGTTCACTCAGGATACGGATCTCGAAGTAGAAACTGTTCTCCGCCTGATCGATTCTCTCCTGAAAAGCCTCTTTCCCCAGATTCTTGATAAATTCATCCGGGTCCTTATAAGGACGCATATTGATGACTTTACCGGTAAGCCCGGCCTCCCTGAGAATACCGATGCCCCGGAGTGCCGCCTTGGTTCCGGCACCGTCGCTGTCGTAGGCCAGCAGGATGTTTTCCGCATAACGGTGTAAAAGGTTAGCCTGTTCCACCGTAAATGCCGTTCCCAGGGATGCCACCGCCTGGGTAAATCCCGCCTGATGCATGGCTATGACATCCATGTAGCCCTCGCACAGGATAATATTGCCCGTCCGGGCAGTCCTTGCGAAATTCAGTCCATAAAGATTCCTTCTCTTATCGAAGATCATGGTCTCCGGTGAATTCAGGTATTTCGGTTCCCCGTCTCCCATGACTCTGCCGCCGAAGCCGATGACCCGGTGGTTGATATCCTGTATGGGGAACATGACACGATTCCAGAACTGGCTTCGCAGTCCCCGCTGTTCAGAAAACATTGCCAGTCCGGAGTCTTTGATCTCTTCGTCCGTAAAGCCCTTTTTCCGCAGGTACTGTACCACCTGCTCGCCGTTTTTCCCGGCATAACCCAGTCCGAAATGATGCATGGTCTCATCGGTCAGCTTCCGCCCCGTCAGATACCGCATTCCCACTTCGCCACGGGGATCCCGCAGCATATAATAAAAATATTTTGCCGCTTCCTTATTGACTTCCAGCAGCCGCATACGTTTGCCGGCTTTTTTCTTCTGTTCCGGTGTCTCCTCCACTTCGGGAAGCTTTACCCCGGCGCGGTCCGCCAGGATCTTAATGGCCTCCGGGAAGGTATCGTTTTCATATTTCATAAGAAACGTATATACATTTCCGCTGGCATGGCATCCGAAGCAATAATACATCTGTTTGTTCGAAGACACCGAAAAGGAAGGTGTTTTTTCGTTATGAAAAGGACAGCAGCCCCAATAGTTGCTTCCCTTTTTTTTCAATGAGACATAGCCCGATATCACATCCACGATGTCATTTCTGGCTCTGACTTCTTCTACCAGTTCTTCGGGATAATACACGTTTTTTTAACTCCTATTTTATCTTGTACCTATCTCTGCCAGGATTTCGGTATGTAAATATCCTCGTATACCGCTATGGCAAACCGATCCGTCATCGCTCCTACATAGTCGCAGACGACCTTCTCTCTCGGTTCTCCCACGGAAAGAAGATTGAGATATTCTTCCGGCAGATCATCCAGATGCTTCAGGAAATGCTGGTACAATGTCTCCATCAGCATCTCTGCTTTCCCCTCTTCGCTCTTCGCTACCGGGTTCTTGTAAACTCTCTCAAACATGAACTGTCGTATCTTCGTCATGGCTTCCGCCACCGGCTCCGACATCAGGATGTCTCCCTTGTCCATGCTGTTGGTCACGATGTCATGAATGAAATGATCCAGTCTCTCGGTGGGACTGCTGCCGATCACCTCACAGATGTCCTTCGGCACATCCGCTTCCGTGAGGATTCCTCCGCGGATGGCGTCATCCATATCGTGATGAATATAGGCAATTTTATCGGAAAGTCTGACGATCTTGCCCTCCAGGGTGTGGGGCTTTCCAATGGTCTGGTGGTTTCTTATACCGTCTCGCACCTCGTAGGTCAGATTCAGCCCCTTGCCATCCTTCTCCAGAATGTCCACGGTGCGGACGCTCTGTTCGGCATGTTCGAAGCCAAAAGGGCATACTCTGTTCAGCGCACGCTCTCCGGCATGTCCGAAAGGCGTGTGTCCCAGATCGTGTCCCAGCGCAATGGCTTCCACCAGATCCTCGTTCAGCTTTAATGCCTTGGCTATGGTTCTGGCCGTCTGGGATACCTCCAGCGTATGTGTCAGTCTGGTACGGTAATGGTCACCCTCAGGTGTCAGAAATACCTGGGTCTTATCCTTTAGCCTTCGAAAGGCCTTGCAATGGATAATACGGTCTCTGTCTCTCTGAAACACCGGCCGGATATCACATTGTTCTTCCGGTCGCAGACGTCCTTTGGAGTTCACACTCAAGGATGCGTACGGACTTAAATAATCCTTTTCCCACTGTTCCAAGTTTTCTCTGATCGTCATAGTTCCTCCTGCCCCTACTTCTAATATTCTGTGCCTGTCTTAAAAATCCTTTTCTTTCTTTTGAAAAAAATAGTCATTTTTTCTGATTTAAATTATCTGCACACAGAATAGATGAATTCCGCATTCTTATCCATGGCCTCACTGGCCTTTTTGAAGGGTGACATCTGAAAAACATGCCACATTCCGGGGAATCGGTCGATATGGGCAGCGACCCCGGCTTTGATCAGATTTTTATATAGCCGCAGAGAATCGTCCAACAGGATTTCATTCTCTCCCACCTGAATATAGACGGGCGGGAAACCATGAAAGTTTCCAAACAGCGGAGAAATATAAGGATCCGTCAGATCTCTGTCCGGGGCATAGGCCCTGGTCATACGGTCGATGTACTCTTTATCCAGTACCGGATCCAGTTCCGCCTTGGTCTGGAAAGTCTTGCCCTCGCCGGTAAGATCCGTCCAGGGAGACATCAGCACGATTCCTCTGGGAAACAGGCGCTCCTGCTCTTTTAATTTCAACACCAGTGAAAGTGCCAGATTACCTCCGGCCGAATCTCCGGTAATGATCACATCTCTTGCTCCGTAGCCCAAAAGCATCAGATAGTTCCAGGCTTTCATGGCATCCTCCGCAGCTGCCGGATACGGATGCTCCGGTGCCAGTCTGTAATCAAAGCACAGCACATCCATGGAAGTACCCGCCGCCAGCTTTGATGTCAGGGTTCTGGCATAGATACTGCTGCCGGTGGAATATCCGCCTCCGTGGCAATGCAGGATCACATACTTTTTCATATGAGCCCGGTTCACGCTGACCCACTCCGCATCCATGCCATCGATGTCCACGGGACGGTACTGGATCTCTTTACTGTTGCCGAGCAGCTCGCCAATGTGATCCTGGGATTGTCTGTGCTTCTCCAGATCCGGATTCTCCACAAGACCATGGGCCCTGCGGATGAGCTGCATCAGATTCTGGTTGTTCTTCTCACTGTTTTTTCCTACCAGTGCCATAAGTTCCTCCTGTTCACCTAGTTTTCTCGTAACTATTCAGCGCCTCATTCGCAAAATCGCATCTCCGATGCTTTCCTGAACAACAAGTTCGCTGGTTGTTTGCTCTGAATAGTGATCAAAAGTGCAATCTTCTGCGCACTGCATTGCGCAGTCTCCTCCGGGATAAAAGGGTGGCGATGGTGATATCGACGATCACGCAGATCGTCAGCACGATAGCCGACCATCCCAGTGCGATCTCCTGTCTCAGGAACCGGTCGATCAGAAGTTCCAGTCCCACGCACAAAACAGCGATTCCCGAGATCAGGTACAGGGCTCCTGTCAGGAAGGACATGGGGAGCTTGCGGATACAGAACGTCACCGCTTCCACCACTGCCGTCACCAGCAATACGATCGGCAGTCCCAGTCCATAGAACCAGCTGTTATGTCCCGTCAGATAAGTCAGCAGATATAGATACACGATCACTGCCACTCCATCCAGCAGGATCGACAGATAAATGGGCTGCCTCGTATAAATAACCACAGGGATCATAATAACCCACAATACCAGGACTACGCCGATCACCGCCAGAGACCACAGACTGCTGCGGAACACAAAAGCGTTTAACAGCCCACAGGTCACCGCCGTAGCCAGTACAATAACCGTCAACAGTACTCCCAGATCTTTTCTTTTTACCACTTCCACCTGTCCCTTTTCCTTTGGAAAAGGGGATGGCTGCTTCTCCGGTTCCGGTGCCTTGGGATTATACACCGGTGTGTCGCACAGAGGGCACTTCTTTGCCGAAGCATCCAGTTCCACACCACAGTTCACACAATATGACATAAGCATTTCCTTTCTAACCGGAGGATCTACCGGTTACTCTCGATCTTCACATGAATACCGTCCTGTACCAGCTTGCGGAAAAACAGTCGTTCCACATCCGTTTCCGCAATACTGCTGGCAAAATTGATGGTAAGAATATCTTCAAAGCTGGCAATGGCACAGTTGGTTCTCGTAGAGAACGGTTGTCCCATATAGATATCAAAACGTTCGATATAGGGCTTCATGGTCTCCGGCACTTTCAAAGCTCCCATGTTGGTCAGCCCCGCCGAAGAGTTTTTGTCCTGGATCTTCGTATAGAACTGGCGGACCACCAGATCCTTGATAAACAGCGGTACCACACGGATAAACGGGTTCCTCTGGGTCTCTGCGTTGGTGGTGATATCGCCCCGCAACAGCTTTTCATTCAGATAATACCCGGATAGATCATGGTGATAAAATTCCGCAGAGTCTTCGATGGGAAAAAGCGCCGCAGATTCACCGGCATGGCAATCTTTACCGGACGTAATTTTAAATGCCACTCACTCTCCTGCTTCTGCATCAGTGCATAGAGCAGAACCGCATTGAAATATTCCGTAATGGTGGCATTATAGCTTTTTGCCACCTTCATGACCTCTGCCACCGACATAATACCGTCTATGATGTTCAGGGTATAAAAGGGCTCCTTGGTTCCCCGGACACGGTAAGCCTTCTCCCCCGGTCTGGGCGGGCACACCTTGGCATTGGCATATTTCATGTAGGCATCTTCCAGTTCTACCGGATCCGGTGTCTCTAAAATATCCAGCACAAAACCGCCGTTCTCAATCTCCGTATGCCCCTTCAGGCGCAGATAAGTGGCCGTCAGAGTCTGCAATACGCACATGCCTCCGGTACCGTCTCCCAGACTGTGATGGGCCTCCAGGGCGATCCGGTTCCGGTAATAATAGATTCTTACCAGATACCGGTTATTGGCCTTGAAATACATGGGCTGACAGGGATTTTTCACGTCCTCCTGCACAAATGGGCCGGGGCGGTCATTGGGCTCCAGGTATCTCCAGAAGACACCCTTGCGGATAGCCGCCTTATACGTCGGAAAACGAGGCATTGTCAGATTCACGGCCCGCTGCAGCATCTCGGGATCGATCTCCTCCTTTAAAAGAACGGACAAACGATAAACGGAAGAAAAATCTCTTCTCTGTAAGGTCGGGTATACGATGGCCGACAGATCCAGTTTGTACCAGTCCTTGTGTACTTTCGATGCCCTGTCTGTCTTCGTTTTGTCTCTTCTATTAATTGCCACGGTTTTCGCCCCTTTCCCGGTTTTGTATTATATTTTTCAGAAACGACAAAGGCGGCAACCTTTCGGTCACCGCCATGTGATGCAGAAAGAGGGACTTGAACCCTCATGGTATCACTACCACACGGACCTGAACCGTGCGCGTCTGCCAATTCCGCCATTTCTGCGAACAAGATATATCTTACAGTATTTAATTAAAAATGTCAACACTTTTTTCAAATTACTTTAAGTCACTTGAAAAAGTGATGCAGAAAGAGGGACTTGAACCCTCATGGTATCACTACCACACGGACCTGA
>OHGR01000332.1_pt1 | contig 25147 bp, 20 predicted proteins | sample 1567911 | NCBI WGS metagenome assembly OHGR01 (sample SAMEA3879552, study PRJEB24766) | human gut metagenome | biome: human-associated habitat; feature: feces | place: USA | collected 1985/1987
CTTTACACTGTCCCGGAAGCGCGGTGGAGTCGTTACAGATGATCAGGTCAATGTCAGAGTGGGCTTCCAGGATGGATGCACCGATGGAAACAGCCTTCTCTGCATCCGAGTGTGCCGAGGCATTAAATTATCTGGCTCTTGCCGGATATGATACGGAGCAGATGTGTAATACACTGCCGACTGTACTTAACCTGGCAGCCGCCGGGGATATTGCCCTTGCGGATGCTTCCGACATGGTAACGGATGCAATGTCCGCACTTGGCATGGGCGTGGATGAAGCGGAAACAATGGTCGATCAGATGGCAAAGACCGCATCTACCACGAATACATCGGTTGCACAGCTGGGCGAGGGAATCCTTACCATTGGTGCGACAGCCAAATCCATCAAGGGCGGTACGGCAGAACTCAATACTGCACTCGGAATCCTTGCCAATAATGGTATCAAGGGGGCAGAAGGCGGTACGCATCTCCGTAACATTATCCTGTCACTGCAGAATCCTACAGATAAGGCAGCTGCCCAGATGGAAGCACTAGGCATTTCCGTATATGATTCCGAAGGAAACATGCGGTCAATGAACGATATCCTTGGTGACCTGAATAAGAGCATGGATGGAATGACATCCGCTGAGAAGTCCAATATCATCGGCACGATCTTTAACAAGACGGACCTGTCTTCCGTAAATGCACTGCTTGCCAATACAGGAAGCACATGGGACAGCTTACAGAAATCCATCACGGAAAGCGGTGGTGCTGCACAGCAGATGGCAGATACACAGCTTGATAACTTACAGGGACAGATCACTATCTTAAAATCCGCACTGGAAGGTCTGGCGATATCTTTTGGGGAACTTCTGATGCCGGCCATCAAACAGATCGTGGGATGGGTGCAGAAATTTGTGGACTGGTTGAATGGACTGAGCGAGGGTACGAAGAAGACGGTCGTTACGATAGCCCTTCTGGCGGCAGCACTCGGTCCCGTGCTTATCGTGATTGGAAAGGTCATATCTGCAGTCGGTACGATCATGACGGTTGTACCGAAGATTGCCGGAGTCATCAATACGGTGAAGGGGGCATTTGCAGCACTGAATACCACGATGCTTGCAAATCCAATCGTACTTATTATCGCAGCCATTGCAGCTCTTGTGGCTGCTTTTATTTATCTCTGGAATAACTGTGACGGATTCCGCCAGTTCTGGATCGACCTCTGGGAGAACGTAAAACAGGTTGCAATCACGGTATGGAATGCAATCAAGGAATTCTTCTCACAGGTGTGGGAAACCATCAAGACGATCTTCTCGACCGTGTTTGAAGTGATAAAGACCCTGGTAACGACTTATTTCAATCTGTATAAGACCATCATCCAGACGGTTTTTAATACAGTAAAGACAGTCATCACAACTATCTGGGAAGCCATCAAGGGTGTGTTTACTACAGTTTTCAATGTAATAAAAACACTGGTGACAACGTATTTCAATATCTACAAAACGATTATCCAGACAGTTCTGACGATTATCCAGACGGTCATTACAACGGTATGGAATACGATAAAAACAGTTATTACCACTGTACTGAATGCAATAAAGACGATCTTTTCCACGGTATGGAATGCAATCAAAACCATAATCAGTGCCGTGGTGGGTGCAATCAAGGGACTGATCACGGGAGATTTTACTGCGGTCAAAAATTCCATTACCACCATAATGAATACGATCAAGAGCACGATCTCCACCATATGGAACACCATCAGGTCGACCATTTCAACGGTCCTTGGTGCAATCAAGGGTGCGGTCACATCCGTATTCAATGGAATCGTAAATGCGGTGAAAGGTGCGATGGGAAATGTGCTGAATGCAGTAAAGACAGGTTTTTCCAATGTGAAAAACCATATCACGGGGCTTGCGTCACAGGCATTTACGTGGGGCAAGGATCTGGTCATGGGAATCGTAAACGGAATCAAGAGCTGCATCGGTGCGGTCGGGGATGCCGTTAAGGGTGTGGCAGACAAGATCAAGTCATTCCTTCACTTCTCCGTGCCGGATGAAGGTCCGCTGACGGATTATGAATCATGGATGCCTGACTTTATGGGAGGTCTTGCCAAGGGTATCGAAAAGAGCCGTGGCATGATCCAGAAGGCGGTAAGCGGTGTATCTTCCGATATGGTGGTCAGCCCAGAGGTCAGCAGAATGGAAAGCATGACGGGAACAGGAACGGCAGCACAGCCAGAAGGTATTTCCGGGATGCTTTCTGCAATTACTTCTGCAATCGAGAATATCAAACCGGACAGCGGTGACATCGTCATTCCTGTGTACCTTGGCGGTACGATGCTTGATGAGGTTATTGTTTCGGCACAGCAGAGGGCAAATTTAAGAAGCGGGGGCAGATAAAAATGGCATATATACAATATCTTGTTTTTAATGAGAAGTCTCTGCCCCTGCCGGATTCCTACGATATCGGATTGTCAGATGTCGAGGCGGACTCCGGCGGTGAAACAGAGGCGGGAACCACACAGAGGGATGTAGTAAGGACGGAAGTGGCTCGGACTGCTGACGGCATATTCCAAGATGCCGAAGATAGCAGTGAAATATTTTGACACGGAAACACTGGAACTGAAAGATGCAGAAATGTATATCACGGGATTTAAGGCAGCACTTAAAAAGGACACATCCTATAAGGGACTGTGGACGGTATCCTTTACCCTGAAAGAAATGTAGGAGGCAGATGCTGTGATCGAAGTATCAGAGAAATTCAAAAATGCCGTAAGGCAGAACACAAGAAAATATGAGTGGTACGGTTCGATCACGACAAAAGCCGGAAAGGTGCATGAATTCACGGCAAAGGATATCGTGAAGGGTTCCGGCTACATAAAATGGCAGTGCTGCAGTAACACGGAGATAGAACTCGGAACAGTGTATGCAGCAGAAATGGGAATCAGCCTGTTTTCGGAGATTGACCGTTATACTCTGGAAGATGCCGAGGTACGGCTTTATTACCGCCTGACACTTCTGGACGGGACAACGGAGTCCGTACCGATGGGGATTTACGAAGTTTCCGAAGCCAACAGGAAGGTGCGGACACTGGAACTGAAAGGCTATGACCATATGCTCCGTTTTGAGAAGTCCCTGAAACTGGAATCCTCAAGCGGAACGCCATACCAGTTCTTAAAGGCTGCGTGTGCTGCATGCAAGGTGGAAATGGCACAGACGGTTGCGGAGATCAGTGCCCTTCCGAACGGTAAGACCACGCTTGGTATTTATTCGGATAATGATATAGAGACCTTCCGTGACCTGGTCTTTTATGTGGCACAGGTGCTTGGCTGTTTCTGCCAGATAGACCGATACGGAAAACTTGTCCTTAAGCGGTACGGGAATGAATCCGTATGGAACGTGGAGCAGAAGGAGAGGTTCGACAGCAGTTACTCTGACTTTGTTACAAGATACACGGCAGTATCATCCACAAACCAGATCAGCCAGACGGCAGAATACATTGCGATGGAAAAAGACGATGCCCTTACCATGAACCTTGGCATCAATCCGTTACTTCAGTTCGGACTGAAATCCGTAAGGGAGAAGATACTGCGTGAGATACTTACGGCACTGCAGAAGATAAATTATGTACCGTTTGACAGTTCTACCATCGGAAATCCGGCACTGGAAGTTGGGGACATCCTGAAATTTTCAGGCGGACATGCGGATGAGACAAAGATAAGCTGTATTACGAGCATCGAATGTAAGATCAACGGGAAAATGACACTGAAATGTGTCGGGAAGAATCCAAGGCTTGCATCTGCCAAGAGCAAGAATGATAAGAATATTACAGGTCTTATCAATTCCGTGGAAAGCGGAAAGACCATCATTTACAGTTTTGTCAATGTTGCCCCGTTTGAGATCGGGCAGTCCCTTATGAACGTGATGGATATTGACTTTACTGCAACGGAAGAAACCACGGCAGCATTCCAGTGTGAAATGCTTCTGGAGGTGGTAAAGCCGGATACCGGGGGAGAGCCGGAAGAAGGCGTGGCAGCAGAAACGGAACTGCCGGAGCTGTCTATTGTCTACAAGATAAATAATGAGACCATAGACACATTCATGCCGGCCAAGACCTGTCTGTATGGGAAGCATATCGTGACATTGTTTTTCCCAATATCAAAGGTCATTGAGAACAGTTCCAATACATTTTCCATGTATCTGAAGATATCATCTGGGAGCGCAAAGATCGGTGAGGCGCAGATCAGGGCAACCATCAGTGGTCAGGGACTCGCAGCAGGACTGGGAGACTGGAACGGACGCATCAATATCAATGAGAATATTGGAAATATCAGCATTACGGATGTACCGTTTGTGGCTGATGTGTTTAAGGATACGGCATCCGTAACATTCCCTTCTAAAAAGACACAGGGACTGACACAGACAATTGGGAATATTCCAATCACAGACCAGAACTATGAAGCAGATGTATTTACGGACCGTGCATGGATCACGGAGATCCTCCGAACCTTTGTCCTTACAAGCGTGCGGGGAAATCCAAATTATAACGGATATATCACGGTCAATACGGAAGAACGGTTCATGCTGCGGAAACGGTATGTACAGAAGTCAGGACCGAAATCCCTCGACCACGGATATGCAGAAGACCTCGTGATCGATATTTCATACTTCACAAGGGTGGACGGGGTGGAAGTCAATGGTTATACCGCAGCAGTCCGTCCGCAGTATGTGATCACCACGGCAGAGACTTCCGTTAAGTTCCCGGATACCATTACCGTTGAAAACGGCTTCTTTGAACTGAAAGCAGTAACCGAACAAACACAGGAAGCCGTGACGGATGAAGTGGATGAAGGTTTCCTGGAAAGGACAACGGTTGATATATCCGGCTTTGACGGAGTGAAAGGAGTGGAATTTACACTATGAATTATGACAATATAAATGATATTTTTTCGGCCGGTGTCACCAATATGACCTGTCTGTTACAGGACAGCAACAGCTATGATGGCGGTACGCTTGCCGTGAGCGGTGCGGATTTTTTCACGTTCCTCGGAAAAGCCGTGCCGTACATTTATGCACACGGTGATTCTTACTGGGGGATCGGCAGTGATGCCACGCACCTTAAAGTGGATAACCGTGATACCAGAATGAGATCGCTTTACAGGGAAGAAGGGACTTTATACAGTTATTACCGTTTCCTGAAAATACGGTGGGAAGGATGGTCGCATTACAATGCATCCGGGGCGGACTACCAGTTAAAGTACGACCTCCTGTTCTGGGACACGGGGGATATTTCCCTTCATATGATTTCTGTTCCTGTCCAGTGCTATGATGGAGGTTTTGGGTTTAGCGCAGACAAGAACTATACTTTCACAAAGCCCGATGCAACTTCCCCGGATGTTACTTTCCAGTATTATGCGGACAGTAAGACCTTTGAAGTGAAATACACACCGATTGACCTGTTGGTCCCGTTTAAACTTCTGATAAAAGACGGGGACGGAAAACTGTATACGGTGGAGAATCAGATCATAAACGAAGAACTGTCAGAAACAGCGGATGCGCTTGTCGGACTGGAAGAAACAGAGGTCAATGCACTTTTGTTTAAGAAACATGGATTTGCAAAGATGCCGGAGTGGGATCTGATTAAAGGGCTGACGCTTCCTTCCGTATTAAGCTGGAGTGACAGCAGAGCATTCCCTCTGAATGCCGTGATCACGGGAACACCGCCAAAGCAGTATATCGAATGCATGGCGGATCTTTCGAACGGCACGGTTCTTGGTATCAAGGCACTGAATGCAGAATATGAGGGCGAGATCACGGTACAGTACAGTTATGACGGGGAGGCCTTTACGGATGAAACCCCGATGGCAGATTTCCTTACAATGGATTTGGATGAATTGTATGCCGGACTGCTGGAAGCAAAGACGATAACCTTCCGCTTCTGGCTTGCAGGCGATGCAACGCTTACATCCTTTATCATGAATTATAGAAATGGAGATGATGACGATGCTCAAGGGAACAACAAGAATAGAACTTACTGATGTAAATACGGGTGAGGTGGAAACCTACCAGAACAGCAATATGGTCACCAATGCACTGAGGGATGTATTGAAACCGCTCGGACTTTCCAAGAGACCGAACAGGTTCTTAAATGAGTTCGTGCCGTATTATGAAAAACTGCTCGGAGGCATTCTGTGCTTTGACAGGGAGATACCTGAGAACGCAGACGGATATTATCCTCCGGCAGATGCAAACCTTGTCGGCTGTGCTTCACATGGAATGCAGAACAACACAAAGAATACCTTCCGTGGCGGATTCAACCAGACAGAATCGGAAGTAAACCTGAAAGACAGGTATGTGAAATATGTATATGATTTTGCTACCAGTCAGGCAAACGGCACGATTGCCAGTATCTGCCTTACACACAGGAATGGCGGTCTTACATCATACGGCAGTAAAAATACCAGTCCAATCAGGGAGAATTTCCTGATGCAGTCCATTGCTGAAGACAACCTTCAGTATGTGTACCCTGACAGGACGGGGGCAAGCACAAGCAGCAGATATTCCGGCATGACGATTGGAAAAACAGAGCTGATATTCCTGATCGACAGGGCAAAGGACTGTGTATATTATTTCAAGGTGGCAGATAAGAACCATATCCACATTACAAAAAGACGTGCATTTTTAAAGACGGTATCCATACTTGATAACATCTATACCACAAAACCGCTTATCGAAGAAATCGAACTGGTGGAGCTATCCTCGGAACTCCAGATAGGCTACTGGTCATATAATTATGATCCGTCAAATGACTGTCTGTATATCTGCACGAGCAATAACAGCAGGACTGCCCCGGACGGCAAGTTTCTTATAACGGAAATAAAAGTGGACACTTGGAAAATCAAGCAGTATGAAATAACAAACACCACGGATAAATATCTCAGGACGGAAGGAAACTGGGGAATGTTCGTTACCGAAGGCTATCTTCTGCTGAGGGGATATGATGCCCCGTATGATGTGTATAAGATCCAGATCACGAATCCGGCAGATGTTGTAAAGCTGAAGCGGACCAATGTGACCAACATCAATGGCGTGCCGAAGTTTGTGATCAACGGAAGGGTTTATTACGAATACAGTTATGAACAGCTTCTGATTGCGGATCTGGCAACGAATGAGATCATGCCGCCGGAGACACAGACATTGTTTAATTCCAGTTATACGATGAGCGTGACTCCCGTAAGAAATGAACCGCTCATCTATTTCTGCGATTATGGTACATGGTCAACGTCCGGGTGGTACATGATGTGCAATTATCTGGCAACCATCAATAACCTTGATACACCCGTTACCAAGACGGCAGATAAGACGATGAAGATTACTTATATTTTACAGGAACAATAAAATACTTTTCGGAATCAGGCAGTTATCCATTGCGGGTAGCTGCTTTTTTCATACAAAAAATCAAAGGAGGACAAGACAATGAAGGAATTCTGGAACGCAGTACAGTTTGTATTCACAGCGGTCGGAGGATGGCTTGGATACTTTCTGGGAGGGTGTGACGGTCTGCTCTTTGCACTGCTCGCATTTGTGGTCATCGACTACATCACGGGAGTCATGTGTGCAATCAGCGACCAGAAGCTGTCCAGTGCAGTCGGTTTTAAGGGAATCTGCCGTAAGGTGCTGATTTTCCTTATGGTCGGCATCGCAAACATTCTTGATGTATATGTCATCGGGACGGGGAGCGTTTTAAGGACGGCAGCCATTTTCTTCTACATCTCAAATGAAGGGATCTCCCTTCTGGAGAATGCGTCCCATCTGGGACTGCCTGTTCCGGCAAAGATCAAAGCCGTGCTGGAACAGCTTCATGACAGGTCAGAAGAAGACAAAGACAACGGGGAAGGGTAGCACCTTCCCTCTTTTATTACAGAGAATTGGAGGATTATATTATGAGTCAGAAATTTGGAATCGATGTAAGCCACTGGCAGGGCAGTTTTGACTTTGCAAGGGCTAAGAGCAAGGAAGGCGTGGAGTTCGCAGTCATCAAAGCCGGAGGTGCTGATGCCGGGCTTTATAAGGACAGCCAGTTTGAAGCGAACTATAAGAAATGTGAGGAATGCGGGCTTCCAAAGGGAGCATATTTTTATGGAAATGCCAGAAGCGTGGCAGATGCAAAGAAAGAGGCAGAATACTTCCTTTCCCTGCTTAAGGGAAAGAGATACGAATACCCGGTCTTTTATGACGTGGAAGGCAGCATGATCACAAAGAATGACAGGAACACACTGACACAGATCGTAAAGGCATTCTGCTCTGCAGTAGAAGCTGCCGGATACTGGGTCGGTATCTATTCGTCCGAGTCATTTTTTAACAGTGAGATGAATGACGGGGAGCTTACCCGTTACAGCCACTGGGTTGCAAGATGGGGGAAGAGCAAGCCGGCCCCGGCAAGCGGTGCAGAGACACAGATCTGGCAGTTTGGTGGGGAGACAAACCTTATCCGAAGCAACAAGATCAACGGGCAGTCCTGTGATCAGGATTACTGCTATGTGGATTTCCCTGCAAAGATCAAGGCTGCCGGACTGAACGGTTATGCCAAGGAAAGCAGTACACCCGCTCCGGTGAAGAAGTCCAATGAGGAGATCGCATCCGAGGTGATTGCCGGAAAGTGGGGCAATGGAACTGAAAGACAGAAACGGCTTTCCCAGGCCGGATACGATTATTCTGCAATCCAGAGCATCGTGAATAAGAAACTCTCCCAATCCAAGAAATCCGTGGATGAGATCGCAAGGGAAGTCATTCATGGAGACTGGGGAAACGGAACGGAGCGTAAGAACAGGATCAGTGCTGCCGGATATGATTATTCCGCAGTACAGAAAAGGGTAAACGAACTCCTGAAATAAGGATAAGGCTGATGGTCAGTAATGGCTGTCAGCCGTATTTTTTTCAGTTTATGCCAAGGAAAGGAAGGTGAAAGGTATCAAAGAAAACACTTGCTATTATTGGCTTTCAGAGTGATATATAGACTACCAAAACGGAAGGAGGTAAGGCTTGTGGAAATTCAGATCAGGGAAGGCAGCAGGGAACAGAAAAGAAAGTTGAAAGTCTGTGCATACTGCCGTGTATCGACAGATGCGGATGAACAGGAAAATTCACTGGAAAATCAGGTCAGGCATTATGAAACGGTCATAAAAGCAAATCCAGATTATGAATATGCCGGAGTTTACAGTGACTTTGCCATATCGGGATTTAAAGAAAAAAGACCCGGTCTGCAGAAGATGCTTGCCGATGCAGAAAAAGGTAAGGTAGACCTTATACTAACAAAATCAGTATCACGTTTTGCAAGAAACACCTCAATCGTTCTGGAAGCTACACGAAAGCTGAAAGAACTGAATGTAGGTGTTTTTTTTGAACTTCAGAATATCAATACGCTGTCAGGGGAAGGGGAGCTTATGCTTACGATCCTTGCAGCATTCGCACAGGCAGAAAGCGAGAGCGGAAGCGTTGGTGCAAAGATGGTGTACCAGAGAAAGTACGAGGCGGGGATTCCCGTACAGTACCTTGAGCGTTCTTTCGGCTATACGAAAGATGAAAGGGGCGTATTTATTGCTGACGAAGCGGAAGCCGTATGGGTAAGAAAAATCTATGAGATGGCAGCAGACGGATATACTCCGGCAGCAATCAAAAGATATCTGAATGAAAACGGGGTAAAGACCGTGGGCGGTGCAGAATGGATCGACAGCACGGTGTACCGTCTCATTGAGAATGAAATCTACAAAGGCGATTACATCATGCACAAGCATTTTGTGAATGAGGAGAGAAAGCTGGTCAGGAACAGGGGAGAAGTGGATGCGTGGTACATCGAGGATGACCATGAAGCCATTGTTTCCCCCGAACTCTGGCAGAGGGCACAGGATGCATTAGAAGCAAAGAGGGATTACCTTGCAGAAGGTTCGGTAATCGAAGAATTCACGGAAGAAAATTATCCATACATGAACAGAATCTATTGTGCCAGATGCGGACACCCGCTTTACAAAAGGATATACAGTAACGGCAACAGGCTGAACTGGGGATGCAGCGGTACAAAGCGGTATGGGAAGTCCTTCTGTGAAGGGATAAACATTCCGGACGGAGTCCTGCGAGGGGCATGGCATTTCGATGAAAATATGTATATAGGGGAAAAACAGACAGATAAGGGGAAAAAGGAATTCACCTATCTGAAAGAAGCCTCATGGAAAAGAAGGCATAAGAAGAAAGAGCAGGAGCCGATCCCTGAAAATACGGAAACAGAGTATCCGTACAGGGAGAAGATCTTCTGCGGATTATGCGGAAGCAGACTCGTGAGGCATGTAAACACCAAAAACCATAAGGTCATATGGGTATGCAATGGGAGAAAGCGGAAGGGGAAAGACTTCTGTGATGGGACAAGGGTTCCGGATACCATCATAAAGGGATGGGGAGAAATCAAAAAAGATATTTATATTCAGAGAAAGGATGATAAGAATGGCAAGAAGCGTTACAGTTATACCAGCAAGAAGCCAAAAGGTGCGGACAGGGCATAAGGCGGTACAGGAAAAGAAGATAAGGATGGCAGCCTACTGCCGTGTGTCAACGGATCAGGAAGACCAGCTACACAGTTTTGAGGCACAGGTCGAGTATTATACAAAATATATCAACGACCATGAAAATTATGAAATGGCGGGCATTTATGCGGATGAGGGTATTTCGGGAACCAACACCAAGAAAAGGGAACAGTTCAAAAGAATGATCGCAGACTGCGAAGGCGGTAAGATAGACCTTGTCATTACAAAGTCCATCAGCCGTTTTGCCAGAAACACGCAGGACTGTCTGGCATATTCCAGAAAATTAAAGAACTTGGGGATCGGCATCATATTTGAGAAGGAAAACATCAACACACTGGATTCCACGGGCGAGCTTCTGTTCACTATCTTAAGCTCCCTTGCACAGGATGAATCGAGAAATATTTCAGAAAACTGTAAATGGGGCATCCGCACGAAATTCAAGAACGGTGAGATGCATCTCAACACATTCAAGTTCCTCGGATACGATAAGGATGAGAATGGGAAGCTTGTCATCAATAAGGAACAGGCTAAGACGGTGAGAAGGATATACAGGGATTTCCTTATTGGAATCAATCCGGCACAGATCGCAAAGGAACTGACGGAAGAGAAAGTTCCAGGGTGTCTCGGGCAGATAAAGTGGTATCCAAGCACGGTCATAGGGATCTTAAAACAGGAAAAGCATATGGGTGATGCCCTTCTGCAGAAGACCTATACTGCAGACTTCCTTACTAAGAGACAGGTCAGAAACAACGGTGAGATCGCACAGGTCTATGTAAAGGACAGCCATAAGGGAATCATAGATAAGCAGACATGGAATGCGGTACAGGAAGAATTCGACCGCAGGGAAAAGTTCATGGAATCGCACGGCACGGACAGGTACAGTTACGGTGCGGACTGCATGCCGTTCTGTGAGAAGGTGTTCTGCGGGGAATGCAAAAGCCTGTTCACGAGACATTCATGGAGATCAAGGGGAATCGTACAGTGGCAGTGCAAGAACCACAGGAAAGACGGGAAAGTGGCATGCACGAATGCCTACGTTGATAATGCAGACCTGGAAAAGGGATTTGTAAAAGCATTCAACACACTGGTCATGGACAGGGATAAGCATATGGAAAGATGGCAGCAGATGAAGTCGGACGGGACACCGCTTGAAAAGATCAGGGCGGGGCAGATGATGGAAGCCGTGGAAAATGAACCGCTTACCAGATTCGTCCCGGAGATCGCACAGCTTGTCCTCTGTGAAGTGACGGTGCTTGGTGCGAAAAAATATGAGTTCTTCTTTCTGGAAGGCAGCAGGGTAAAGGTTTCCGTGTAGATCACCCGGAAACCCCGCTGTCATGAAGTCCAAACAGCTCCATCTGGCTGCTTTCACCGTCCGCATCCCCGGGTTCAGGAATGTCGGACGGTTCTTCTTCCATGTCCTTTTTATGCGGAAGTTTATGGGTATAAAGTTTATCCCAGGTAAGCGGGTTCCGGCTTTTTTTGTTGTAGTATATCAGTATGGCTTCCGCAAATCCGAGTGAGCCGGAACGCCTGTCCTTTGCAGTGCGGGCGAGTTCCTTGATGGATATCCTTCCGAGCTTTTCCTTAAATACATCATCTTTTATGGCATCACCGTAAGCATTCAGGAAACGTGCCAGTCCGTTCATCATGTTTGCACTGAAGGACTGGGATGCCCCTTCCCATGTGGCCGCAATGAGACGGATGACATGGTCAAGCATATGATAGCCGTATTTGTCGTGGATGTTTTCCAGGGTTGCGACAGCGCAGATACCGCCCGGTGTCGTGGTGGATGCGATGGTAAGGTCATAGGATTCCACCAGGTCACGGATGATGAGCTGTTTGTCATTGCCGGCCTCTATGTTCGCCATGAATATCTCATAAGGCAGCAGGGGCTTTACATATTTCATCTGGTTTGCAAAGATATCCGCTTCATGTTCATATCCGAGGTCATCGTACACCATGCACCACACGGGTGTCTCCCTGGATCCTGAAACGAGGGCAACGATCTCAATGGTGTGCTGTCCGTTGAATACATAGTTGATGCCGTTCCTCCGGCTGACCTTTACTGGATTTATCTGGTACAGGTCAAAGTTGGCGGCAGCGCGCTGGACATGGTGCTGTGAGAGGTTGCGCTGGTATTCCTGGTTGGATACGAGATTCCTGATAGGGATCTGTTCAAAGTGTACTTTTGGGACGAACTGCATCAGGTCAATGGTCTGTGGCGTTTGTCCGGCTGTCTGTTCTTCTGTCATCTGGATCATCCTCCTCAAGCTGCGAAAGCAGTCTGGTTATTTTTCTTGTTAGGTTTAACAGCTGCATCTTCACTTCACGCCTTGCATTAACCGAGGTGGAAGGAAAATCTGTAAGCTCCATGGTCCTTGATATGGTCTTTGACCATGAAGGTATCGTAAATTTAAGGCTCTCGAGTTCCGCATCCGGGTCAGTGGCGGGCATCTGCTTAATTCCGGCTTCGGCACTTTCCTTTTCCCGTTTTATCCTTCTTGAGTCCGGTTTTCCGGTGGGAAGCCTCTGCCACCTGAGTTCGTGCCGGAGCTGGGAGTATCCGATGCGATCTATAGACCCGCTGTCCAAGAGCCTTTTCAGTCCATTGATATCCTCAATGGGAAGACGGGAGAGTTCTATGATATTTTCATGGGATACACGGAGTTTCCCGTTTAATATCTTTTCTGCAATCTCCGGGCTTTTCCGTTTCAGGTCATCGACCGCACGGGCATAAATATCATATTTTGTCACGGTGGAAAAACCAAAATTAAATTCATTGCCTATGATGGTGGCAATATCCGTCTTACGGACATATTTCTGTGACACCTGTCCGTCTGCATTCGGTTCCGTGTCAGGATGTTTTTTCATGAATTCATCACTGGCGGTATTCATATCCGCACGGAACAGTCTGCCTATCAGGTATTTTTTGTATTCCCCGGTAAGGTCTGTACGTTTTAGCTGTTCATGGCAGATAAAAGAGACTGCCTTATCACGGCTTTCAAGCATGATGCGCCGGATGTTGAAATGGATATCCCATTTCGTACAGATTTTATACCGCAGACGGCCGTCAAGTATGATACCGTTCCATACACATACAGGCTCCTGGCATCCGTGGTCAAAAATGTTTTCTTCGAGTTCTTCCAGGTACTTTTCTTCCCTTGGCTGTATCAGCTCATCAAATTCCGGATCCGTCTGAAGTTCCGGGACTGGTCTGTTGTTCATACTGATTCCTCCGTTTGGGTCATATCATCTACAAGCACGCATTCATTCATGGAAAAGCTGGCAAGACATTCTTTTGGATTCAGTGCACCGTAGATACGGTAGCTGCGGTTGTCCTCCAGATATATGCCCGTATGCCGTAATGCCTGTAAAAGTTCCGTACTGTATAATTCGTAGCAGTAACGGCTGTCGGCTTTACTGTAGCGTACACGGTGGGCAAGGTAATCCTTACGCACACTTTTCCTTATGGCGATCATGCTGTCCTGTGGGTTTACAAGTAGCTGGATATACTCCGGGTCACCGAGCATATGGAGTGTGAGCTTGTGTATGCGTATTCTGTTTTTCTTTAAGTCAATGCATAGGACCGGCTTCAAAGAGGTTTCTCTGTTCATAATGCTGCTCCTCCTTTTCTGGATGTTCTGTTTTTTCTTCTTCTGGTTCAGCGGTATTGTTTTCGGAGATGCCGAACACCGCATAACCGTCAAACATGTTGACCTGTAAACTGCTCTGGTGTTCCTCGACAGGCACACCGAACTGGTTCTGCCATTCTTCCGGATAGCTTGGCGTGCGGGACGCTTTTATCTTTCCGTCTTCCTTTTCCTCACGCACGAAGATCTCAGGCGTGGTGAGGTCGAAGACAAAGAGCAGTTCATTGTCTGACCGTATCAGCTTCCCAAGCAGTTTATAGCGATAGGATGAATTCCATCCCATAAGCGACACGACCTTGGCAAAAAAGATACGGCAGGTGATCTGCCTTGGAGAGCGTTTTGCCGTTGCGGAGCACCACCGGAAGGAATCCTTCTCATCCTCCTGGCATGGACGCACCGCCAGTTTCTTTTCATCCGGGTTTACGAGTATCTGCACGAAATCCGTATCCGGCAGCTTTTTTATGCATGCGGTGTTTACGGATACCTTGCTGGAATTAAAAGTAAAGGACGGTTCATAGGTATGGGCGAAGAACTCGCCGCGGACAACCTGATACCCGTCATAGCTGAAAGCATCATCCTCGGTCACGGGAATGGTATTCTTTTCATCGTTTGTCTGTATGTTCATCTGTGTTCTCCTTCATATCTGACATGATCTGTTTAATATTCTTTTCGATGTCATTTTTACTGGTGACCTGTATATCAGTGTCGTTATATGTTACCGAGGCATGGGAGGTATCCGGGTCTTTACGTCCGGTGAATCCGGCAAGTTCTTCTGCCTGTGCGTGGCTGTAATAATTGCTCCCGAATGTGTCTGCCCAGTCAGGCGGATAGGCTCGGACATTTCTCTGCTGGTTGTCTGTAAAGGGTTTTACGGCCGGATCCGCATCCGGTGCACCGACCATGTCATTGGGGATGAATATCTCCGGTTCGGAAAGGTTGAAGAGCAGTACGGCATCATTCCCGCTGCCACGCTTTACCCCCGTAATGCGGTAACGGCAGTCATCATTCCAGCCGAGGAGGGAATAGAGCGTGGAAAGAAATGCAGTCCCGCTGATCTCACGTGGAGAATTTTTGCCGTCTTTCTTTTTAGACCACTGCATGGCATTCCGGCAGTCTTTCCCCGCATTCCTTACGGCAAAGACCAGTTTCTTTGGATGTATGAGCAGTTCCACAAGCATACTGTCAAGTTTGCGGACGGCAGGAGCGGAAAAGCGGATATCTCCCTGGCTGAAGGTAACTGTTATACGGTCCGTGCTGTCAAAAAACTGTGAGCGTGCGATCTCATATCCGCGCAGGTCAAATTCACCGGATTTTACTTCCACATGACCGGAAGACGGGCCGGACTGTTCCGTGCCGTCATAAACACTGGAAGAAGCATTCATGTAATCCGTTTCCTTAAATCCCGCCCATCTGGGGTTGATGGATACAAACCCTTTCAGGACACCTCCCGGAATGACCTTCAGCTGCGGAAGGATCCCTTTGTTCCCGTACTTGGCATTGCTGATTAGTCTCTGGACCGCAATAAAGTCATCCCTTGATATGATGGCTTCGTGATGGTCACGCTTCCGGTACTGGGGACGGTTCTGCATATTCTTCTTTGATTTGTGGTTGAGATAATTCGGAGTGTAGGTCTTATGTGCAAGAACATCACCGCAGTGCCTCTCATTCTGCAGTATCTGAAGGATGGAACCAGGAGACCATACAGTGTTCCCCTTTTTGGTCTCACAGCCGAGTTCCGTCAGGGTATCGGCAATCTCCTGACAGGTGCATCCGTTTAAGTACATCATAAATATGAGTTTTACGATCTTTGCTTCCCCTTCATTAATAATGAGGTTTCCATCTTCATCATGGTCATATCCGAGGAGTATCGGTGTAAGGAAGATCCCCCTGCGGAAACGCATCTCGATGGATGCATTCATGATCTCGCTCTTGGTATGGCTTTCTTCCTGTGCAAGTGTGGCCATGAAGGAAAGCACCATCTCACTTTTGGGGTCAAAGGTGTTGAGCCTTTCCGTTTCAAAGAAAACACCGACAGGATGGGGGAGTGCGAGAAGCTCCCTGACATAGCCGATGCAGTCCACCACATTCCGGGCAAAACGTGATACGCTCTTGGTCACGATGAGATCTATCTGACCTTTTTTGCAGTCTTCAATCATCAGCTTGAACTGGTCACGGTGCTGGAGTGAAGTGCCGGAGATGCCTTCATCCGCATAGATCTGTACCAGTTTCCAGTTCGGACTCTTGCTGATGACATCATGATAATGGTTCTTCTGCAGTTCATATGAAGATGTCTGCCTTGGATCATCCGTTGACACCCTTGCATATACGGCAACACGCTGTTCATTTTCCACTGCAAATATATCTTCCTGCGGAAGGGCAGGGATCACGTCAAGTTCATCCGGGTTGATGCCTTTATAGCGTTCCCTTATCTTACTTTTCTGGTCGGCAACTGAGCCGGCTTTCTGCTCGTTTTCGTTCATGACTTACCACCTTTTATTTCTGTGCTGGATTTTATTATAAAATTTTCATGCTGAAATAAAATAGACTATACGGACAGCCATATCCCTATAGTCTATTTCAAAGAAAATTTATTTGTGTGAAAATAGTGTGCCTTTATCTGTGCCTGTCACTGGAAGCAAGCTCCCAGCCGTTTTTGTGCATGGTTTCAAGGCTTGCTTTTATAAGTTCATAGATGAATCTTTTCTCATTTTCCGAGCAGTCTTCCATGAGCATATCGATGTCTGTCTGGTATGCAGCCGGATTGTTCATCTGCACTCCGGCAAGCAGTTCATCCACGGTAATGCCGAGAGCATTCACGATACGGATGATGGATTCCAGGCTTGCTTTTCTTTTTGCATTTTCAATGTGGCTTATGTAGGAGACGGAAAGGTCGGTCATTTCCGCAAGCTGTGCCTGTGAAATATGATTCTGCTCCCTTACTTCCTTGATACGGTATCCTATCTGCCTGTGATTGACAGATATCTGCGTCTGATTCATAGATTGTACCTCCTGTTTCCTTTTTCTTACGCAAGGTAAATTATCTATCAATGAGTGCAAAAAAGTTGTGTAATTTAATAAAGCGTAATGGAGTAAAAGGAAAACAGGGGATAGGAAAGTGCGAAATATGTCGAACGATTTTTATTGAAGGATGCTGATGCAGATGGTATGCTTATAACTGGAACAAGACGATATAAGGAATGATGGAAACAAGGTAAATCAAGGTTCTGTCATGATACAAAACTGAACTGCATAAACCTGCCGTTCATATTTTTTTACCCAGATACTCCATTGCACTAGAGTAAATTACGAAAGAGATATGGTTCTAATAATTCTTCTGCGTAACGGTTACAATATGTATATCGTACAGATAGAAGAGAGGTGTAATTTACTTGCGTACAGAGGAGTACATACCAAAGAGGGTAAAAGAATTATGCAGCAAGCATAAAGTCTCCAAATACAGACTTGCACAGCTCACGGATATGTCGCAGACAGCGTTGGCAAATATAATGAATAAGAAGAGCATACCTACAGTACCGACCCTGGAAAGGATCTGTGATGCATTCGGAATTTCAATCGCACAGTTCTTTGCCGGAGATGGTATGCGGCCTGACCTGACGGATGAGCAAGGTGAATTATTGGAGATATGGGATGACTTAAATGCGGATGAACGCAGAATACTGATGAACTTCGTAAGGACGCTGAAGAAGTAAGGGGAAGCAGTTTGATTGTATCTGACAAGACTGGCTTCCCTTTTTCTATGCATTCCGGTGACCACGGAAAGTGATGAGGATGTATATGAGAGTACAGGATGAGGAATTCAAAACAATGATCTACGATCTGATGAACGGACATTATGATCTGGATAAATTTGATTGTGAGGAAAGCAGTGTGGTAGAGAATGAATTTGAAGAAGGCAGATACTGTGAAAAACTCTACAGTGAAATGCTTGCAGCCTATGGAAGAATATGCCAGAGACTGCATGAGCAGTCTGGTGAGGACAGGGACGTGGAAATCATAATAAACAATCTGCTGGACATGGGCAGATACCAGAGCATGAAGATGTTTAATTATGGGGCATTCTTTACTGAAAAACAGAATCAGCAGTAAGACGGAACACAAAAAATAGTGTGGCTACGATTTGACAGCCACGCTATTTTTTGTTACAAATATAGTGGTGTTATACAATGCGTATAACAGAGAGCCGCAAACATGGTTTTGCGTGATTAGACAAATCTCAAGAATAAGCAAATCTGGGGTGTTCAAAGGGGGTATATCCCCTAGTGGGCTATCCCCCTTAGCGTTGTATGCTGACTATCCCTTTATAATAAGAAGTTATGCCATCTATAAAAGACAGGGTAAAGCCCCAGACGGGACTTCATATTTCTATAGTTGGCATGGCCTTTTACAAGCTTCTCAGAAAAAGAAGGGTGAGCTATACAGCGGCCTTTGTCTGTTCTGCGGCACTTATACTAAGCTATGCTGTTATGACAGGAAATGCCGTGTCCACAAGGCGTGCCGTGGGGATGTTCATACTTACAATGCTTGCGGCAGCTTTAGGCAGATGCACAGATATGCTCAATTCTCTTGGCATCATGGTCATTTACCTGCTGTGGGACAATCCTATGGTTTTGGGATATGCCGGATTTGTGTTCTCGGTAGGGGCAATACTTGCTATAGGTATTGTGACTCCTGTGATGAGTGCTCCTAAGGGCGGAAAATTCTGGGCATCAGTATCCATACAGCTTCCGATGCTTCCGGTTGTGGCTATGAACTATTATGAGCTGCCTCTTTTTTCGGTGTTTGTAAATCTCATTGTGATACCGGCTTTGCCTGTCGTATTTATTTCGGGTCTGCTTGCGTCTGCCGCAGGCTGCTTTGGCGTGATGCCCGGCAAACTGCTGGTGTTTCCTGCATTTGCAGTGTTAAAGCTCTATGAGGTGCTTTGCAGTCTTGTTATGAAGCTTCCGGGGGCATCGGTTATCACAGGAGCTCCTGATGGATACAGGATTTTTCTTTTTTATGCTGTTATGAGTGGCTTTTGGGTGGCATTTTCGCTTAAAAAACGTGCCATAGAGTGTGGCTCAAAAGAAAAAGGCCAAATCCTTTACAGTGTCCAAAGAGCGGTGTGTACAGCAGTCCTGCTTGCAATTTTGCTTGTGAAGCCAAAAACTGCTGCGCAGCTTGATATACTTGATGTGGGGCAGGGAGATGGCATATTTTACCGCTTTGAGTCAGGCACATGCATCTTTATTGATGGGGGAAGCTCTGACCGAAAACAGCTTGGCGAGAATGTGATTATGCCGTTTCTTAAGTATAACGGCATACAGAGTATATCATACTGGTTTGTTTCACATGCAGACAGTGATCATATAAGCGGATTGTCTGAGGTGATAGACAGTGGGTATACTATAGAGCATATAGTTGTGGCAGAAGCGGCGGCTAAAGAGGAAGCTATGGAGGAGCTGCTTTTTAAAGCTAAGGAAGCAGGAATTGATATATGCCTTATGTCAAAGGGGGATTCGATTGAAATAAATGATGCATCAGGTTCGCACAGTACTGCAAATGAAGAAGCTGATGGTATCATGTGCCTGTATCCGGGGCCTTATGATACTGCCTTAGACAGAAACGATATGTGTCTTGTGCTGAAGCTCACGGATGGCAGGTTTAGTGGTATTTTCGGCGGAGATATATCATCTGAGGTAGAAAAGAAGCTTGTTAATGAGTATGGGGATGAGCTTTCTGTGGATTTTTACAAGGCAAATCATCATGGTTCTAGGTATTCAAGCTCTGCAGACTGGATTGAGGCTTTAAGCCCAAGGTGGGCTGCAGTATCATGCGCGGCAGAAAACCGCTATGGACATCCGGCTGATGAAGCCATGGATAGGCTTATGGATGCAAAGTGCCGTATTCTATACACAATGCAAAGCGGTCAGATTAAGTATAAAGAGAGTGCTATATATGAAAACAATAGACAATGATATAAAAGCAGGAGATTTCAAAAAGGTTTATCTGCTGTATGGACAGGAGAGATACCTCATAAAACAGTACAGGGACAAGCTGATAAAGGCTATGGTCAGTGAGGGCGACAGCATGAACCTTTCATCGTTTGAGGGCGATGGAATCAACCAGAAGGAGATAATTGACCTGGCGGAGACACTTCCGTTTTTTGCGGATAAAAGAGTGATTCTTATAGAGGATGCAGGCATTTTTTCAAAGGCAGGCGATGAGCTTGGAGAGTATTTAAAGGATTCACCTGAGAGCACGCACTTTATATTTGTTGAGGAGAGCGTTGATAAGCGCTCAAAGCTTTATAAGGCGGCAGCCAAGTGCGGTAATCCTGTGGAGTTCAAGGAACAGACGGATGAGACACTTGCCAGATGGATAGGAATGAGGATTAGAAAAGATGGAAAGGGCATGAGTCAGGCTGCCTACAACAGCTTTATAGAAAAAACCGGCACAGATATGGAAAATATCGACAAGGAGCTTGAGAAGCTGCTGTGCTACTGCATGGACAAGGACGTGATTGAGCTTTCGGATGTTGAGGCTGTAACGACAGAGCAGATCACAAACAAGGTGTTTGAGATGGTTGATGCGATTGCATCACACAAACAAAAGCGTGCGCTTGAGCTGTATTACGATCTGCTGGCACTTAAAGAGCCGGCCATGCGTATTATGTATCTTATATCGCGCCAGTTCAATATACTGATGAATGTGAAAGCCATGACAAATAAGGGCTTTGGCAACAAGGATATAGCATCAAAGGCCGGATGTCCGGAGTGGGCGGTGCGCAAATATCAGGCGCAGTGCAGGGCATATTCGCTGGATGATTTAAAGAGGGCTGTGAGAGATGGTGTGGCATATGAGGAGGCTGTTAAGACCGGCAGGATGAATGACCAGATGGCTGTGGAGCTTTTTATAGTGCAGTACTCTGCAGATATGACCGGCACTCATACGACAGGCAGTAAATGATATAACGCAAATATACAAAAAAGCAAATAAAAAAACCCATCGGTATGACGGCACCGATGGGTTTATTATTTATTGCTATATAGTAATTAAGCTAATCCGTTAACAAGCTTTGTTAAACGAGATACTTTTCTGGCTGCGTTGTTCTTGTGGAAGATACCCTTTGAACCAGCGCTTGCGATAACAGAAGTTGCATCCTTTAATGCAGCCTCAGCAGCAGCCTTATCATTTGCAGCTACAGCAGCCTCAACCTTCTTGATTGCTGTCTTAACTCCTGATTTGATTGCTTTATTTCTTGCAGCCTTAGTTTCTGTTACTAAAATTCTCTTTTTTGCTGATTTAATGTTAGCCAACTCGTACACCTCCAAATATTTAATCTAATGTATGCCAAAACAGACACGGACGCTTTGACACAAACATACTAGAATATAATATGTCAACCTTTCTGCTCTGTCAATACATATTTTGAAAAAAATTGCAAAAAATTAACATATATGTGATTTTGGAATATCATACAGGGGAGGTGTATTGATTTGTCGGCTGATAAATGGTGTGCAAGAACTGATCTGGCGCTTGAGACGCAGGAGAGCCTTAAAAAGGCAAACACAGATATGAGAGGTGTGAATTTCTCTGAAAAAAAGCTGGATAATGGAATCATAGTCAGTGTAGTGACAATTGACTCAGAAAATGCAGTCAGGGCTACAGGCCGTCCTAAAGGAAAATATGTGACAATTGAGGCTGCTATGCTGTCCGAGGGAGATGAGGAGTGCTGTCAGGCTGTGACAAGGGAGCTTTCAAAAGAGCTTAAGAGCTTTGTAAAGGCTGTCTGTGACAAGCGTATATATGCGGCACTTGTTGTCGGGCTTGGAAACAGAAATGTAACTCCTGATGCGCTTGGGCCAAGATGCGTTGACAGCTTGTTTATCACCCGCCATATAGTAAAGGAATATGGCAGGTATGCGTTTAGCAACGAGAATGTAAACAGTGTGTGCGGCCTCGTGCCTGGCGTGATGGCTCAGACAGGCATGGAGTGCCTTGAGATAATAAAGGGTGTGGTGAGCGAGGTGAAACCTGATTTTGTTGTGACAATTGATGCACTTGCGGCACGCAGTACAAAGAGGCTGGGCTGTACAATACAGCTGACGGATACAGGCATAGTGCCCGGAAGCGGGGTAGGAAACCACAGGGACGGTATTAACCATGACAATCTCGGAGTGCCTGTTATCGCAATTGGTATTCCGACAGTCATTGATGCGGTGACCATTGTTTCAGATGCGGTAAATGCCAGCCGGGAGAACACCGCAAAGCTCATGTCGCCTAAGTTAAACGGCATGTTTGTGACGCCAAAGGATATTGACGAGACGGTTAAGAGACTGGCAGGGCTTTTGTCTGAGGGCATAAATATGGCTTTTTCAAACGATGAATATGATGACTATAGTGAATAATTTTATTGCTTCGAATATCATTAGAGCCAGCCGCATATGCTTTATGTAGCAGGGGCTGCCTGATGCTTTAGATGGGAGATGATATTGTGAAGAAGAAAATGATTGTGCTTATAGCATTTATATATATTGCGTCTATGCTGTTTTGCGGTGATGGTGTGGGAAAGAAGTTCGTGGAAGAAAAATTTCCGCACCTTACATATTCTGACAAGGAGTGTGATGATTCAAAAAAGAAGGAGCTGCGTATTGTGGAGGATGAGGATACAGCAGGAGGTATTCTCTCATACGAGGAGCTTGCTGCGATGGAAAATGAAAATGCAAGTGTCAGGAACAATATGCTGCCGGATACCGACCAGCTGGCATTTGTTGATGAAGCTGAAAAAAAAGGTGAGCTGGCAGAGTTTGAGGAGCAGCAGAACGTGAAAATGCCGCAGGTAGATATGAGCTTTGACAATCTGGTAAAAAACTATTATCAGGTGGACAAGACTACATATATAGGAGCCGATGAGCTATGTGAGGAGGCTTTACTTGGACGCGATATGTCTATAGAAAAGTCAGGCAACGGTCCTGATATACTCATATACCATACACATTCGCAGGAGGGGTACAGTGATTCCCTTGATACATCAGAGACAGAGACCGTAGTTGGAGTGGGTGATAGGCTTGAATCACTTTTGAGGGAAAAATATGGCTACAATGTGCTGCATCACAAGGGGCAGTATGATGTGAATGACCGCGACCATGCGTATTCTAATTCACTTCCTGAGATTACAGAGATTATTGAGAAAAATCCGTCTATAAAGGTGGTTATTGACTTGCACAGGGATGGAGTGGCTGAGACTACAAGGCTTGCTGCCACAATAGATGGAAAGCCTATGGCACAGATTATGTTTTTTAACGGGCTGTGCCGTACTGCTGCAAGGGGGCCGATTAATAGTCTGCCCAATGAGTATCTGGGGGATAATCTGGCGTTTTCATTTCAGCTGCAGCTCATGGCAAATGAGTATTATCCGGGGCTTGCAAGGCGCATATACTTAAAGGGCTACAGATATAATATGCATCTGTGTCCGAAATCGCTGCTCGTGGAGGTGGGAGCGCAGACAAATACCAAGGAGGAAGCGTACAATGCAATGGAACCACTTGCAGATATACTTGATAAAGTGTTAAAATAATATAGACTTTATTTCACAAATCTGATAAACTTTGATGAGTTATTGAAAGCATTAGGAGGACATATGTCAATAGATCAGAGCAAAATCCGCAATTTTTGTATTATTGCCCATATTGATCACGGTAAATCTACACTCGCGGACAGAATTATAGAAAAAACAGGCACACTTACCAGCAGGGAGATGCAGGCTCAGGTGCTCGACAATATGGATTTAGAGAGAGAGCGTGGTATCACAATTAAGTCTCAGGCAGTCCGTATTATATATACCGCAAAGGATGGCGAAGAGTATATTTTTAATCTGATAGATACACCGGGACACGTGGATTTTAACTATGAGGTATCAAGGAGTCTTGCGGCATGTGACGGAGCTATACTTGTAGTGGATGCGGCCCAGGGCGTTGAGGCACAGACACTTGCAAATGTTTATCTTGCACTGGATCATGACCTGGATGTATTTCCTGTTATAAATAAGGTGGATCTGCCGAGTGCGCGCCCGGATGAGGTGGCACAGGAGATTGAGGACGTTATCGGTATTGAAGCTATGGATGCACCGCGTATTTCCGCAAAGACAGGACTCAATATAGAGGATGTGCTGGAGCAGATTGTAAAAAAGATTCCGGCACCAACAGGCGATAAAGATGCACCGCTTAAAGCACTTATATTTGATGCAACATATGATTCTTATAAGGGAGTCATTATTTTCTGCCGACTGAGAGAGGGTTCTGTAAAGGTAGGAGACACAATAAAGATGATGGCTACAGGTGCATCTGATGTGGTTACAGAGGTGGGCTATTTTGGCGCAGGCCAGTTTATACCATGTGATGAACTTTCGGCCGGTATGGTTGGATACATTGCGGCCAGCATCAAAAATGTCAGGGATACACGTGTGGGTGATACAGTTACACTCGTTGACAGACCGTGCGATGAGGCGCTTCCGGGCTATAAGAAGGTCAACCCTATGGTTTACTGTGGTCTTTATCCTGCAGACAGTGCAAAGTATCCTGATTTAAGGGATGCGCTTGAAAAGCTGCAGGTCAACGACGCTTCATTACAGTTTGAGCCTGAGACATCACTGGCACTTGGCTTTGGCTTCAGATGCGGATTCCTTGGTCTTTTACATCTGGAAATTATTCAGGAGAGACTGGAGAGAGAGTTTGATCTTGATCTCGTTACCACTGCACCTAGTGTTATTTACAAGATTCACAAGACAAGCGGTGAGGTGATAGATTTGACCAACCCTTCAAATATGCCGGATCCGTCAGAGATTGAGTATATGGAGGAGCCATACGTATCTGCAGAGATTATGGTCACAAGTGACTATGTCGGTGCGATTATGAAGCTGTGCCAGGAGAGACGA
>OHGR01000342.1_pt1 | contig 24376 bp, 13 predicted proteins | sample 1567911 | NCBI WGS metagenome assembly OHGR01 (sample SAMEA3879552, study PRJEB24766) | human gut metagenome | biome: human-associated habitat; feature: feces | place: USA | collected 1985/1987
CGACGGGGTATTGAATTTCGTAACTGTCGGAGTGAATTTCAATGCCCCCTCCATTAAGGAACAACTGACGCCTTCCCCCGGTTGCGAACTATAATCCGCTCCCTTCCCGCCCCGTCTTCACTACTCTATTTTATATTCTTTTCAAACTCCGCAACTATGAGACACCCCCGACTTATCCCCGTTCTTCTTCTGATCATCATAACGAGCCTGGCGACACCGCTCCAGGCGCAAATCGTCCTGAAAGGTAAAATTACCACCGAGAAAAACGAACCGGTCGCCTTCGCCCCGGTCATTCTCCAGCAACTGCCGGATACGACCCGCTACACGGAAGGCGTGATAACCGATATGGCCGGCAATTACCGGTTCGGAAAACACCGTGCGGGCCGCTACCTGCTATCGGTTCGGACAATCGGGTACAAGACTCTTTACGATACGGTGCTTCTTCGCAAACCTTCGATAGGCATGACGGAGGTCGTCCGGGATTACGTCCTGTCCGAAGATGTCGCAGAGATCGATGCGGTGGTCGTCACGGCCAACAACACAGCCAGCTATTTCGACCGGACGGTATATACCATCACCAATGAAGACCGGAAGGCGGCGGTCACGAGTCTCGATCTGACCAACAAGATTCCGCAGATCAGAATCAACCGCCAGACCAATCAAATCACCGCGTCCGATGGCAGTGTGACGGTCTTGGTAAACGGTATCGCCTCTTCGGAACAGGAATTGACGACTCTGCGGCCCGAAGATGTCCGAAAGATCGAATACTACGATCTGCCGCCCATCAAATTCGGCCTCAGCAACGGCAATAAAGTCATCAACATTATCACGAAAATTCGGGAAGACGGAATATACGGAAGTGTGGAGCTGAACCAACATCTGACTTCGCCCTGGTTGAACGATAGTTTTTTCCTGCAATACAACCGGGGACGGCATCAGTTGGCATTTACTGCAAACATAGGCTACGGATCATGGGATGATCAATATGCCTCGGATGAAATGGAATATACGCTCGACGGGGTGGATTTCCGGCAGGAGGAAGAACGGCAGAGTGAAAACAACTTCTTAAGTCCTCAATTTAGTCTCAAATACACGAATCAACTCCCCGGAAAATATGTATTTCAAGCCCGCTTTTTCCCAAGTTATGATAAGCATTCTCAACAGACCGATTCCCGGCTTGCCTTTATTCAGGATGGCATAGGTTCGGACCGTTACGGAGTGAAGGAAAGCGAGTCCCACTCATTCAATCCGACGCTCGACCTGTACTTCTGGAGGCAATTCCGCAACCGGCATGAACTAATGATAACACTTCGAGGCGATTACATAAATTCTGTTTCCGATACCTATAAGAACCAATACGCATTATCGGACGATACGCCTGTATTTGAAGATTTTCTTAATATGGACGGAGACGGCTATCAGATGAACGGCCAAGCTCTCTATACCAAGACTTTCGACAAGCTGACGCTTTCATTCGGAGATTATTTTTACTATGATATTAGCAAATATCGAATAGACAACACGTCGGGCTATTCCCGGGAAACTAACAGCATTCTGAAAAATTATTTTGCCGGAGAGATCACCGGAAAGATCGGGCCTCGGTTTACTTATCGTTTTTCTTTGGGAGTAACAGGGACACGAACAAAAACAAACGACAACGATATTTGGCAATGGGTCTTTGCGCCTCGGGTAGATATCGGTTATCGTATTTCACCCTCTTTTATGCTGAAAGCCGGATTCGTCCAAGCCAATATGCAGCCAGGACTGGGACAACTCAGCGAAGCCACTTCGTTTTATAATCAAAATATTATCGTACACGGGAATCCCGAGCTGGTCGGCGGCCGTGCGAACCAGACGACTTTCAATGTCGTATATCATAACAAATGGCTCAATATAAATGTTTCATACAGCTACTTATATTACAAGAATCCAATCGACTACTATTATCAGTATGAACAGCCGTATATCGCATACTCACCGATTAATGACAACTGGGCAGATGTGCACTCCGTACATTATGATTTGAGACTCAGCCCATTCAAAAACGACTTGCTGGCATTGAAATTAGGCGGAGGATTCAGTTATACAAAAGTCGATTCGAAAGTATTGGGGAGGGTGACTCATTTTCAGGCTCCGATGTACTATGAGCTGACTTTCAACTACAAAAACTTTTCCGCATATTATCAGGGTGCGATACCTTGTAAAGGATTGTCTATTCCGATGATATACGACAGTGAATTATCCTCTGCGATAGGTGTGAGATATAAATACAAAGACTGGGCATTTCAACTCTCCTGCGACAATTTCCTCACCAATCCGGAAAGCCATTACCATTCCATCGAGAACAGTATCGTCAGAACACAAGGGACTTCTTATGTAAAAAATGCCTGGAACAGAGTAATGTTGAAAATCAACTTCCGTTTCGGAAAAGGTAAACAGTACCAGGAACCTGTACGGAAAACCGTCGAGGAGGGACTATAGAAATTTTGTGGCTACAATATTGGCCTAATTTGTTATTGCCCAGGCATCCGTCTCATACAGCCCGACAAATTATCGCGACAAAAACAGAACTCTCCGACTACCAGAATCACCATCTTTGAACATATTCTAGATAGAATGCACCTCAGAAAACCGGGAACAAGTTCCCGGTTTCTCCTGGCTTTCAATATATTTGCAAGAGCGAAACCGAATCGAACACCTTATGTTTACTGCCAGAAAAGCCTCCGTCGAAGATTGCGGACTGATACGCGAAATGGCCTGCGTCGCATTTCCCGACACCTATAAAACCATCCTTTCGCCCGAACAGTTGGACTACATGATGGAGTGGATGTACTCCCCCGAAAACCTCCGGCGGCAGATGGCCGAAGGGCACGTATATTACATCGCCTACAAGGACGGCACTCCCTGCGGCTATCTCTCTGTCCAGCCCGAAGCAGACGACCTCTACATCCTGCAAAAAATCTACATCCTGCCCCGATTCCAGGGTGTGCACGCGGGGAGCTTCCTCTTCCGCAAGGCTATCGAACACATCAAACAGCTCCACCCGGCTCCCTGCCGGATGGAGCTCCACGTAAATCGCCATAACAAAGCCGTAAAATTCTACGAACGGATGGGTATGCGCAAATTGCGCGAAGGCGATTTCGAAATCGGAGGCGGATTCTACATGAACGACTATATCATGGGGCTGGAAATCTGATCGGATTCCGGCCCGAATACGAAACGACGATGCCGATGATTTTTCGATCATCGGCATCGCTTTTCCATTACGGGAAACGCCGCCTCCCTACGAATTCACCTTGGCGTGGTCTGCCAGGAACTGCGCCAAACCGATGTCGGTCAGCGGGTGTTTCAGCAAACCCTTGATCGCCGCAAGCGGGCAGGTCGCCACGTCGGCCCCCGCCTCGACACACTGGACGATGTGCTGCGTATGCCGAATCGAAGCCGCCAGCACCTGCGTATCATAACCGTAGTAACGATACATACGCACGATCTCGGCGACGAGAGCCACCCCGTTCTCGCAAATATCGTCCAGACGGCCTACGAACGGCGACACATACGTCGCACCGGCCTTGGCTGCCAGCAGAGCCTGACCGACGGAAAAGACCAGCGTGCAGTTGGTGCGGATATTCTTGCCCGCGAAATACTTCACGGCACGAATACCGTCGGCCGTACACGGGAGTTTGACCACGATATTCTTGTGCAAGGCCGCCAACGCTTCCCCTTCGCGGACCATACCGTCGAAATCGGTGGCGATCACCTCGGCGCTCACATCGCCATCGACGATGGAGCAGATTTCGAGGTAATGGCGACGGCAGGCCTCCTCACCGCGAATGTTCTCCTTGGCCATCAGCGAAGGATTGGTCGTCACCCCGTCGAGCACACCCATTTCGTTAGCTTCCCGGATCTGGGCCAGGTTAGCTGTATCGATAAAAAATTTCATAGTGGGAAATATTTAAGTAACATGAAAAAGCAAACCAATGAACCGGAATGAAGAAGTAAAACCATCGTTCCGAGCCGAATTTACGCCGCATAAAAGTACGAAAAAAAACGAAACCCGAACACTCCTTGCCGGAAAATTCCGCAAAGACCCGCAGGAAACGCCTCCGCCCCGTATCATACGGCCGGTAACAGAAAACAGAAAACAGAAATCGGCAGCCCGATCGCAGCTATCGAATTTATTTCGTCGTTATCGATAATCCGGCGAGATAATTACTACCTTTGCGGCCGAAAAATCGAAACATCATGAATTTCATCACCCTTCTCGACTATGTCGGTACCTTCGCATTCGCCATCAGCGGCATCCGGCTCGCTTCGGCCAAACATTTCGACTGGTTCGGAGCCTATGTGGTCGGATTCGTCACGGCCGTCGGCGGCGGTACGCTGCGCGACCTGCTGCTGGGCCTGCCCCCTTTCTGGATGCAGAACGTTTCCTACCTGGTCGTATCGGGATTCGCCTTCCTGTTCGTAGTCGGGCTGCGCAAATACGTGATCCGGCTCAACAACACCTTCTTCATTTTCGATGCCGTCGGACTGGGACTTTTCACCGTCGTCGGCATTCAGAAAAGCATAGCCGTCGGCTATCCGATGTGGGTGGGTATCATCATGGGTACGCTGACCGGTGCGGCGGGCGGTATGCTGCGCGACGTGCTGCTGAACGAAGTACCCCTTATTTTCCGCAAAGACATCTACGCCATCGCCTGCATCTGCGGCGGACTGATCTACTATCTCTGTATGTATCTCGACCTGCCGGCGGCCCCCACGCAGTTCATCGCCGCCTGCTCGGTGATCCTCATTCGGATTCTGGCGGTACGGTACGGCATCTCCCTTCCGGCACTCAAGGGCGAAACCAGACCGGCACCCAAAGAGAAATAACGAATCGTTTCCGAAATACCGGTCCGGCGGTCGCTTCGACAACACGACAATTCCGCCGACCTGCAGAAAGGGATCGAATAGCAAAAAAGAATTACGGATCTTATTCCGCCGCCACAGACGACGGACGGCTGATTTCGGCCGTTTCGCCCCCGACGAAGCGAAGCAGATCCTGCGGAGCGATCCGGATCTGCAATCCCCGAACTCCCGCACTGATATAAATGACGGAGTGTTGCAAAACGGAAATATGGAAAAAGGTCGGGAACGGTTTTTTCATCCCGATCGGGGAACAGCCGCCCCGGATGTATCCGGTCGTCGGAAGCAACTCCCGGACGGGAATCAGATCGGCTTTCTTGTTGCCCGAAATGCGGGCGGCAGCTTTCAGATCGACCTCGTGATCTCCAGGGACGACACAGACGAAATGGCCCGTCCGGTCACCACGAAGCACGAGCGTCTTGAAAACCGCAGCAACATCTTCGCCGAGCTGTTCGGCCACGTGAGTCGCGGCCAGATGCTCCTCATCCACCCGATACGGGATCAATTCGTAGGCGATTTTGGCTCGGTCGAGCAGACGGGCCGCATTGGTCTTTTCTATTTTGACGTTCCCATGTTTCATTCCGCAGAAAGTAGTTCCATCCGGATCGGCAAAAATAATAATTTTTGACAGTCCGGTAAAATCTTTGTATTTTTGGGTATATTTATATTTTAGGAAAATCCGAAACGACATTCCGGAAAGGCTTCGATGAAACGACTCTGCGGCATACTCCTCGCTCTTGCGGGACTATTTCTGTACGCCCCCTGCGCCGCCCAGAACACCCGGGTGCGCGGTACGGTCACGGACGCACAGACGGGCGAGCCGATTCCCTACGCCGTCGTCCTGTTCCCGGGTACGACCACCGGCATCACCACCGACGACGAAGGGTTCTACTCGCTCGAAAGCCGCGACACGTCGAGCTACATCCGGGCAGAAATGGTCAGCTACGAGCCCCAGATTCGTCCGATCCCGGCCGGAAGCGACAACCGGGTGGATTTCCGGCTCAATCCCACGCACCTCGAAATCGGAAATGTCGTGGTCACACCGGGGGACAATCCGGCACACCCGATTCTCGCGGGCATCGTACGCAACAAAAAATACAACGATCCCGAAGAATACGACCGCTACATCTGCCGCACCTATACGAAAATGGAACTCGGCCTGGCCAATGTCCGGGAATTTCGAAGCAGAAAACTCCAGCAAAACTTCGGTTTCATTTTCGAGCACATCGACACATCGGATGTCACCGGACAACCCTACCTGCCCGTAATGATCTCCGAAACGGCAGCGGATTACTACCACAGCCGCACGCCGACCGTCGCCCGTGAGGTGATCCGCGCCAGCCAGATATCCGGTATCGAAGACAACAGCATGCTCGCACAATTCACCGGACACCTGCACGCCGACGTGAATCTTTACGAAAACTTCATCGACCTGTTCGGCGTGAAGTTCGCCAGCCCCCTCTCCAACTCGGGACGCTCATTCTACAAATACTTTCTGGTGGACAGTACGAACGTGGAAGGGCGCAAGACCTACAAAATCCGGTTTCACCCCAAAAGTGTCGCCACCCCGGTACTCGACGGCGAGGTCAATATCGACTCGGCAAGCTATGCGCTGCGTTCGGCCCGCGTAAAAATGGCCAAAGGAGTCAATGTAAACTGGATTCGCCACCTGGCGATCGAAGCCGACAACCGATTGACGGCCGACTCGCTGTGGTTTCCGCAGCGGGAGAAGATGACCGCCGATTTTACGCTGACCAAATCCGACTCCTCGAAGATGATCGCTTTCCTGGGCAGCCGCGAGGTAACCTATTCCGACGTAAAGTTCGACACGCCGATCCCCAAACAGGTTCTGGGTACGTCGGCCAACGTGATCCTCTCGGACGATGCCATTTCGGGCAAGCGGGTCGAATGGGACTCACTGCGTCCCTACGCCCTCTCTCAAAAGGAGAAGACCATCTACCGAATGGTCGATTCGATCCAGCAGGTTCCCCTCTACAAAAACATTTACACGGTTCTCAACACCATCATCGGCGGCTATTACAATACCAAATACGTCGGCATAGGTCCCTACTCCAAAGTAATCAGCTTCAACCGACTGGAGGGCACCCGCTTCCAGATAGGCGTACGTACGACCAAAGAGTTCAGTCGGCGCGTAAGGCTCTCGACCTACCTGGCCTACGGCACCCGGGACGAGGACTTCAAGGGTGCATCGGAAATAGAGGTGATGTTCCGCAGACAGTTGCTGCGCAAACTGACGGTCACCTACCGCAACGACGCGATACAGCTCAGCTCGGGCGTCAGCGCCCTCTCGGAAAACAACATCCTAAGCTCGATCTTCTCCCGAGGCGGCACCTCGCGGCTTTCGACTATCGAGGAAGGGATCGCCCTCTACGAACACGAGTGGCTGCACGGGATCAGCAGTTCGTTCGAGCTGCGGGGCCGTCACATCTCCTCGAACCGCTACGTACCGATGATCCTACCCAACGGGCGTTCGCTGCATGGCATCAACGACGCTTCGATACGGATCGGGCTGCGGCTGTCCAAAGACGAAACGATCGTCCGCATGCCGTTCGAGGTCCGACACATGGGTTCGAAATACCCGATTTTCTCCTTCGACTTCACGGGGGCAAAAAAAGGAATCTTACCCGCCAGCTACGACTACCTGCGGCTCGAAGGGCGGATGCAATACCGGCTCAATCTGCCTCCGATCGGTTACTCGCAACTCATGCTCGAAGGCGGCAAGATCTTCGGCAAGGTTCCCTACCTGCTGCTGAAGCTGCACGAAGGAAACGGCACCTATTTTTACGACCGCTACGCCTTCTCGTGCATGAATTTCTACGAATTCTCGTCGGACGCCTGGATTTCGTTCTTCTACGAACACCACTTCAACGGGTTCCTGTTGGGCCGCGTACCGCTCCTCAAAAAACTCAACTGGCGCGAAGTCTTTGTTTTCAAAGGAGTTTACGGCACTCTCTCGGCCCGCAACGACGGCAGTCTTCCGAATACGAAAGCCGTTATGCTCTTTCCGGCAGGAATGTCATCGGTCGAACATCCTTACCTCGAAACCGGCTTCGGCATCGAAAACATCTTCCGTTTGCTGCGCGTGGATTGCATCTGGCGTCTGACGCATCACCGCGCCGTCCCCGGACTGTCGATCCCGACCTTCACGGTCAATTTCAGTCTTAACCTCAAATTTTAAGCGTGAATATATATTAGGTACCTCTTCAGGTACGCAGCGTCCAAATCCTCTCCGAAGAGGGGATTCAGGAGAGGATCGGAATTACGGATGCGGCCACAGGCCGCAATAAACGGACCTCGAGTTCGATGCCGCGATCGTCGGAAAGGGTACTAAAAAACTACAATCGCCATTTTAGACTACGGCCCCGCCTCGAAGTGCTACGCTGCAATTTCCCGGTCGTTTCGGCGGCAACTCCCGGAAATATGATTACTTTTGCGACTCAAAAAACAACAAAATGATACGGGGAGTCCTGTTCGATATGGACGGCGTACTGGTAAACAATACCCAGGCACACGTCAAGGCATTCGAGATATTCTGCGAGCGTTACGGCGTCGAAGATTGGCAGCACAAGCTCCAGACCGCTTTCGGCATGGGTAACGACGACATCATGCGCCTGATCCTGCCCGAAGAAATCATCCGCGAAAAGGGAATGAAAGCGCTCGGCGAGGAGAAAGAAGCCATCTACCGCGAAGTCTATGCTCCGGAAATCCGCCCCGTACGGGGGCTCGTGGAACTGCTCGAAGAGCTGCGCCGTCGCGGAATCCGCTGCGCCGTCGGTTCTTCAGGCTGCCGCGAGAACGTCGATTTCGTCCTCAGCAACTGCGGTATCACCGACTACTTCTCCTGCATCGTCAGCGGCGACCGGGTGACCCGCTGCAAGCCCGACCCGGAAATATACCTGCTGGCAGCCGAAGGACTGCACCTGCCTTCGGCCGAATGCCTTGTATTCGAGGATGCCCGGGTCGGCATCACTGCTGCCCGCCGGGCCGGAGCAGGCCGCATCGTGGCCCTGGCAACGACTCTACCCCGTCATACGCTCGCAACCCAAACGGAAGCCGATGTCGTCATCGACGATTTCGCCTCGATAACCGATCTCAATACTCTGCTATTATGAGCCGTGCCCTCGCCACCATCGCCCTGCTGATCCTTTCCAATACCTTTATGACATTGGCTTGGTACGGGCATATCGCTTTCAAATCCAAAATAGAGCGCTTCGGGATGCTGTCCATCATCCTGCTCAGCTGGGGGATCGCCCTGTTCGAATACTGTTTCCAAGTCCCGGCCAACCGCATCGGCAGCTCCCAACTGGGAGGCCCCTTCTCGATCTGGGAGCTCAAAGTGATCCAAGAAGTCATCTCCCTGCTGGTCTTCACGGTCTTCGCCGTCGTCTTCATGAAATCGGACACCCTGCGGTGGAACCACCTGGCGGGTTTCGTCTGCCTGATTCTGGCCGTCTATTTCATCTTCCGCAAATAGTCGTTTAACAAAACCATGTTTTTCAATGAATTACAAAATTCATTGAAATTTATTTCCGATTTCGTTTGCGAATAATCCCGGAAAAGCAATACCTTTGCACCCGCAAGGTTCGGACTTGGAATCACTTTTCCAAGCCGATTAATAGGGAATGCCGTGAAAATCGGCGACAGTACCTGCTGCTGTGAGTTTCAGCCCCCGACCGGGCAACTTCGCGCACTCTTTGCCACTGGCTATATCGCTGGGAAGGCGTTGCGGAGGAAACGAGTCAGAAGACCTGCCTTGACAATCAGGATTTACACCCGCGGGTTTCGGGTCGAAATCGTGCAAGATAGTCTTCGGCGCGCTATTTTTCCATGTATTTCTTCTGTACCCTCGCGTGTAAGTTCCGAACAGGACTAAACGACAGGAGTATCGATGACTTACGGCTATTTTACGGCTGACATTTCAACGGGCGTGACATGCGCTCACTCTACCCGGCCTTCGCCGGGCTGCGCTTCAGGCGTTCTCCGGAACGGACATTCGTTTCCTCCGGCGGACGCCTTCGTCGTTTCGGCGCAGCACAATCCCCTCCTCCGAACCGACGGGTTCCGATACAGCCTGCCTATTCTGCGGAACATGGAAAACAAAATTCAACCAATAAATCAAATTCTTAAATTATGAAAAAATTCTTTACGCTGTTAGTTCTCGCTGCCTGCTGCGCAGCAATGACCTGGGGCTGTTCGGACGACAAGTACGACGACACCGAAATCCGCCAGGAGATCGAAAACCTAAAACAGGAGATCGCTTCGATGAAGGAACAGGTCAATTCGCTCAAGACGATCATCGACGCCCTGAACGAAAACAAATTCATCACCAACTACACCGAAGCGGCGGACGGAAGCTGCACGATCACTTTCAACGACGGCAAGACCATCACGTTGCACAACGGCAAAGACGGCGCAGCGGCGCCGGCCATCGGCATCGCGCAATTCGAAGGCATCTACTACTGGACGCTGGGCGGCGATGACCAGTGGTTGCTCGACGATAACCAGAACAAGATTCCGGTTGCGGGCCAAAACGGTAAAACCCCGACCATCAACAAGGACGGCTATTGGGAGATCGACGGCGAAACCATCAAAGGCGAAGACGGACAGCCGATCAAAGCGGTCGGTAAGGACGGTGCGAACGGCGATAAGGGAGAAGACGGCGACTCTTTCTTCAAAAGCGTCGTACAGGACGATGAAAACGTAACCTTCACGCTCACCAACGGCGATCAGATCGTTCTGCCCAAAGCCAAGGAGGTGAATTTCGTCATCGAGCGCACATCGCTGACGCTGAAATTCGGCGCTTCGCAGAACCTCGCCGTTACCCAAAAAGGCGTTGAAAACCTCGCCATCGCCAAACCCGACGGCTGGCGCGCCTGGCTCGAAGGCGATGTGCTGACCATCACAGCCCCTGCCAAGGAGAACGTATATGCCGAAACCTCGGGTGAAGTATCCGTCGTAGCCGTAGGCGCTACCGCAACGGTCATAGCCAAGGTTCAGGTACTCGCCACCGATGAAATCCTCGGCGGCGCAGGCGCCGGATCGAGCGAATGGGAAGAGTGGAACTAACGGATAAAAAGGAGATTACCGATGAAAAACTACTTATACATATTGTGCGCATTCCTGCTCGCATTCGCAGGATGCACGAAAGATGCGGACGTAGAACCTATCGCCCCTGCTCCTGACGGAAATACGCAGGTCGTACTGACCGGATTCTCCGGCCGGGGCACCCGCACCGGTTTCGGCGGAGCCGAAGACGGAGCCGTTCCGTTCCTCTGGAGCGCCGGCGACTACATCTGGGCACGCAATACCCGAAGCGAAGCCATCGCCGAAGGCGGCAGCCAGGCGACATTCGTTTTCGAATCCCTCGAAACGGCCGACACGTACGACGTATTCTACAACCTGACCGGCCCGGCAGCCGCAACAGCCCTGATTCCGGCCGAGCAGACACAGCAAGCAGCCGGAGAGTTGAACCTGGGCCAAAACGGTGACTTCGGTTATGCGACGGCGCAAAACGGAACCTTTACGCTCGAGCATGCGACCTCCTACGTTTGGTTCGACACCTATTCGAGCGACGTCACCTCGAACCTGCTTTCGATCACCTTGAGCGTATCGGACGGTCAGACCATCGCCGGCGAAGCCGCTTTCGCCGACGGAAAGCTGGGCGACTGCAAAGGCTCTTCGTCCGTCACCCTGTCGTTCGGCGAAGAGGGTGTCGCCCTGCCTTCACAGAGCAACGATACCGACGTGTTCGCCGCCATGGTGCTCTACCCCGCCGATCTTTCGACGGCAACGGTTTCGATCGTCTATAAATTCGCCGACGGTTCGGTTTATCTGCAAACCAAATCAGGCAAAACGCTTACCCCAGGCCACACGCTGCGCCTCTCGACACAGATCGCCAAGTCCGACTGCAAAAGTTCCGGCGCATTCTTCATGACCGAAGCCGGTGTTGCGGAAGAGCTGCCGACCGAGCCGATCGGCTACCTGAAAGTCGTTACCCTGGGCGAATCGACCCTCTCGGCCGAAGAGCTCACCTCGATTGCAGGCAACCTCGCAAACGGTGCGGTCATCGACCTGGGTGAAGCTACCTTCGCCACGACCGAATTTCCGATGGACTTCACCCGCAAGACCAATCTTCAGGAGATCGCACTGCCCCGTAATATCCAGACTTTCACTCCCAGCACCTACAATTCCGGGGCTTTCTACGGCTGTGAGAACCTGACGCGGGTAACCTTTCCAGAAGGCCTGACTGCCATCGGGCAGAACTGCTTCCGCAACTGTGCCAAACTGGAATCCATCGAGCTTCCTTCCTCGGTGCGCACATTGGACATCTATGCGTTCTACGGCTGCAAATTGCTGACATCGGTCGTAATTCCCGAAGGTGTGGAAGCAATTCCACGATTCTTATTCGACAGTTGCACAGCTCTGACCGATGTAACCCTGCCCTCGACACTGAAGAGCATCGGAGCCGAAGCATTCGAAGCGACCGGACTCGAAGAGATCACGATCCCGGAAAGCGTGACTACAATAGAATCATCCGTATTCAAGAACTGCAAATCACTGGAACGCATACAGTTTCCCGATGCACTGACTGCAATTCCGGCCAACCTGTGCAACGCATGTTCGGCCCTCACGACAATCAATATGCCCTCCAAGCTGGAGACTGTCGGCAACGACGCCTTCTACAACTGCGGCAAGTTGCAGGACGTAACCTTCCCCGAAACGCTGAAATCGCTCGACGAGCGCTCGTTCGGCGGTTGCAGCGCCTTCACCCGCATTATTATCGATATCCCCGCGATCGCCAATTACGCCTTCTGGAACTGTGCCAACGTCACCTCGATCGATCTGGGCGAAAAGGTGACCTCGATCGGACGCAACGCCTTCATTTCGGCAAGCAATCTGCAAACCATTACCTGCCGGGCCGAGAATGCGCCCTCGCTGGGAAACTCCGCTTTCGGCAGCGCCGGCAGCAAAGTGGAAGGTGCAAAAATCCTCTATGTTCCGGCTGCATCCTACGATGCCTATGAAACGGCCTGGACGGACGTGACCTCGCAGGGATATGCGCTGCAGGACATCAACGACCAGCAACTGACGGACGGCATCTACTATCGTGCTTCGCGCGAGACCGACTGGGTTCCGACCCTGCCCGCGACATTCACCGCACTGTATGTGCGCACCGTAGGCGACGATGCAGCCCTTACCGCCAGCCAGTTCAATACCGTCATCACCAAAATCTCGGCACAGTCCGCTCCCGTGACACTCGATCTGAACATGGCGAAATTCGAAGCCACGGAGTTCCCGACAGGATTGGCCGGCAACGCCAAACTGGGCACGATCAAATTCTTCGAAAATACGACCTCGATCGCAGCCGGAGCCTTCAAAGGCTGCACGGCCCTGACCAAGGCGACCGTTCCGACCGGAGTCGGCACTATCGGCGAAAGCACGTTCGAAGAGTGTACGGCGCTGGCGGCTCTCACCCTGCCGTCGAGTGTCAAAACCATCGGCGACAAAGCGTTCAAGAGTTGCGCCGCCCTTGCGGATGCCGACCTCGCCTCGATAAACAGCATCGGAATCGAAGCGTTCGCCGGCACGGGTCTCACCTCGGCGAAAATCTACGCCACGACACTCGGAGAGAAGAGCTTCCGCGACTGTACCGAACTCACGGCCATCACCCTCGGTTCGGCAACGACCATCCCGGCCGAAATGTTCGCCGGCTGTACGGCTATTACGACCGTCACCATTCCCGCTTCGGTTCAGACAATCGGCGCGAGCGCTTTCGAAGGCTGTTCCAAGCTGGCGACCCTGACATTGGGTTCTGGCGTGACAACCCTCGGCGATCGTGCTTTCGCCGACTGCGGCCTGACGGCACTCGCCCTGCCCGACAACGTTACCACGCTGGGTGACGGAGCCTTCAGCAACAACCCCAATATCGCTACGCTCCAATTCGGTGCAGGCCTCACCGCTATCAGCGACAATGCCTTCGCAACGAACGACGCGATCGAAAACCTGACCATTCCGAAAACGATCGTGACGATCGGTGCGGGTTCTTTCTCCGACTGGTCGAAGCTGACCAAATTGACCATCTCGGGCAACACGCTGACTTCGATCGGCAGCAAGGCCTTCGAAAACGCCGCACTGCTCGCAGACGTCTATGCGGAACCGACGACGGCCCCTGCGGTACAGGCCGACAGTTTCTCCGGCGCGGGTACTTCGGTACAAGGCAGCAAAACGTTCCACGTAGCATCGGTCGAAGCCTACTCCTCCTGGACCACAGCCGCCAGCGGCTATACGATGGAGGCGCTCGGTCCCGACTACCTGAGCGAAGGCCTTTACTACCGCGCTTCCGGCGAAGATCCCTGGAAATCGGAAATTCCGCAAACCTTCACTACGCTGTACGTCAAGACGGCCGGTGACAATACGGTGATGACGGCAGAACAGATGAAGGCCGTAGCGGATGCCGTGAAAGCACTCGCAGCTCCGGCTACGGTGGATTTCTCGGAAGTCGTTTACGAATCGGAAACCTTCCCTAACTCGTTCAAATCGAATGCGAACCTCGCAGGCATCGTATTCCCGCAGAACGTAACGAAAACCTCTTCGGCCGCTTTCCAAAAAACGGGCATGACCTCGGTAACGCTACTGAAAGGCATCAGCTACGGATCGAACGCTTTCGACTCCTGCGCATCGCTCGTCAGCGTGACTGTCGAGGAGGGTGTGACCGAAATCGGCAACTACATGTTCCAGAACACCAAACTGACCTCCGTAACCCTGCCCAATTCCGTCACGAAGATCAACGGCAACGCGTTTGCGAGCTGCACGGCCCTCACGACGATCGATCTCGGCACCGGAGTGGTGACCATTTCGGACTACGCGTTCCAGAAATGCGCCGAACTGACCGAAATCACCTTCCCCGATGCAACGGAAACGATCGGACAAAACGCGTTTGCCGGATGCGTCAAACTGGCCAAAGTATCGTTCGGCAAGAATATGAAGACGATCAATGCCTACAGCTTCACCGGCACGAGCTACATGGGCGGCGCATGTCCCCTGCTGGGTGACATCACCTGCCGCTCGACTACGCCGCCGACCCTGAAGGACGACTACGGTACCGGTCCGTTCGGCGGTTCGTGGTACGACCACGCAGGCAAGGATGTCCCGGCCGAAAACAGAGTCATCCACCTACCCAAATCGACCGATCCGGTCGGCGGTACGGGCGCCTACGCCGACTCTTCGTGGGCGGAATTGGCTACCGACGCCTATGGATTCACTTTCAAATACGATGTGGAAGGCTAACACTAAAATAGAATGATCGCGCGGTGAAAATGTCGGCAATCCTCCCCGGATTGCAGGCATTTTCATCCGCATTTAATCGAATCGCCATGAAAAAATTACTATACATCCTCGCAGGACTCGGCCTGGCGGCCTGCACCTCGGACATCGAGGAACTTCCCGAAGTCGGTCTCCAACCCGGACGGGAGGTAACCCTCACGGGTATTTCCGGCACCGCGAGCCGCACCCAATTCGTGCCTGGCGACGGGACCGAAATTCAATTTCAATGGAGCACCGGCGACCGAATCTGGGCAGGCGGCGTACAGAGCGCCGAAGCGGGAACGGACGGCAATGTCGCCGACTTCGGATTCACGAACCTCCCGGGGGATGCACCCTACCGGATTTATTACAACATGACCGGCACCGACGCCGAAGCCGTCGTTCCGACCGAACAACGCCAGGCGGAGCCGGGCAAACTGCAACTCGGACCGAACGGCGATTTCGGCTATGCCACGACCGACTCCGAAGGACGATTCACCCTCTCGCACGCCACCGCTTACGTCTGGTTCAACCCCTGGTCGCAGGACGTGAAGGAGAAGCTCGTTTCCGTCACGCTGGCAGCGACCGACACCTCGACCGTACTGACCGGTACGCGCACCTTCGACGGCACCGGATTCAGCGATGCGACCGATGCGAACAACGCCGTAACGCTTTCGTTCGGCAAGGAGGGTGTCGAACTGCCCGCGACGAGCAGCACCGCGAGCGTATTCGCCGCAGCGGTCGTCTATCCGGCGGATTGCAGCGCAGAGGAAATACACGTAACCTACACCTTCGCCGACGGCAGTAGTTATCTGACGAGCAAGGCAGGCAAGGCACTTAAGCCCGGTACGACCCTGCGGCTGACCAATGCCATCGCAGCGGCTGACTGCGTTAGCGACGGCGTATACTATTTCACGCAGGAAGGGTGGAGCACCGAGCTTCCGGCATCGTTCAAAACGGTCAAGGCAATAACGCTGGGCGATGCAACGCTTTCGCCGGATGATATCCAGACGATCGCAGGCAAATTGCAAAACAACGGCGTCGTCGATCTGGGTGAAGCCCGGTTCGCAACGACCGAGTTCCCGGAGGTGTTCAAGCGCAACACTTCGTTGGAAGGAATCGTTCTGCCGTACAACATCAAAACACTTGCTTCGAGCGGCAGCTATTCGTCGGCTTTCTACAATTGCTCGAACCTGAAAAAGATCGCACTGCCCGAAGGTCTGACTGCGCTTACGGAGAACGCTTTTTACGGTTGCTCGAAACTGGAGCAGCTCCATATTCCGTCGACCGTTGCACGGATCGGTCGCAGTGCTTTCTATAATTGCAAGGCTCTGACCCACGCCGCCCTGCCCGAAGGAGTGACGGAGATTCCGCAACACGCATTCTACGGATGCTCCGCACTTGCGTCGGTCGACATTCCCTCGACTGTAACGACGATTGTCGGTTATTCGTTCCAGAATTGCGCCGCGCTGAAAGATGTAACGCTCCCCGATGGTCTGACCGCTATCGGAGCATATGCATTCAGCGGTTGCAAGGCTCTCGAAAGCATAGCCATCCCGAGCAAGGTAACCACGATCGAAAACCACGCGTTCTATCAATGCGCCAATCTGAAGACGGCCACGTTCTCCGAAGGACTGGTTTCGTTGCAGGACGATGTATTTTATCAATGCGTTCTACTCGAAGACGTGACGTTCCCCGCATCACTCGAAACAATCGGAGCGCGTACGTTCGGGGGATGCAATTCCTTCACCAAAATCTCGATAAACATCGAAGACATTCACGAATACTCATTCTGGAACTGCACGGGACTGACTGCGATCGAGTTGGGCGACAAAGTCAAATCCATCGGCCGTAATGCCTTCATCTCCAACGGCGGCAATGCCGTGGCGTCGATCACCTGCCATGCGGCCACGCCGCCTGTGCTCGGCTCCTCCGCTTTCGGAAGCGTCGGCGGTACCGTCGCAGGCAAAAAATACGTGTATGTTCCTGCCGAATCGTTCGACGCCTATGAAAAGGAGTGGGCGGTACTCACCAATACGAACGGCTATATTTTCGAAGATATCAGCAATCAGGAATTGACCGACGGCGTCTGGTACCGCGCATCGCGCGAGGAGGAGTGGACGACCTCGATGCCGCAGTCGTTCCCGGCGCTTTATGTTCGTACGGTGGGCGAAAACACCATTATCTCCGCAGATGCGTTTGCCGAAATCGTTGCCAAGATTTCGGCACAGCAAACGCCCGTAACGCTCGACCTGCGTTCAGCCCGATACGCCGAGACAGAGTTCCCCGCCGTGCTGGCCGGAAATGCCAAACTCGGTGCCATCAAATTCTTCGACAACACGGCCGCCGTCGCTGCGGGCGCTTTCAAAGGTTGTCCCGCATTGACCGAGACCGTTATTCCGACCGGAGTCGCCGAAATAGGTGCGGAAACATTCGAGGGCTGTACGGCTCTGGCCGCCGTAAACATTCCTTCCAGCGTGACGGCAGTCGGCGCGAAGGCATTCAACGGCTGTACGGCATTGACGGAGATCGCCTTGAACAGCGTGAAAACGATCGGGACCGAAGCTTTCGCCGGTAGCGGTCTTGCGCAGGCATCCGTTTCGGCCGAGACGCTCGGCGAACGGGCTTTCAGCAACTGCGTTTCCCTGACCTCCGCATCGCTTAGCAAGATGACTTCCATTCCGGCCGGATGTTTCGCCGGATGCGTGAAACTGGCAGCCATGACCATTCCGAACTCGGTTACGGAGATCGGCGCCAACGCATTCGACGGATGCTCCGCACTGGCTTCGGCAACGCTCGGTACCGGCGTAAAGAGTCTCGGCGCTTCGGCCTTCGCCAATTGCGCACTGACGTCGCTCGCATTGCCCGACCAACTGACGACGCTGGGCGACGGCGCATTCAGAAATAACCCTGCCATCGCCAAGATTACGTTCGGCGCAGGCATTGCCGCCGTCGGTGACAACGTTTTCGCAGGCAATGCAACGATAGAGCGGCTGACCGTTCCCAAAACCGTCACGCAAATCGGAGCGGGGGCATTCGCCGACTGGTCGAAACTCAATACGCTGACGATCTCCGGCAATTCGCTTGCATTGATCGGTTCGAAAGCTTTTGCAAACACGGTGTTGCTGGCCGATATCTATGCCGAACCGACAACGGCTCCGGCAATCGCTTCGGACAGTTTCTCAGGGGCAGGCGCTTCGGTACAGGGAGAGAAGACCGCACATGTTCCCGACGTCGCCGCTTACGGCAGTTGGACATCGGCCTGCAGCCAATATACCTTCGCACCGCTCGGCGACGACTACCTGAGCGAAGGCGTCTATTACCGTGCTTCCGCCGCTGAAAAGTGGAGCACGGAATTGCCTGCGGCGTTCGCTTCGCTCTTCGTAAAAACCGCAGGCGACAATACGGTGATGACATCGGCACAAGCCGCGGCCATAGCGAACGCAGTCAAGGCCCTCTCTGCTGGGGCTGCCGTGGACATGAGCGAAGTTGTGTACGAAAGCACGACGTTCCCGGCCGCATTCAACGGCAATGCGAATCTATGCGGAATCGTGCTGCCCGCAAACGTTACGGCCGTCGCCAACAACGCATTCAAGGGTACCGGATTTACGTCGATACACATTCGGGCCGACATCGCCTATGGCACGAATGCCTTCAACGGATGCGCATCACTGACTTCGGTAACATTCGATGAAGGCGTGACGGTCATCCCGAACAATATGTTCCAAAATACCAAACTCACACATGTCGCGCTGCCCGATGCCGTTCGGGAAATCGGCAGCTATGCTTTCACAGGCTGCCCGCTGACGACAATCGATCTCGGCGAAGGGGTCGTAACCATCGCGAGCAACGCATTCCAGAAATGCAGCGAACTGACCGAAATTTACTTCCCCGACGCTACGGAGTCGATCGGCCAGAATTGCTTCGCAGGATGCGTCAAATTGGCAAAAGTATCGTTCGGCAAGGGCATGAAAACCATCGAGGCATACAGTTTCACCGGCACATCCTACATGGGTGGAGCATGCCCGCTGCTGGGAGACATTACCTGCCGTTCGACGACTCCGCCGACCCTGAAAGACGACTACGGCACAGGTCCGTTCGGCGGATCGTGGTACGACCATGCGGGCAAGGACGCTCCGTCCCGTATCCTGCATCTGCCGGTTTCGACCAATCCCGCAACCGGTACCGGAGCTTATGCTGACTCCCAATGGACGGAGTTGGGAACCACTTCCTACGGCTTCCAATTCGTTTACGATGTGGAATAGGACAAAAGATAATTCATAGTACGATGGAGACGCCCGGGCCCAAAAAAAGGCTCCGGCGTTTCCCCGTATTTCAAACAAATGCGACATGAAACGATTTTTACCCATTATATGCGGCATCCTGCTGGCAGGATGCTCGTCGGGAATCAATGAAGAGGCCGTTCAACTTCCGGACAGAGGCTCGGTGACCCTGATCGGAGTATCGGGTGTTTCGACCCGTACGCAGTTCGGTCCCGTGGACGGCGCCGACGTCGGGTTTCAATGGAGTCCGGGCGATTATATCTGGGTCGGGAACACTAAAAGCTCCGACACCTCCGACGCCGGACCGACCGCGGAATTCGGCTTTACAAACCTCGCAGCCACACCTCCCTATACGATCTATTACAACATGACCGGCGAGGGAGCATCGGCCCTAATACCCGAACGGCAGCAACAGACCGCAGCCTATGCGACGGAACTCGGACGCAACGGTGATTTCGGGTATGCTTCCGTCGGAAGCGAGAACCGCTTCTCGCTCAATCACGCCACCTCATACGTCTGGTTCGCCCCATGGTCGTCGGACGTAACCGAAAAACTGACCTCCATTACGCTGACCGCAGCCGACGGTACACCCCTGACCGGCACGGCGACATTCTCAGGAACCGGGTTGGAAAACTTCTCCGGCAGCAGCACCGTAACTCTTTCATTCGGCGCAGAGGGCGTTGCGCTTCCCACAGCCGTCGACGATGCGCGGATTTTCGCCGCGACTGTTATCCTCCCGACCGACTGTTCGGCATCGGAAGTCTATGTAACCTATGGATTTGCCGACGGAAGCGTCTATGCCGAAACGAAAACAGGCAGGGAGTTCTCGGCAGGCAAGATCTACCGGCTGACGACGGAAATCACCAAACGCTACGGCGGTACGCTTCGTATTGAGACAGAAACGGCGCCGGAAAAAGCGACTGACGGAGAGCCGTTATGTCTGAAATACGGCGAAAGCCTGCAATACCCGCTGGTCGCCGAAGGCTGGATTTCCGGTGTGAAGACCGCATCGGCTCCGGCTGGATGGAACGTCGCACTGAACGTCGGCGGCCGCAAACTCTCCGTGGCTCCTCCCGCCGAATATGCGGAAGGGATGGAACTGGAGAATGTCGTGACGTTCGAGGCGAATGGTGCGACACTCTGGTCGAATCCGGTTTATGTGCTCGACTTTACGCATCCGGCCGGAACGTTCGTGCTGATGGAGGGAAATATGACCTCCGAAAACGGCTCAATCGTCTATTTCGATCAACACGGCCGTTATCACGAGAAGGTATACGAGCAGGTCAATGATAACGAGGTCGGCAATGTGCTGCAGGATATGTATATGGCCAATGGAAAGATTTATTTCATCACCCAGAACGGCAAAACGAGCAGCATGGGTACGACGTTCAACGGCGACGGCCGGTTTGTGGTCTGCGATGCCCATACAATGAAACGGTTGGTTAAGCGCGACATGCCGTTTTATGCCGAAATCGACACTTCGACGGGAGCTACCGCAAGTTCCAAATCGACATTGTGCTGGCCGCAGCACCTCGTGGTCGTGGGTCCGGAAAAGGCCTATATTCAATATTCGACCGCCAACAACGAATCGCATTCCGGAATACGTGTCGTTAACCTGAACACAAATACGATCGCAATGGAAGATATTCCCGGCACGTTCGGGTTGTTTACCAAAACCGGAGCTACCAAGGCCCGTATGGTCTTCTCTCGGGGCAAGGTGTTTGCGGGGCGGGGAAATTCCGTGATCGTCATCAATCCCCGGACCGACGAGGTCGTCAAAACCCACACCTACGAGAACCGGCAGGTGAAAGACCTTGCCAAAGCCGCCGACGGAAATATCTATGCCGTTTTCACGGGCGAATTCGAAGGAAATTCGGGCATGACGGGCAGCACCGCGTTCACAACCCCGGCCAAGGTCGTGATAATAGGTCCCGACGGCGAAATCGCCGGCGAGCAGGACCTGCCCGAAATCGTAAAACTCCGTACTGGTACGGCATCACCGACCATTCAGATGTGCGCGAGCTTTACGCAGCCCTATCTCTATTTTATCGGGACGGAGGCGTTCAGCGAAACGAAGGCCATGCGCTACAACTACCAGACGGGGCATGTGAACTGGGATTACATCACCGCGGATCTGGATACCGATCGTTCGGGCGGAGACATCATCTACGGCTATATGGGCGTACACCCGACTACCGAACAGCTATGGGTCGGTAAGTCGACCTACACGCAGAGCGGCATTCATGTATACGACGTTTCGCGTAGCGATGCAGCCGAAATCGGCAGTTTCTACCAGCGGAAAGCCAGTCCGGCAGGCGTAGATTTCGCATATCGATTCTCGGAGGAGTGGATCAATAAATAGCTGTGGGCAATGAGACTGAAACTGGTCGAAAAAGCAGTTGCAGCCCTGTTTCTGTTCGTCTTCGGCATGTCGTGCATGGAGGACTACGGTCCGCTCGAAACGACGGAGTTCGACATGAGCATTGACGGCGAAGCGGACGGGGTAACCGGCAAAGGGCTGTTCATCACCAACGAGGGCAATTTCATGTATGGAAACGCCTCGCTGTCCTATTACGATCCGGTGAACAGACACGTCGAAAACGAAGTATTCGTGCGGGCGAACGGCATGCTGTTGGGCGACGTTGCGCAGTCGATGGTTATTCGCAACGGCATCGGCTGGATCGTCGTTAATAATTCGGGCGTCATTTTTGCCATTGATATCAACACGTTCAAAGAAGTCGGTCGAATTACGGGTTTCACTTCTCCGCGCTACATCCATTTCCTGAGTGACGAAAAAGCCTACGTAACACAGATCTGGGACCCGCGTATCTATATCATCAATCCCAAGGAGTACCGCATCACGGGTTACATCGAGACCGACATGAACTTCGAAACCGGCTCCACGGAACAGATGGTGCAGTACGACAAGTATGTCTTCACCAACTGCTGGTCGTACCAGAACCGGATTTTGGTGATCGACACCGAAACGGATACGGTCTGCGACCATATTACCGTCGGTATCCAGCCCACGTCGCTTGTCATGGACAAGTACAATAAGATATGGACCGTAACCGACGGAGGTTACGAGGGAAGCCCTTACGGACATGAAGCCCCGTCGCTCTACTGCATCGACGCGCAGACCCGCAAAATCGAGAAGCAGTTCAAATTCAAATTCGGGGACTGGCCTTCGGAGGTGCAGCTCAACGGTACGCGCGACACGCTCTACTTCATCAACAAAGCAGTTTGGCAATTGCCCGTCACGTCGGAGCGCTTTCCGGTCAAGCCGTTCCTGAAATATAACAGAACGCTTTATTACGGATTGACGGTCAATCCGGTCAATTCGGATGTTTACATAGCGGACGCCATTGATTATGTCCAGCCGGGAATCGTGTATCGTTACTCGGCCAAGGGCGAATTGCTCGATTCGTTCCGGGTCGGCATCATTCCGGGGGCATTCTGCTGGCGCTGACAAAAATGATCATTATGAAAAAATTTCTGTTCCCCGTTTTTCTAGCGGCAGTCATGGCGTCCGGTTGTAACAAGGACGAAGTCGTTACGCAACAAAATCCGATGGCTCCGCAAATTACGCTCGACTCCGACCCGGACGAATACGGGATCTATACGACAAAAGTAGGCAGGCAGCTGACCATCGCGCCAACCTATCGGTATGTGGAGAATGCCGTGTATTCATGGCGGCTCCAGACCACGGGTCGGATCATCTCGACGGAACCGACGCTGGAATATACCTTCGCCAGCGTCAACGAGACGGACGAAGCGGGCTATTATCTCACGCTCGAAGTCACCAACCGCAACGGCACATCGACCGAAGAACTGCTGGTTCAGGTATTGGAATTGACCCCTCCGACAATCCGGATCGACGAACAGGTAGAAGTCGTCAGAAAACATGAATACGAATTTACGCCCGACGTTCAGGCTAAGGATATTTCCGAATTCGAATGGACTCTTCGTGCCGAGGGCGAAGCCGAGGCCCATATCGTGGGAACGGCACCGACGTACGTATTCTGTGCAGAGGAGTTGGGCCACTACGAATTGACGCTCTCGACGAAAAACGAGGACGGTTCGGACCGGAAAACAGTCGATATCGAGGTCGTAAACGCCCTTGCGATTTCGGCAACGGTCGCACCCATCGGTAACGTTTATGACGGAACGAAACGCACAGTGGCGCTCGGCAGAACGCTCCCGCTTCGGCCTTACATCTGGAATGCCATCCGCCCGACCTATTCATGGACGATAGACGGGAAAGAGGTGGGAACCGATCTTATGTATATCTATACGCCGACAGAAGAGGGCACGAAAAAGATCGTATTCACCGTATCGGATACCTCCGACGAATCGGAAGCCGGAGTCAGCCGGCATGTCGCCAGCACTGGCCGCCAGCAGGCGACGCTGGAATTTACGGTCGAATGCCACAAGGAAGAGGGAACCTACAAGCGTCCGGCAACGGCTTCGAGCAGCGTAAACTGGACGAAGGTGTTCGAGTACACGCCGGCGCCCGGACAGTTCATCAACGAACTTGCGACGGGCGGATTTTCGGGGGACGAAACGACCCCCGAAGCCGCCGTTGCCTATGCAGAATCCCGCTTGGAACGAGGCATCTGGGTATCGCTGGGTGGCTGGGGAGGCTACATCGTCGTAGGTTTCGACCACAGCATCGAAAATTCCGACGAAGGCTACCGGGACGGTTACAACTTTTCGATTCAGGGCAATCAGTTCAAGGGCTCGTCCGAACCCGGCATCGTCTGGGTGATGCAGGACACCAACGGCAATACGTTGCCCGACGACGAATGGTACGAACTCAAAGGTTCGGAATACGGAAAGGAAGAGACTATTCAGGATTACGCCGT
>OHGR01000385.1_pt1 | contig 21924 bp, 13 predicted proteins | sample 1567911 | NCBI WGS metagenome assembly OHGR01 (sample SAMEA3879552, study PRJEB24766) | human gut metagenome | biome: human-associated habitat; feature: feces | place: USA | collected 1985/1987
CTTTACCTGTGCACAACGATGATAAGATTTGTTGAATAGATGGGGGATGGAGGATTATTGTGAGGGGATTGCAAGCAGGCGAAAGAGTATTGCAACTATTTGATTAAGAGCGTGGATATAGCTCTTAAGACAACATATCACATAACATAACACATGTAATCACATGCAGACTTTATTAGGCGCCATTATTACACCAAAAAGTAATGTAAACGTATTGTTTCTCGTGATTTCTTGATTTTATTTACCGTTGCGATTATAATATGAATTAAAATTAAGTAATAGCGTTTCAATCATAGCGTATATCAATAAACGAGTAAAAACGGGGGGAAGACAATGCAAATAATTGATAACGTAAATACTACAGTTAAAGAGGATTTACAGTCAACAATTCATAAAGAAAGCAAGTTGTCTATTGCTGCTGCTTGTTTTTCGATTTACGCATATCAAGAATTAAGAAAACAGTTAAAAGGAATAAAAGAGCTTCGTTTTATTTTTACCTCTCCAACATTTATTACAGAAAAAACGCCAAAGGCTCAGCGTGAGTTTTATATTCCACGAGTTTCACGGGAATGTAGCCTTTACGGAACAGAGTTTGAGGTAAAACTGCGTAACAGGCTGACACAAAAAGCAATAGCAAAAGAATGTGCAGATTGGATTAGAAGAAAAGTTACTTTCAAATCTAACGTCACACAAGAACAGATGATGGGCTTTATGACGGTAGATGAAAGCACATATATGCCGTTAAGTGGTTTCACAACTGTAGATCTTGGCTGTGAGCGCGGGAATAACGTCTATTATCCGGTGCAAAAAACCGAAAGCTATGAAAACGTTCGATATTTTATCAAGCTTTTTGATCAGCTATGGCATGATAAAAAAAGATTTCAAGACGTCACTGATGTTGTGATTGAAAATATCAGCGCGGCATATAGAGAGAACGCGCCTGAAAGCATCTATTTTCTTGCTATTTACAATATTTTTAGAGAGTTTTTGAATGATGTTTTAGAATATGAGTTGCCCAACGAGGCAACTGGATTCAAAGAAAGTAAGATATGGGGTATGCTTTATAGCTTTCAGCGTGATGCAGCACTTGCAATCATAAGCAAATTGGAAAAGTTCAATGGCTGCATTTTAGCTGACAGCGTTGGACTTGGAAAGACGTTTACGGCGCTTGCGGTAATCAAATACTACGAAAGCCGCAATAAATCTGTACTTGTTCTTTGCCCCAAAAAGCTGTCTGACAACTGGAATACATATAAATGTAACTACACTAATAATCCTATCGCTGAAGATCGATTGCGTTATGACGTGCTTTACCACACAGACTTGTCTCGCGACCACGGACATTCTAACGGTATTGACCTTGGATGCTTAAACTGGGGTAATTATGATCTCGTCGTGATAGATGAGAGTCACAACTTCCGAAACGGAGGGGAAGTTTCCGGCGAGGGCTCAAAGGAAAACAGGTATCTGAAACTGCTCAATAAGGTCATTCGTACGGGCGTGCGGACAAAGGTGCTGATGCTTTCCGCCACCCCGGTTAACAACAGATTTATTGACCTGAAGAACCAGCTTGCTCTTGCTTATGAGGGTGATCCAAAGCAGATCAACGAAAAACTCGCAACAAGCAAGAGCATCGACGAGATCTTCCGTCATGCGCAGAAGGCATACAACGCCTGGTGCAAGCTTCCACTATCAAAGCGCACAACGGATGCGCTGCTTCGGACACTTGACTTTGATTTCTTCGAGCTACTCGACAGCGTTACTATTGCCCGCTCCCGCAAGCATATTGAAAAATACTATAATACAACGGACATCGGCAAGTTCCCAGAACGGCTTCCGCCGATTTCTCTGCGTCCTCGCCTGACTGACTTGAGCGATGCCATCAACTACAATGACATTTACACACTGCTAATGTCTTTGAACTTGTCTATTTATACACCGTCAAATTATATCATGCCGTCGCGGCTTGCAAAATACCAAGACATGACTCATCATAAAGGGACAAGCTTGACTCAACAGGGACGTGAGGAAGGAATTCGACGCCTGATGAGCATCAATCTACTCAAGCGCCTGGAAAGCTCAGTGCATTCTTTTCGACTGACGATTGATCGCATCAAAAGCCTGATTGAAGACACCATTGCAATTATCAACAACTATCAGTCCGGCGATTGTGTGCTCAACCTTACGGAGCTGATGGATAGTGAGGATTTTGATTACGACGATCAAAACACAGATTATTTTTCTGTCGGAAAGAAGATCAAAATTGATCTTGCGGATATGGACTATGTTTCGTGGAAGCATGAACTTGAAAAAGACGAAGAAAACTTAGAGTTGCTGTCACTAATGATAGCTGACATTACTCCGGAACATGATACTAAGTTGCAAACGCTGCTCAATTTAATTCGAAAGAAGATTGAGCATCCAATCAATCCGGGCAACCGAAAGATTATTATTTTCACGGCCTTTTCAGATACCGCTGATTATCTTTATGATAACGTCAGTAAGTTTGCAAAGAAAGAATTTGGGATGGATACCGCCGAGATTACCGGTACGATAGACGGCAAGACGACAATCCCAAAGCTCCGTGCGGATCTAAATACAGTGCTGACCTGCTTTTCACCGGTTTCTAAGGGAAAAGCCGTGCTGCTGCCGGGGAGCACAGATGAACTTGATATTCTTATTGCTACTGATTGTATTTCTGAAGGTCAGAACCTTCAGGACTGTGACTATCTTATTAACTATGATATACATTGGAATCCGGTGCGTATTATTCAGCGCTTCGGACGAATCGATAGAATCGGCAGCAGAAATCGTTTCATCCAACTTGTTAACTTCTGGCCCGACATGGATTTGGATGAGTACATCAACCTGAAAGCCCGCGTAGAAACCCGCATGAAAATCACAGTCATGACGTCCACCGGTGATGACGACCCGATTAACTTGGAGGAAAAGGGCGACCTTGAATATCGCCGTGCGCAGCTCAAACGCTTGCAGGAGGAAGTCGTAGATATTGAAGATATGACAAGCGGTATTTCAATTATGGACTTGGGACTGAATGAGTTCCGACTTGACTTGATAGAGTACATGAAAGACCATGCCGACATAGAAACGTCGCCAAAAGGATTGCATGCGATTGTGCCCCATACTGAAGATTTACCTGCCGGTGTAATTTTTGTTTTGAAAAATATAAACGACAGCGTCAATATTGATAATAGAAATCGAATTCATCCATTCTACATGGTTTACATCAGTAATGGCGGCAATGTTATCTGCGATTATCTAAATCCAAAGAAGCTGTTAGACACTATGCGTATGCTCTGCCGTGGCAGGAGCGAACCTATAATGGAGCTTTGCAGAAAATTTAATCGTGAAACAGACGATGGCAGAAATATGTGCGAAGTCTCTGAGTTGCTTTCTGAGGCTATAAACTCAATTATAGATGCAAAGGAAGAAAGCGATATAAACAGCCTGTTTAGAAGCGGCGGCACAACGGCCTTGCTGTCACAAATTTCAGGGCTTGATGATTTTGAGCTGATTTGTTTTTTGGTAGTGAAATAAGGAGGTGCGGTATGTTTGGATTTCCCGCATCAACAGTGTTTGGTAAACGAATACCGAAGCAAAAATTTTATGAGAATATAGACATATCTTCTGCTTTAAAACGAGTTTTTGCAGAGCAAATTCGTCTTATCTATTGGCGCAATAAGCTGGCTGAAGTTACCTTGAATCTGCCCAAGGGTGAAACCGTAACAGAGATCGAAATCTTTGAAGTCATGCTAAACGCTCCTCAGCTCGATGAAGCAGTTCTTCGTCAGATTGACAGACAAATCTCGTACCACATCCTTTTTGTCCTAACCTGCGATGGCAAGGCACAAGCGTGGATCGGTTACAAAGAAGCGCCTTCATCCGGAAATAGTGCATTCAAGGTGAGCCGGTACTATCACACCAACTGGGTGCCGGAGAATGAGCTGCAATTCCGCATAGATGGGCTGAACATGGATGCTGTGTACGAAAGCCTTGTGCGGCAGATCGCCGGGGATGCATTGCAAGCAGATGCCGGGGAGAGCTTACAAGCCTCCGTTGCGCGCGATGAAAGACGGCGGCAGCTCGAAAAGCAAATAGCCGCACTGGAAAGCAAACTACACAAAGAGAAACAGCTCAACCGGCAGATGGAGATCAATGCGGAATTGAAGAAGTTGAGGCGAGCGCTGCAGCTTCCGTGAAATGATGTAGCATACTGCGAGAAAGGAAGAGACAAATGGACAAGATGAAATTTGAAACCCCCGACTTAACATCGGAGAACATAGAAAAAATCGCAGCCCTGTTCCCCAACTGCGTGACGGAGATGCGGGATGCAAAGGGCAATCTCAAGCACGGCATTAACTTTGAAATGCTCAAGCAGATGCTCTCCCCCGATGTGGTGGACGGGGACGAGTGCTACGAGTTCACATGGGTGGGCAAGAAGGCGGCCATTGTGGAGGCCAACAAGCCCATCCGTAAGACGCTGCGCCCCTGCCCCGAGGAAAGCAAAAACTGGGACACCACCGAGAACCTCTACATCGAGGGCGACAATCTGGAAGTGCTCAAGCTGCTGCAGGAGGCGTATCTGGGCAAGGTGAAGATGATCTACATCGACCCGCCCTACAACACCGGCAACGACTTCATCTACGCCGACGACTTCATGCGTTCGCAGGAAGAGGAAAACGAGCAGATGGGCATGTACGACGAGGATGATAACCGTCTGTTCAAGAACACCGACAGCAATGGACGCTTTCATTCCGACTGGTGCAGTATGATGTATTCGCGGCTGATGCTGGCGAGAAATTTGCTGGCGGATGACGGTGTGATTTTTATTTCCATTGATGATAATGAAGTGGATAATTTGAAAAAAGTTTGCGATGAACTATTTGGAGCAATCAATTATGTAGCTACATTTCCGTGGAGGAAGAGAACAGCAAAATCGGATGTCCCTTTCGGTGTTTCGCAGGATTATGAGTGGATTGTATGTTATGCAAAATCGGAAAACTTTGTTGCAAGCGTAGAGGGAAAGGAACGAAAGTATTATGAAACACCTGACTTTCCAGGAAAGCCTTGGCGTGTACATGATCTTACTAAACAGACAACCGCAAGTGAGAGGCCTAATAGTTATTTTACAATAATTAATCCTAAAACTGGTGATGAATATCCTGCTAACCCAAATCGAACTTGGGCAATAACCGAAGAAACCTTCCGAAGTTATTATGCCGCAGATAGGATTGTTTTTCCCGGTGACTATGATTTTCTTAACATTCAAAAACCTGTATTACGCTACTGGAAAGAAGATGATGTAGCAAAAGCGGGAGAAAACTTCGGTAGAGTACCCGTTAGTACAAAACTTGCCGAAGATATAGGAATGTCACAGGATGGAACAAAAGAAATAACAGAGTTATTTGCTGGGAAAGTGTTTTCATTTCCTAAGCCGTCATCTCTTATAAAGTTCTTGATAAGCATTCATACAAGAAAAGATGATTTGGTTCTTGACTTCTTTTCCGGCTCCGCCACCACCGCCCACGCCGTCATGAAGCTCAACGCCGAGGACGGCGGACACCGCAAATTCATCATGGTGCAGCTGCCGGAACCTTGTGACGAAAAGAGTGAAGCCTATAAAGCCGGTTACCAAAACATCTGCGAAATTGGCAAGGAGCGCATCCGCCGCGCCGGGGATAAAATCAAGGAGGAAAGCCCCCTGACCACCCAAGACCTGGACATCGGCTTCCGTGTCCTCAAGCTGGATGACAGCAACATGAAAGACGTCTACTATGCCGCAGATGATTACGAACAACAAGCCCTTGCGGGGATGATCTCCAACATCAAAGAGGATCGCACCGACCTCGACCTACTGTTCGGCTGTCTGCTGGACTGGGGTCTGCCGCTGTCTTTGCCTTACACCAGCGAACAGATCAACGGCTGCACCGTCCATACCTACAATGACGGCGACCTGATTGCCTGTTTTGATTCCAATATCCCGGAAAGCGTCGTGAAGGAAATTGCCAAGCGCAAACCCCTGCGGGCGGTGTTCCGTGACAGCAGCTTTGCAAGTAGCCCTGAAAAAATTAATGTGTTTGAGATTTTCAAGCTCTATATGCCGGAGGACGCAGACGATATTGGGAAAAGGGTAAGAGTGATTTAAGAAAGGAGCTTCGGGATGAAATTACAATTCAAGCATCAGAAATTCCAAGCAGACGCGGCAAAAGCCGTGGTAGATGTATTTGCCGGACAGCCTTACCTTACGCCCACGTACATGATAGACATGGGTATCAATTACCAGCATTCCTTTGGTAATGATGGCTTCACCGGCTGGCGCAACGAACGCATTGTACCGGAGTTGTCTGACCGGATTATTTTAGAACACTTGCAAAAAGTGCAGCGCATAAACCAAATCAAGCCTTCTGAGCGTTTGGAGGGACACTACAATCTTACTATTGAAATGGAAACAGGTGTCGGCAAGACATACACGTACATCAAGACCATGTACGAGCTGAACAAGCACTACGGCTGGAGCAAGTTCATCGTTGTGGTGCCGAGTATCGCTATTCGTGAGGGTGTATATAAGTCATTTCAGGTGACGCAGGAACATTTTGCGGAGGAATATGGCAAGAAAATCCGCTTCTTCATCTATAATTCCTCGCAGCTCACCGAGATCGACCGCTTTGCCTCCGATAGTGCCATCAATGTGATGATCATTAACTCACAGGCGTTCAACGCCAAGGGTAAGGACGCGCGGCGCATTTACATGAAACTGGACGAGTTTCATTCCCGCCGTCCTATTGACATCATTGCAAAAACAAATCCGATTTTGATCATCGACGAGCCACAATCGGTGGAGGGCAAACAGACAAAGGAACGGCTGAAAGAGTTCAACCCTCTGTTTACCCTGCGCTACTCTGCTACCCATAAGGCAGACAGCATCTACAACATGGTCTACCGGCTGGACGCGATGGAGGCGTACAACAAGCGTCTGGTGAAAAAGATTGCCGTCAAAGGCATCACCGAGTCCGGCAGCACAGCGACAGAGGGCTATGTCTATCTGGAAGGCATCAACCTCTCCAAAGCCGATCCCACGGCGACTTTGGAGTTTGATTACAAGGGAGCAAAAGGCATCCGCAAGAAGACGATGAAGGTGGGCATCGGTTCCAACCTCTACGACAACTCTGGCAATCTGGATGAATATAAAAATGGCTTTGTCGTCAAATTTATTGACGGACGGGACAATTCGGTGGAGTTTCTGAACGGCATCAAAATCTTCGCCGGAGATGTAATTGGCAAAGTCAGTGAAGACCAGCTCCGCCGCATTCAGATCCGTGAGACCATCCTCTCCCATATCGAACGGGAGCGCCAGCTTTTTCATAAAGGCATCAAGGTGCTGAGCCTGTTCTTTATCGACGAGGTGGCGAAGTACAAACAGTACGACGCGGCGGGCAACCCCTATAACGGTATCTATGCCGATATGTTTGAGGAAGAATATAATGATATTGTCGGCAATTTGCAGCGGGAAGTGGATGATGAGGACTACATTCGCTATCTTGACTCCTTCTCTGCCAATGAGACTCATGCCGGCTACTTCTCTATTGACAAAAAAGGAAAGGTGACTGACAGCAAGCTGAGCGACAAAAGGGAGCAGACCTCCGACGATATTGACGCTTATGACCTGATCATGAAGAACAAAGAACTACTGCTCGACCGTGATCCGAAGCGGTCGCCAGTGCGCTTTATCTTCTCCCATTCTGCTCTGCGTGAAGGCTGGGACAATCCGAATGTGTTTCAAATCTGCACGCTGAAGCAGAGCAGCAGTGAAGTGCGCAAGCGGCAGGAAGTCGGACGCGGTTTGCGCCTGTGCGTCAATCAGGATGGTGAACGCATGGATGCAAATGTTCTTGGAAATGATGTCCATACGGTGAATGTGCTGACCGTCATCGCCAGTGAAAGCTATGAGAGCTTTGCCAAAGGCTTGCAAACCGAGTTGGCGGACGCAGTTGCCGGTCGCCCAGTGGCAGTTACCGCAGACCTCTTCAAAGGCAAGGTGATTGTGGATGCAAGAGGCAACGAACAGGTTGTGGATGGCGCGCTTGCTCAGGCAATCCATTACGACCTGATTGTCAACGGTTACATTGACCGCAAAGGCGCTTTGACCGATAAATACTACGCGGATAAGGCGAATGGTGCGGTTAAGGTGGCAGAGGAAGTGGCGGACAGCCGTGATGCTGTGATCAACATCCTCGATTCGGTCTACGACAGCCGCGCTATGCAGCCTGAAAATGCCCGTGACAAGAATGTGGAGCTGCAAGTTGATCACGAAAAGCTGGCAATGCCGGAGTTCAAGGCTTTGTGGCAGCGGATCAGCCCCAAGTCGGTATATGTGGTAGATTTCGATACGGACGAGCTTGTGCAGAAGTCGATTGACTCTCTCGACCAAAATCTCTGCGTATCCAAAATTTTCTTCAAAGTGGAGATGGGCACAATGGAGGAAATCAAGTCGAGGGATGAGCTGTTGGAAGGAAGCGCTTTTTCAAAGTCTCGATCCTCCACCTATGACAGAAGCAAGCGCATTCGTACCAACAGCAGCGTCAAGTATGATCTTATAGGGAAGCTGGTGAGCGAGACAGGGCTGACAAGGAAAGCTGTTGTGGAGATCCTCACCGGGATTGAGAAAGCTGTCTTTGACCAATTTAAGGACAATCCTGAAGAGTTTATCATCAAAGCGGCTGAGCTGATCAATGATGAAAAGGCGACGGCAATCATTCAGCACATTACCTACAATATGCTGGATGAGCACTATGACACGGACATTTTCACCGAGCCGACAATCAAAGGCAAGCTGGGCACAAATGCAATGAAGGCACAACGGCACTTGTATGACCATATTGTTTATGACTCAACGAATGAGCGCGATTTCGCGTCAGAGCTGGACGCAAACACAGATGTCGCCGTCTATGTGAAACTTCCGGACAGCTTCTATATCTCGACACCTGTTGGGCATTACAACCCGGACTGGGCGATTGCGTTTTATGAGGGTACTGTAAAGCATATCTACTTCGTTGCCGAGACGAAGGGGTCTATGTCCTCTATGCAGCTCAGGCTGATTGAAGAATCGAAAATTCACTGTGCAAGAGAACATTTCAAAGCCATCAGCGGAGACAATGTTGTTTATGATGTGGTAGACAGCTACGAGACGTTGCTCAACAAAGTGATGAAATAAAAATCATTCGTTATTAGTTACGAAAAACATATGAGAACGTCCTTTGAAACATTAATCACAGAGGGTTATATTTGATCTAATTGATATTAAGATTAGATCGAAAAAAACGCCAGATACAGTCTTATCTATGAATTTAAAAGGACAAGTCTGTAGATTGTTAAGTATTTTTTATGTGTGGTTATTAGAGAAATGTAACCTTAATTAATTTTAATATGTTTTTAAGTCTAAGATTTCACTCGCCTATCAAGGGACGCATAATATGTTTTCCGCCTGCGGGGATATGAACTTTCATAATAAATATTTATATTTTCGACACCATTCGACACACATTGCGGTGCGGGGGCATGTATCATAAGTACAATAAAGAAAATAAGTAAGGCAGGCAGATGAGAGCATGAACTTTGAAGACAAACGAACGCTTGTAGTTATCTCGGACAGAGATGAAAGCTTTAAAGAAATACTTGCATTAAGGCTTGAACAGGATAAGGCCATGCGCTGCATGTCGGTTGGGATAAGACCGGAGGAAATACTTCATGCGGTGCGTGAGTATAGGCCGAAAGTACTTATACTGCCGTTCTATTTGGAGAACGAAACAGCAACCCTGACAATACAAAGCATCATGTCATCTGACAACAGCACAACACCCTATGCGGCAATAGCGGTGACAGATTCATGCTACAACGAATACACAAACGAAGAAGTCACAAAGGCCGGAGCAGCAGGATACATAATAAAAACATACTCCCTGCAAACGCTTGCAGAGAGGATAAAACAAATAGCCATATGTCAGGAAGACATTCTTGTGATACAGACACACATGCTTAAAACGCTGTCAGACATGTTCATAAGGCTTGGGATACCTGAAAACATAAAGGGCTGCAAGTATCTCAAGCAGGCAATAGTTATGAGTGCAAGAGACAGCGCCCTTACAAGAAAGATGACAAGCAAGCTGTATCCCGCGATAGCGAGAATAAATAAGACAACTCCCCAAAACGCAGAACGAGCCATGCGCCATGCAGTTAGCACAGCATGGGACAGAGGAGAGCTTGAGGCATTAGAGGAGCTGTTCGGATACACGATACACTGTGAAAGAGGCAAGCCCACCAACTCCGAATTCATAGCCATGATGGCAAAGACTCTGTGCGAGGAGTATGCGAGGGTGAAGGCTGACAAAAATCAAGCCCGCTACAATGCATAGTCGGGCTTACACATATATACCGCACACAAATAAAACACATATACAACAAATCCGGACATGGAAAAATCCACGTCCGGATTTTGTTTTTTTAAAACCACAAGTGCGCTTGCATCGTGCCAATGCGGTTATGCTATCACGCAGCATGGCTTAAAATTGCATTACAGCATTACTCACAGCAGCAGCGGAAACACCGGTCTAACTTTTCGCGAACCTCCTGAGGATCCTTATCCAAGGCAAAACTCAATTCTCCACACAGCATGTCCTGCGCTATCTTCAAAAACTTCGATAACTAAGACGCGACGCCCGGGCGTCAGCGAAAGAAAGTATCGCACAAACTTTTGTAAATAAAAAATGCCGAGGCAAAAGCTTCGGCATTCTTATTTTGCCGGGCTGTGTTGACAAAAGCATGCCAAACCCAAGTGTAGGCAAAAATACAGCCATAACCACTACATATAGTGGCTATGGCTATTTGGTGGAGCATACGGGATTCGAACCCGTGACCTCCACACTGCCAGTGTGGCGCGCTCCCAACTGCGCCAATACCCCATATTCTTTAATCATTCTCAAATTGCTGCTCTGCTCACACATTCCTTCCGCAACGTCGCTCTTTGCATCTGCTGCGCATGCTCGGCACACAACGCATCAAACCCGCGCACCGCTGCATAACTTTTGCAACAACGTACGCTATATCATATCACATCTTATTTGCCTTGTCAATACGGCCGCCGAAAAGCTTGACACACATGCATCACAGAAAATAAAATCGCAGCAAAGAAACCTTTACTGCGACTTGGCGCGTCTTGCGGGACTCGAACCTGCGGCCTACTGCTTAGAAGGCAGTTGCTCTATCCAGCTGAGCTAAAGACGCAAAAAATGGAGCGGGTGATGGGAATCGAACCCACGCAACCAGCTTGGAAGGCTGGAATTCTACCATTGAACTACACCCGCATACTTATTTTTGAATCGCTGTCCTCGATGTGCGCATGACTGCCGCTTTACCGCCGCTTTGCAATCGTTTCAGGCGACTTTGTTATTATATCATCGCCAATGTAGATTGTCAAGGGCTATTTTAAACTTATTTAAAATTTTGCATTCAAAACACGCCGCCGCCCCTTCGCGTACCTTATTATAATAGTTATTTAAGCGCGTAGCCGCGGCTGTGCATGCATGCCCGCGAGCAATTGAGCAAGTGCAATTCATAAATTATATAAAAAATTGTGATAGAACCTGTATACTTTGTTGACAAGCGCATCACATGATGCTAAAATAATTTTAAGGGTTTACAGCCCTGAAATCAGCATAATCTTATGGAGGCAAAAATCATGAAGAGAATTCTTTCTGCTGTTGTTGCAGTAGTAATGGCTCTCACCCTTTGCGTCAGCGCATTCGCTGCGTATGAGGAGCCTGTTGTTGTCGGATTGTTCTTTGGAGATCCCGATAACGGCGGATGGGGCGCAGCTGCAACCGTTGAAGTAACCGGACCCGGTGAGTACACCCTCAGCTATGAGGGCGAGGCAAGAAACCTCAACTGGATCATCATTAAGAACAATGCAGGTGAGACTGAGCCTACATCTATCCCTGAGGGAACAACCATCAGAACTACTTCTATAGTTATGGACGGAGTAGAGGCTACTTTTGATACCGGTGAGTACTATGATGCAACTACCGGCTTTGACGGAACCCTCGAAATTCAGTACACCAACACATTCACGGGTTATGCTCACATCACTAACTTCCCTGCATCTGTAAGCAGCATCGAAGTTACTTTCGTAGTTGACCCCGACAATGCTCCCGCTGAGGAGACCCCTGCTGAGGAGACCCCTGCCGACACAACTACTGACACCACCGATACTACTACCGATACCACCACAGAGACCCCTGCTGAGACCGGTATAGTTCTGGCCGTTCTTCCTGTAGCTGTTGCAGCTGCTGCTGTAGTAGTTTCTAAGAAGAGAAAGTAATCATCTTAACGGCATTTTGATAATCCTTTAAGTTGAGCACGCCATGCAAAGGCATCCGCCTTTGCATGGCTTATTTTTTGTCCGGTCAAATCTTTAAATGTGAGCAAGACATGAACGCGTTTCGCCGCGCCGAAAAGCCAACACGGCCGCCTGTCGGAATTTATAATACAGAAAATATGTGGTAAAATATTTTCTTGACAGCTATGCCGAGCGGGAGTATAATAAAATTAGTATGTTTAACATGTAAACTATTTTTATTCGCAGTTTCGGAGGCAAATTTTTTGTTATGAATGTTACAGAGATAGATAAAAAACTTGCAGAAAGCGCAAAAGCGGATATCGCAAGCGGTAATGCATCACTTGTGGTGATTAAGGATGGAAAAATATCAGGCAGCTTTGAGGGCAGGGGAGTAGCACCTGCGATAGCTGCGTATGAAAGCGGATTGCTTGACGGCGCGTACGTCGTCGATAAGGTCATAGGCAAGGCGTCGGCGATGATACTTTCCCTGGGAAATATATCCGGATGCTTTGGCATGACAATCAGCAAGCCCGCGCTTGAATACCTTGCGTCCGCAGGGGTGAGCGCAGACTACGATACTTTGGTTGAGTATATCATCAACCGTGCCGGTGACGGCATGTGTCCCATGGAGGCGACGGTTGTGAATATTACCGACCCTGCCGCCGCGCTTGCAGCGGTAAAAGAAAAGCTTGCTGCGATGACAAAGAAGTGATTTCGTTATTTATAAATAGAAAGGACGGCTTGAACATGAAAAAACTCGGATTCGGACTTATGAGACTGCCTATTATCGGCGGCGACCATTCAAAAATCGACCTTGAGGCGGTTAAGAAGATGGTTGATGTGTTTTTGGAAAGGGGCTTTACATACTTTGACACGGCGTATGTTTACCATGGCGGACAAAGCGAAGTTGCGTTCAGAGAAGCCGTGGTAAAGAGATACCCGCACTCTGCGTACACTATCACCACAAAGCTGCCGCTGTTCTCAAAGCCCGACCGCGCCGGCATGGAGAAGATATTCAATGAGTCGATGACACGCCTCGGCGTCGATTATATAGACTACTATTGGCTCCATGCGCTAAGCAAAGATATTTATGAGCATGTTCAGAAGGTGGATGCTTTCGGATACATAAGCGAGCTTAAAGCCGCAGGCAAGGTAAAGCATATAGGCTTTTCGTTCCACGACAGCCCCGAGCTGCTTGAAAAGATACTCACCGAACACCCTGAGGTGGAGTATGTGCAGCTTCAGATCAACTACCTTGACTGGGAGGACGGCTGGGTGAGAGGACGCCGCTGCTATGAAGTTGCAACCAAGTTCGGCAAGCCGGTAATCGTAATGGAGCCTGTAAAGGGCGGAGCGCTTGCAAACCTTCCTAAGTCCGCCGCAAAGATCTTTGACGACTATGACCCTAAGCTCTCATACGCATCCTGGGCGGTGAGATACTGCGCCTCTTTGGACAACGTTATGACTGTCCTGAGCGGAATGAGCAACCTTGAGCAGGTGCTCGACAACACCGGTTATATGCAGGACTTCAAGCCTCTCACCGAAGAGGATTACAGGGTGATAGACAAGGTTTCAAAGAATCTTAAATTTGCAATCCCGTGCACCGGATGCCGCTACTGCACAGACGGCTGCCCTATGGGCATATCCATCCCCGACGTATTCACAATCTATAACGACTATAAGCGCGACATGAAAAAGCTTCCCGAATTCCGCGAGAGATATAAGGAACTCACAAAGTCAACCGGAAGAGCAAGTACGTGCATAGGCTGCGAGCAGTGCAAAAACCATTGCCCGCAAAACCTCGACATCCCAAAGCTCCTTCAGGAATGCGTTTTGGAACTCGAATGACTTTAATAAATTTATATCAGCCGGTATTTTTATATCGGCTGATTTCATGCGCTGCCGGCTGAAAAACGTGAAAATTATTTTTTGCCGCGCGCGATTTCTATTGAAACAACCCTTGCGATAAGGTATAATATTACCTGCGGCGAGATGAAAATTCTCGACGGCGCATTTATATTATGAAGATTCGGGAGTGCAAATATGGCAAAGAAGATTTGGCTTAACTATCCTGCACCGACAGGAGAGGAAAAGGGAAACGAGTGGTACGGCGAGGGCTGGAACCATGCATACCCCATCGGAAACGGAGCAATCGGCGCAATGGTGTACGGCGATCCTGTACACGACACACTTCAGCTCAACGAAGAAACCATATGGTCAGGCGACGGCGGAAGAAACAGAGTAAACCCCAAATCAAAAGGCTCCTACAAAAAAGTCAGAGAGCTTTTGCTTGAAGGAAAGATAGGGGATGCGATTAAGCTTTTGGAGAGCGATATGTATCCCGAGCCGGACAACGAGCGCATGTATGACACGGCGGAAAACGTGTGGTTTGATTTTAGGCACGACGGCACAGGCTTCTCGGATTATAAGAGAACCCTCGACCTGGAAAATGCAATATGCACTGTCGAGTATGCATCCGGCGGCAAGCATTATACCCGCGAGTTTTTCGTGAGCGCACCCGACCATGTAATAGCTGTCCATCAGTCGTCATCCGACGGCGGAAAGACGTCCTGCAAAATAGACTTTTCCCGCAGAAGTGATAAGACGTATAAGTACGAGCTTGGCGAAAACGGACTGTATATCTATGCCAAGGAGCCGGAAAACGGCTGCAAGTACTGCGTGGCGGCAAGCTGCGAAAACGAGGGCGGCGTTGTGGTGTTCTCGGAAAAAGGGCTTGAGGTGTTCGACGCAGACTCGTTCACTTTGTATATAACCATTCGCTCCGACTTTTATCACGAGGATATCCAAAAGTGGTGCTCTGATGCGCTTGATAACGCCGTAAATATAGGCTATGACGCCGTTCGCTCAAGACATGTCGCCGATTATAAAAGCTACTTTGACAGAATGTCTTTAAACCTTGACGGCGAGGATTACGACGACATACCCACCAATGAGAGAATGAGAAGATGCAAGGACGTGACCGATACAAAGCTTGCAGAAAACCTCTTCGATTTCGGCAGGTACCTTTTGATTTCAAGCTCCCGCCCGGGAAACAAGCCCGCAAACTTGCAGGGCATATGGAATAAAGATGCGTTCCCTGCGTGGGGCAGCAAATACACAATAAATATCAACGCGGAGATGAACTACTGGCCCTCGGAGATATGCGGACTTTCCGATTGCCATTTGCCGCTTTTGGAGCACATTAAGGTCATGCTCCCTTACGGACAAAAAGTCGCAAAGGACATGTACGGGCTTGACGGATTTGTAGCGCATCACAATACGGATATCTTCGGCGACTGTGCTCCGCAGGATAAATGCATAACCGCGACAATCTGGCCGATGGGTGCGGCGTGGCTCTGCACGCATATATGGGTGCACTACCTTTACACTCTCGACAAGGAGTTCTTAAGAAATTACCTCGGCGTCATGAAGCAGGCGTGCCTGTTTTTGACGCAGTACATGTTTGAATATAACGGTCAGCTTTTGACCGGACCCTCAATATCGCCCGAAAATTCATACATCCACCCCTCAGGCGAAAGAGGTCAGATATGCGTAGGTCCCACCATGGACAGCATGATAGCAACAGACCTGTTTAACGCATGCATTAACGCATCAAAGATTTTGGGTGAGTGCGACGAGCTTACAGACAAGCTCGAAGAAATGCTCCCCAAGATACCTAAGCCCTCAATAGGCAAGTACGGTCAGATAATGGAGTGGTTTGAGGACTACGAGGAGGTCGAGCAGGGACATAGACATATATCCCACCTGTACGGACTCTTCCCCTCGTCTCAGATAACTTATGAAAAGACCCCCGAGCTGATGAAGGCTGCAAGGGTTACGCTTGAAAGGAGACTGTCCGGCGGCGGAGGTCACACAGGCTGGAGCCGCGCGTGGATCATATGCATGTGGGCAAGACTTCGCGACGGCGAAAAAGCATGGGAAAACGTAGTTGCCCTTTTGGATCACTCCACCTATAACAACTTCCTTGACAGGCACCCGCCGTTCCAGATAGACGGAAACTTCGGCGCCGCTGCGGGCATGGCTCAGATGCTTCTTCAGAGCCAGGAGTCGGTAATCGTCCTGCTGCCTGCCATACCTGCCGAATGGAAGTCCGGCAGCGTAAAGGGACTCAAGGCAAGGGGAGACGTGACGGTAGATATAAGCTGGAAGGACGGAAAGCTCACATACGCAAAGCTAAGAGCAAACCGGGGCGGAAAAATATCGCTGAGCATGCCAAAAGGTTACGGCTGCGGCACCGGCGAGATTAAAGAATTTGAGTCGGATAAGCCATATACCGTCGTCCTTGAAAACGGCGAGGTAAAGGTTTGCGACTGATTTTAGGTTGTCAATATTTAAAGTAAAGGGTGAAACATATGAAAGATTACTCCAAGCTCAGAAACGAAAGCGACATCAGAGGAATAGCCATTGAAGGCGTGCCGGGACAGGAGGTAAACCTCACCGAGCAGGCGTGCCGCGATATAGGAAGGGGATTTGCCCTTTGGCTGATTCAAAGAAGCGGCAAGACCTCTTTAAGAGTTGCGGTGGGACGAGACTCAAGACTGTCCGGCGGAACGCTTTTGGAATGGATTGCGGACGAAATGTCGCGTGAGGGCATAAACGTCACCGATATGGGCCTCACAAGCACTCCGGCAATGTTTATGACCACAAAGACGGATGGCTATATGTTTGACGGCGCCGTCATGGTGACCGCAAGCCACCTGCCCTATAACCGCAACGGCTATAAATTCTTCACTCCCGACGGCGGTGTCGAGGCGTCAGACATAAAGGACATGATTGCCTTGGCGGAAAGCGACAAGCATTCGGGATTAACGCCCGCAGGCGTTGAAAAGGGCGAGTTTATGAGCGTGTACGCAAAAAGACTTGCCGATATGATAAGACAGGCGTGCAACTCCGACAAACCGCTTGAGGGACTTAAAATCGTCGTCGATGCAGGAAACGGAGCGGGAGGATTCTATGCCGAGGATGTTTTGCTGCCGCTTGGCGCAGACATAACCGGCTCAAGATACTTAAACCCCGACGGAAGGTTCCCGAATCACATCCCCAACCCCGAAAATGAAGAGGCAATGGCAAGCATAACAGAAGCGGTTCTTGGCTCGAACGCCGACCTCGGCATAATCTTCGACACCGACGTTGACAGGGCGGGAGCGGTTTTGAGCGACGGCAGCGAGCTTAACAGAAACAGGCTTATCGCCATGCTTTCTGCGATGCTTTTAAGAGACCACCCCGGAACAACCATAGTCACCGATTCCGTAACTTCATCCGGACTTGCAAAGTTTATAGCGGAAAAGGGCGGCGTGCATCACAGATTCAAGCGCGGCTACCGCAACGTCATAAATGAGGCCATAAGGCTTAATAAAGAGGGCATAGACAGCCAGCTTGCCATAGAAACCTCCGGACACGGAGCTTTTAAGGAAAACTATTTCCTCGACGACGGCGCATACATAGTTACAAAGCTCATAATCGAGCTTTCAAGGGCAAATAAAATGGGCTATACCCTTCATTCTCTCATACAGACGCTTGAAGAGCCAAAGGAGAGCATGGAGTTTAGGATGAACCTCGAGCTTGAGGACTTTAAGCCCTACGGAAACGAGATAATTTCCCACCTTACGGAGTATGCAAAGACAAAACAGGGCTGGAGCCTGGCGCCGAGCAATTACGAGGGCATACGAGTAAATTTGGACGACAGCCACGGCAACGGATGGTTCCTTTTGAGAATGTCTTTGCACGAGCCGCTGATGCCCCTTAACATAGAGTCCGATTCGGTCGGCGGAGTCAAGGTCATAGCAGGCGAGCTTTCGGAATTTATATCGCAGTTTGACAAGCTGGATTCTTCAAAGCTTGTTGAATACGCAAAATAGTTGTCGATATAAGGACGCAAAATTCAGCACTGCGGCGATTTTTCACGTTCTATGGTGACAAAACGCCAAAAGCGTTATATAATACATGATGACAATATCAATGTTCCGGAGGAATTATGCCTAATAATATTACTGAATTTTTCGGCTGCGAGGTATTTAACGATTATATAATGAAAAAGATGCTCGCACCGGATGTCTATGAGGAGCTGCACAAAACAATAGATGCAGGCAAGCCTCTTGATCTGAACATAGCAAACCAAATAGCAAGCGCGATGAAGGACTGGGCAATAGAGCACGGCGCTACGCACTTTACGCATTGGTTCCAGCCTCTTACCGGCGTTACGGCGGAAAAGCATGACAGCTTTTTGGCGGGCGCAAAAGGGGGACTGCCTATACTTGAGTTTCACGGCAAGGAGCTTATAAAGGGCGAGTCCGATGCGTCGAGTTTCCCGTCCGGAGGCTTGAGGGCGACATTCGAGGCAAGGGGATACACCGCGTGGGACCCCACGTCCTATGCGTTCATAAAGAACGAGACTTTGTACATACCCACGGCGTTTTGCTCATACAGCGGAGAAGCGCTTGACACAAAGACCCCGCTCCTAAGATCCATGGAAGCGGTAAGCCGCTCGTCGGTGAGAATATTAAAGCTTTTGGGTAACGACACTAAGCGCGTAATAGCCACCTGCGGCCCCGAGCAGGAGTATTTTCTCATAGACAGAGAGATGTACGCAAGAAGAAAAGACCTCATCTATACCGGAAGAACCCTCTTCGGCGCAAAGCCTCCTAAGGGTCAGGAGCTTGAGGATCACTACTACGGCATGCTCAGGACAAGAATACAGGACTTCATGAGGGATCTTGACGTCGAGCTTTGGCGCGTCGGCGTCATGTCAAAGACAGAGCATAACGAGGTTGCACCTTCTCAGCATGAGCTTGCCCCCATCTTTACAACCGCAAATATAGCTGCTGACCATAACCAGCTCACTATGGAACTGCTCAGAAAGGTTGCGCACAGACACGGTTTCAAGTGCCTGCTCCACGAAAAGCCCTTCGAGGGCATAAACGGCTCCGGAAAGCATGACAACTGGTCTTTGAGCACCTCAGAGGGCGCAAACCTGTTTGAGCCGGGAAGCACTCCCGCAGAGAACGTGCAGTTCCTTCTGTTCCTTGCGGCGGTGATAAAGGGCGTAAACGAGTATCAGGATCTTTTGAGAATATCGGTGGCGTCGGCGGGAAATGACCATAGACTCGGCGCAAACGAGGCGCCTCCGGCGATTATATCCATGTTCTTAGGCGACGAGCTGACAGAAATTCTTCACGCCATTGCAGAGGGAAGAAGATACTTCGGAACAAAGCGCACCGATATGCAGACAGGCGTAGACGTTCTGCCCCGCTTTATAAGAGATACCACGGACAGAAACCGCACAAGCCCGTTTGCATTCACGGGAAATAAGTTCGAGTTCCGCAGCCCCGGCTCAAGCCAGTCAATAGCCTTCCCCACAACAGTGCTTAATACCATCGTGGCGGATGAGCTTGACAGGTTCTACGACGAGCTGAAGGATGCGCGCGACCTTGACAGCGCACTTCACGACCTCATCAGAAGAACGATAGTGGAAAACGAGTGCATAATCTTCAACGGCGACGGCTACAGCAAGGAATGGGTTGAAGAGGCTGAACGCCGCGGACTTCATAACCTCCCAACAACTCCCGATGCGCTCATTCATTATTGCGATGAAAAGAACGTGGAGCTGTTTGAAAGACAGGGCGTGTTCTCGAGAACGGAGCTTGAAGCAAGATATATTATCGGCATCGAAAACTACTGCAAGATAATAAGAATAGAAGCTCTCACAATGATAGAAATGGCGAAAAAGGACATACTCCCCGCGGTGTCAACCTACGTCAGAAAGATGGCGGAGGCGGTGTCCTGCACAAGAAGCATCGCCGAGGTTGAGTGCGGATTCGAGATTGACATGATAAAAATGCTCACGTCGATGTCCACAAATATGTATAAGAAGATGCTTTCTCTTGAGGAGCTTGTAGATGCGGCTCCGCAAAAAGAGGATCAGAAGCTTGCCGACTACTATAAGGACACGATCATTCCGGCTATGGACAAACTCCGCGGCGTTGCGGACGAAATAGAGTCGCTTGTCGGAGAAAAGTATTGGCCCTACCCGACGTACGGAAAAATGCTTTTCGCGGTGGAATAAAAACATCAAAAATAAAAAGCAGTCGATTCACAGTCGGCTGCTTTTTTATGTTCTTATTTTTTATACGAGCTGCTGGTCGTTTATGACAAGCCTGAAGTGCAGCCCGAGCTTTTCCGCCGCCTTTCTGCACATTATCATGCGGTTTAGGAATATTTCAAAGTAGTCCATTATCGAAACCATGTCCGTCTCGATAGTAAGATCAAGCTTTATGAGCGTCTTGTCGCTGTTTATTTTCAGCTCGGAGTTTGTGACGGAGTAGTTTACCCTGTCGTGCGCATCAAACGTGCTCTTGTCCTGATTTCTCACACGGCTGCGGCGAACGTCCGACTTGTCCGCAATTATAAGCGCCGCCGCCATCGGGCTGACTGCAACGCCTGTGCCCTCGTCGTGGTTTCCTATGGAAGTGGTGATCATGGCTATCTCTTCCGCCTTAAATCCCATCTTGTCAAGTATCCTGAACGCCATGACGGCTCCGCTCTGACTGTGGTCAACTCTGTTCACAAGGTTTCCGATGTCGTGCAAAAACGCCGATATCTTTGCAAGCTCAATCACCCTTTCCGGGTAATCAAGCGTCCTTAAAATGTATTCCGAGCGCTCTGCCACCGTCGTGACATGCGCAAAGCTGTGCTCAGTGTAGCCCAAAGCTATCAAAGAGGCGTCCGCCTGCGAAATGTATGTCCTTATCGCAGGATTGTGTTTGATTTCTTCGTACGTGGTCATTTTTTACCTCACATTTGTGCAACTATAGTTTACGCTCTTATTATCATGTTCTAATCATACATGATTATAATCAATCAAAGTAAAATTTAATATCATCGGCAGGTAAAATCCGTGAAACGCCGGTCAGTCGCGCAGCATTTCCGACGCCAGAAGCTCGCCGGCTCTTTTTTGCTTGAGGTCGTCTATGTCGAGAATTTTTATGTTCAGCTCCGACGCTCTGTGACGGGTTATGGAGCGGCACCTTTGCGACGTGACCGCAACTGCCTTTGCAAACTTTCCTCCGAAACGATCCCGCAGCACGGCAAGCTCGTTCAACGCCTCGGTGGTTATGGCGCAGGTCTTGCAGCTTATGAAAATCGGTATAGTCGCGCGCGACGCCATGACGTCTATCTCGTTTGTGACGTTTTCACGCCTTAAATCGCCCTCCCAGTCAACTATCACGCTTGTGCGAACGTCCTGAAACACCCCGCAGTCGAGGCATTGCTTGTATATGTACAGCTCTAAAACACTTCCCACGTCCCTCAGCCACGCGCGTGTTTGGGCGTCCTTAAAACGAAAGCTCACGCTCTTGCCTCTCTTAATGGACAAATGCTTTATAAAGCCTATCCTCTCAAACTCCCTCAGCGCGTCCTCCGGAGCGGGGATTAAAGAACCGCGCTCTCCCTTTACTTCGTACGCCGAGCGCACGAAGTAAAGGGAGAGCGATTCGAAA